>Ga0209601_1001159_pt1 | contig 19009 bp, 11 predicted proteins | sample COGITO_mtgs_1104_4_FD_184796 | JGI IMG/M metagenome (GOLD analysis project Ga0209601, IMG submission 184796) | Pelagic marine microbial communities from North Sea - COGITO_mtgs_110426 (SPAdes) (version 2) | ecosystem: Environmental > Aquatic > Marine > Epipelagic ...
GCTTGGCTGGATTTACATTCAGTACGTAATACCAATGCCCATCGGTCACAACACGCTGCGGATAGTGCTCCCTGGGGTCTGGGCCGTGTGAATTGTGTTCGGCGAATACATACTTACGCTCTTCCAATGTTTTGCCGCCATCGAGAATCGGTGCGAGTGAATCTCCCTGCATGCTTTGGGGGATATCGATGCCAAGCACGTCCAGAATGGTAGGCGCCAAATCAATCTGCGAGACTGGCGTGCCGTTCATACGGCCGCTCTCAATATTCGGGCCGACGACCGCCATGGGTATGCGTGTGCCTCCAGGATAGCCCGAAGCTTTGGCATGGTGAATCGGCATGCCTTGGTCGGATGTAAAAATGATGAGAGTCTCGTCACGGACGCCCTGCTCTTCGAGCGCGGCGAGGATCGCACCGACACAGGCATCGGCGATTTCGACACAGGCAAAGTATTCCTGCATATCGCGGCGCACGCCCGGAGTGTCGGGAAGAAAAGGAGGCACCACAATGCTATCGGCAGCCGGCAACTCTTGATTCGGGTTCTGCTTTAGATGCGCGCGGTAAGGTCGGTGTGGCGCGGCGACATTGGCATGAATGAAGAAAGGTTGATCTCCGGAAGCCTGAACAAACTGTTTAATGACCTGACGGAATCGTGCAGGCGTTGATTGCACGGGGTCGCGACCGTCGTAGGGATAGCGCCAAGCGGGGCTGAGGTGCAGCTTTTGCGTAATACCAGTGTAGTAGCCGTTTGCTTTTAAAACCTCAGGCAGCGTGGCGACCTCTTTGCCGATACCGACCTTATCTTGAAATTTAGACTTCGATGTAAAAGCAACATCGGGAAGGTTGAGGGGCGGCGTGTGCACGTTTCGCCAGTTACCATTACTGTGCGGCCACATACCTGTGAGTATGGCGGTGCGTGATGGCGAGCAGGAGGCCGATGCGGCAAATGCATGCTCAAAGTAAATACCTTCTTTGGCCAAGGCATCGATGTGGGGCGTCTCGATTCCGGGAGTGCCCAACATGGACAGATCCGGGCTCATATCATCCGCGAGGATGAGGACGACATTGAGCTTCGCACTGGCTACCATCGGGGCAGCAAGTAGTGAGGCGACGAGGAGCGTAAACGTAGTGCAGCGCATGATAAATTATTGCCAGAGGTGAACCAAACGGCCGGTCGCATCGAGCAAACGTAGATTTTTAAGGTAAATTTCTCCAGGACCACGCGATGGGTCGAAGCGTAGATCCTTCAGTTGGCCATTGACCGGTAGCTCGATGACATATTCGCGCCAATCTCCATCGTGATAGACATCAAACATCTTCGAATGCTTGGCACCGAAAGCTTTGATAGCAGGCGTCCGCCAGAAAATTTGTGCTTGGCCGGAACTGTTGGAGCGCATGGAGAAAGCGAACTTCAGAGTTTGTCCATTGGCTTTGCCAACTTCCTTGGTCCCCATGAAAGGATCTCCGCCTGTGCTCGTAACTCGCAAGTCCTGCCCCTCAGCAGAGAGCTCCATTTCGTTCATCGCAGACCAGCCCATTACTGGCTTGGCATTAAAGCGTGGGTTCTTGATTGGCACTAAAACGTCAGCTTCGTCCAAGTGTTCCTGAATCATGGCATCAAGTGCTTCAACCTTCTCAGGCATCGCCTCAGCTAGATTTACGGTCTCACCAATATCATCCTTCAAGTTGTAAAGCTCGTAGCGGTGAGCCTGCTCCTCTCCATCGTAATAGAAACGGTAGAGTTTAAACTCGCCGACACGGATACTGGTATTGGGAAGATTGTCCGTTGCCGGCACGTAATGCGGGAAGTGTGAAATTGTAGCGCCACGATCATGATCGTCCCCACGGATCGCTGCGGTGAAGTCGACTCCGTCAATGTGATGTTCCGGATGGAGCGGCAAGTCGGCCATGCGCAATATCGTAGGATACAAGTCGACTGAAGAAACAACAGAATCGGTCTTGTATCCGGATCTGGATACACCGGGCCAGCTTACGATGAGCGGCACGCGAACGCCACCTTCGTAGTTGTTCCCCTTGCCACTTTTTAAAGGTGCGTTGTTGGTCGGCGTGGTGCCATCGACTTGGTTATACATATTGCCGCCGTTATCGGAGGTGAATATGATAATTGTGTTGTCACGGATACCGAGTCGTTCGAGTTCTCCAATCAGCCGGCCGATATTGATATCCATGACTTCGATCATGGCACCCATCGTGGGCGATCGTTGCGTATAGTCCGGATCGATCAGCTGCTCGTATTTGTCCATCAGCTCCGGCTTCGCCTGGAAAGGTGCGTGCACGTCGTAATACCAAAGATTAAGCAAGAACGGCTCTTCACGGTTGGCTCGCACAAACTCCAAGGCCTCGTCCGTAATGGCATCTGAGATATGCGTGCCGGGCTTTACCTTCTTGATTGTATCGATATCCCATGGTGCGAAAAACATACCGGGTGGTGGTGGTCCCGGATGATGGCGACCGCCTACGACAACGTCGAAGCCCTGATTCTCCGGAATGTATTTCCCCTGCCCTAAGTGCCATTTGCCCACGAAAGCTGTGGCGTAACCGGCGTCTTTAAGGAGTTCGGCGTAGGTCATATATTCATTCGGAAGTCGCGAGCGCGATTGCGGAATAATGGCAGGCTTATCCGGAGCGGCGGCGGTGCCCTGCTTGGGGTTGAGAATCACTTGCGGGATGTGGCCGGAAGCGGAGGTGAAGTTGAGACGCCCGGGATATTGCCCCGTCAGGATGCTGGCGCGAGTCGGGCAACACAGCGGGTTAGCCGAATACGCGTCGGTAAAGAGCGTGCCTTCCCGCGCAAGGCGATCAATACCGGGGGTTTGATAGAATTCACTGCCATAGGCGGAACTATCTTTCCAGCCGAGGTCATCGGCGACAATGAGGATAATGTTGGGCTGTTTGGCAAACGAAGCATGCGACGCTAAAACCAAAGCAATGAGTACTATTGAATATTTAAAAAAAATCATAATGGAAAGGTCGCCAGCGACTAAAAGACCGTGGGATCAAATAGCTTTTTGCGGAACTCTAAGTCGTAAACTTTTTCACGTGAAAGCATCTCAGTATGGCCGTCCGCAAAAACAACTCCGATCTCGTTGTCATTAAGACGAGCTTCTGGAATGTTAACTGGTTCTGAACCTTTCGCAAAATCACCTTGAATGTACCAAGAGGCACGACCCGAGTTTTTGGCATACGCGGTGCACACTACCAATGTCTTAGAAGGCTCCGCTAAAGAATTCACATTCAGCCCCGAGGTCGAACGAGCTGGGTTGTTTGGATTCGCATCCAAGAAAATATATGTGCTGCCGCCATAGTCACTGATTTGGTGATTCAATTCTGCGGTGGGATCGATAAAAATGGGATGTGTGCCCGATTTTGCACGATCCCACTCCAGAATTTCTGTTTCAAGCGCCTGCGCCCAGAAATACGACTCGGTACTATCGACATTATTGGGATTTCGATTCAATAGTGGGAAGTTTCCACCATTTTGATTGGTGTAGAGCGCCACGGCATTACCGATCTGCCTCAGATTCGAAATGCTTTTCGAGCTATTCGCACTGTGTCGAACCGCACCTAAGGCCGGAATCAATATCGCGGCGAGAATCGCAATCACTGCGATCACTGTAAGCAATTCAATCAGGGTAAATGCTGATCGGCGAGGGGTCGATAGATGGGGGCGCATAATGCAATAAGAATTGTTTCTTAATACCTCTTGTCAACCCATATAGAAAAAAGATATACGAAGAAAAAAAAGACAAAACAAGGGTCCGTCTTCTTTTTGATACGCCGTGACAGATTCCCTGCCTCTACAAAGGAACAAGAGCATGCTGCGCTTGAACCTAAAATGATGAGTTGAACCGTTAACGGTTTAAGAAATAGATTGTGGCTGGACTGCCGAATCTAGGTTGAATGCAGCGCTGCCTAAAGCCTCAGTCGACTAGCTGAACTTGACTCAAATGCGTCCGTCCGGGTTGTGACATATCGACTACTAGATTGATGATTCGCTCTCCATCGGACGCGCGCCCCAATGGCACCCGCACCGTACGGGGAGTGAGATCGGGCGTGATGGAGACCGGCTTCCCGTAGCTGCCGCCGACTGAAGCGGTCGCGCCGACCGCGCAATTGGTCATGATGTTGAATTCGAGGTGGTCGCCCGTTTCGCCCTCCTTGGGCGTGTAGCGAAGAGTCACGGTGTCACCGTTGGAGGTCATTGTCACCTTTTCAGCATCCGCGCCACCGGCGAAGTAGCCGCCCTGCTGCATTGTGAAGCCGGCTTGCACCAGATCGGGGTCGTAATCCGGATTTTTGCGTGGCAGCAGCGTCTGCGTTTCTTCGAGGTGTTGATTGAGCCACGCCTTAAGCGCGCTCGCAGTTTCGGGATGCACGGCGGCCAAGTTGTTGGCCTCGCCGGGATCGACCGAGAGATCGTAAAGCTCGTAGTGATCGGCCTGTTCTGGGCCAGTATTGAAGAAGCGCAGCAGTTTCCAATCGCCATCGCGCACCCAGACGTTGGCGATATTACCGGTAGCGAGAACGGTGTGCCCGAACATGCTGGTGATCGGTGGGCGCTCCATGGTAGCACCATCAAAAGATGGCACTAGGCTGACGCCGTCGAGCACCGCATCGGCGGGCGCTTCGATACCGGCCACTTCGAGCAGGGTCGGGAAATAGTCGTAGCTGATGGCGATCGTATCCGTCCAAGCACCCGCCGGCACGCGACCGGGCCACTTCACGATCAGCGGCACACGTGAGCCGCCTTCGTAGTTGTTGCCCTTCCCCGCTTTGAGGGGAAAATTGTCAGTCGGATTCACTCCCTCGGGGCGGTCATACATGTTGCCGCCGTTGTCGGAGGAGAAGATAACGATGGTGTTCTCGTCCAGCCCGAGGCGCGCCAGTGCGTCGCGCACCTTAGCCACATTTTGATCCATCGTCTCGACCATCGCGCCCATGATTGCCGACTTCTGATACTGGGTGTCGGCTGCGAGCGGAGCGTATTTTTCGATCAGTTCCGGCTTTCCTTGAAAGGGAGCATGCACATTGAAAAACCACAGCGCCAAAAAGAAAGGTTCGTCCTGCTTGGATTCGATGAAGCGCACCGCTTCGTCGCCGAGCACGTCGTCGGCATTGGGACTGCCTTCGACCACGGGCATATTTGTCACTGCCGGATCCCAGGGCCCGAAGAATCCTGGAGGCGGCGGCCCCGGAAAGGCGCGGCCACCGATGACATGATCGAAGCCATAGTTTTCGGGAATGTAGGGATCGTAGCCGAGGTGCCATTTGCCCATGAAGGAGGTGGCATAGCCGCTCTCTTTTAGGAGTTTAGAAATCGTGATCGCATCCAGCGGCAGGCGATTTCCAGTCTCAGGGTTCGTCATCGGGTAGCCTGGCTCGCCGACTTCGCGCTCTTGCGGGTTCAGCTTCACCTCAGTCAAATGGCCTTCTGGAGTGGTTATTCTGAGCCGCCCGACAGTCTGCCCGGTCAAGATACTGGCACGAGTCGGCGTGCAGAGCGGGCTGGACGCGTAGGCATTGGAATAGCTCAGCCCCTCCGCCGCGAGTGCATCGACCGCTGGTGTTTGGTAAAGCTCGCTGCCATAGCTCCCCACATCGCGCCAACCCAGATCATCGACAATGATCATCACGATATTGGGGCGTTTTTCCGCCGCGCAGGCGAGCAGTGGCCCACAAAGTGCGAGCAGAGATAGTCGGATCATTCGATTCATAATTTTCATAATGGTTTAAGGTGTTTGGCGTTTTACGGATGGGGTGAGCGCATTAAAATAATGGGCATACCACTTCTGCTCTTGATCATTCATGCGGCCGTTTGCGCCTTCGAAGGGGCGAACTAACTCTGCATTCCAATCTTCCCAGAGTGACTTGAGTTCAGCAGCGCGCTCGGGTTGCTGAGTCATTAAGTTGTGCGCTTCTTCTTTATCCGATTTGAGATCGAAGAGGAACTCGTGCGTGCCCGCTCGTAGATATTTCCAATCCCCAACACGGATGGCGGCCTGATTCCAAAAACGCCAATAGAGCGGGCGCTCGGACGCCAAGCGATCATCTTGTAGTAGTTCGAGTATATTCTCACCATCCAGCGCATCGTCCCGCTCTAGGCCCGCGAGCTCGACAGCCGTCACACCAACATCAAGGGAGCTCACCGGCACATCCGATACTTGCTTAGGCGCGATCTGCGCAGGCCAGGACATGAGAAACGGCACGCGCACCCCACCCTCACTGAGCATCCCCTTTTCGCCGTTGAGTGGCGTGTTCATAGAGCCGTCCCATGCGCCGCCCTTGAAACTAAGTGGAATGTCTTCCATCGTTATTTTCAGCGGCGCACCGTTATCCCCGATAAAGAAGATGAGCGTGTCGTCGAGCAGACCCTCCTCGCGCAATTGCGCACGGATGCGGCCGACGCCTTCATCCACTGCCGAGATCATGGCGAGCGCATAGCGGCGCCGCTCGGGCATCTCTCCGGGAAAACGACTCAAATACTTCTCAGAGGACTCAAGCGGGACGTGCGGTGCAAAATAAGCGAGGTAGAGAAAGAAAGGTGCCTCTTTATTGTGCTCAATAAAAGCCAAGGCTGCGTCGCTCTGAATGTCGAGGCGGTCACGCGCTTCGGTTTTAACACGCTCGCCTTTAGGGTTTAGGCGCTGCCCATCAAGGTCGTAGTTCGCCCAGTAATCGTAAATGTAGCCATCAAAAAAATCTGTGAAACCTTGGTTTCCGGGGCGAAACGGAATTAAGTCTTTGAGCGGAATTCTGCGTTCATTTTGCAGGGGCATGTCAAACCCGTCATAGGTATTTGCGAGAAGCCATTCTTCGGAAGCGACATTCGGATCCAAGTGCCACTTACCCACCATACCAGTGGTGTAGCCCGCTCGTTGTAATCGTTCGGGGACAGTGAGCACGTCAATAGGCATCGGCGAGTAGCGATTATCATCGACCCCGAAGCTCTGTTGATACGCGCCGGAGATAATCCCTGCACGCGAAGGAATGCACTGCGGCGCGGTGATGTAGCCGGAGTTGAAACGTATTCCGCTGCGAGCCATTTCGTCGAGATGTGGCGTGCTAATATCGTCGACTACTCCATGCACACCGAGGTCGGCCCAACCATGGTCATCAGTAAAAACCACGATAATATTCGGCTGCTTAGCGACCAAGACCTGAAGCGTAAGTGCACATAGCCAAAGAGCTAACGATACTTTATAGAACGTGCACATACTTAGTGCTCCTTAAAGTAAGTATCGATATCGATGTGATACTCTCCGGCTGGAACCAGCATCTCACATTTTCCGAAACGTGATGAGGACTTTTGCTTCATGCTCGCAGGCACAAGCTTGCCGTCCAAACGTATTTGGCTCCACTTCGGGGCGGGTAAACGGAGCACTGCATCCGCTCCTTCAGGAATCGTGAAATGAAAATGAAAGATGGACTCTTTTACTTCCCACTTAGAAACGAAAGTGCCGACTCTCGTCTCTAAACTACCGCCACCATACGCCATCCCACCTCCAGGCAGAGGCGCAAGAACAGCCCGTTTATAGCCGGGGTAATCTGGGTGCGGCGCAATACCACAGATACGCTGATAAAGCCACTCCCCGATCGCGCCGTAGGCATAGTGGTTGAAAGAGTTCATCTCAACGGGGCCGAAGCCAGTCTCGCGCGTCCAACTATTCCAGCGTTCCCACATGGTCGTGGCTCCGTTCTTGATCGGATAGAGCCAACTAGGATAGGTATCTTGCATCAAAAGTCTATAGGCCACCTCACAGCGGCCGATTTTAGTCAAGACTGGGTTCAGTAGCGGAGTGCCCAAGAAGCCAGTCGACAAGTGCCAATTACGCGCCTCGATACGTTCGACTAAACGCTGCCCCGCTGGCTCAAAAAGGGGATCTGGCACCAAGTCGAAGGCCAATGCCAAAAGGTAGCTGGTCTGAGTATCCCCCAAGACGAGCCCAGCAGAGGTAATGAAACGAGCTTGGAAGGCCGCCTTAATTACATCAAATAGTTTACTGTAAGCCTCCCCTTCAATCGACTGCCCCAAAGCATAGGCCATCGCCGACATCAGCTGTGCGCAGCGTGCGAAATATGCAGTGCCGATCAAATCCTTCGGAGTCGGAGACCATTCAGGACGGGTGGCATCCACAGCCAACCAATCACCATAAACAGTATCTGGCTGTATATAGCCAAGCGCACGTTTTTTCAGAAAATCCATGTAGCGCACCATCGCGGCCCAATTCTCTTCGACGATTTGAAGATCTCCATAGTGCTGCCAGACCGCGTGCGGCACGATCACACCCGCATCCCCCCAACCGGCATTACCATGCCAACCCAGGATATCAGGCGCAACATCAGGAAAGGCGCCATCCACGCGCTGGCCATCGCGCATGGCATCCATCCACTGCCGATAGAAGCCCTCACAGTCGTAGTTATAGCAGGCAGTGTTGACAAAGACCTGCACATCGCCCGACCAACCGAGTCGCTCATCGCGCTGCGGGCAATCCGTCGGCGCTTCAAGGAAGTTCCCCCGCTGCCCCCAAACGACACAGCTCTGCAACTGATTGATCAAAGGATTCGAGCATTTGAACTGACCAGTCCGCTTCAGGTCGTTATGCAACACACAAGCAGTCAGATCTTGCGCCTCCAAGCCAGCATAACCCTCGACCTGAGCATAGCGAAAGCCATGGAAGGTAAAGCGCGGCATGTAGCTTTCCTCATCGCCGCCCTTGCAATAATAAACATCCGTGGCTTGTGCATCGCGAAGATTCTCCGTGTAGAGCGATCCGTCCGATTGCAACATTTCGGCGAACTTAAGAACGATCTTTTGCCCCGGCTTTGTATTGCGTAACTGAATACACATGACGCCGACTAGGTTTTGCCCAAAATCAGCAATCCACAGTTTCTTGTAAAGACGAAGATCAATCGGCTCTCGCTTCTCTGTAATACGTACAGGGGGACATTTTTTATCGGTGAGCTCAATACTTGGCGCCGGAACGACCTCGACGGCTTTCCAACCGCGAGCCGAACTAACTTCTGAAGCCCAATCTGGAATTGCTTTACGAGCATCATAGGTCTCCCCGTTATAAATAGAGTTTTTTAAAATCGCCCCCTTACGCCAGTGCCAGTCTTTGGTCGTCGAAATCACTTCCCGCGAACCGTCCACGTAGATAACTTCGAGCTCAGCCACAAACATGGCGCGGGGGGCAAAGGCTACAGCGTGCCCCTTGGGGCCGAACGGCGCACCGGCCCAACCATCCGCTAGAACCACGCCGAGGCAGTTATCGCCGATTTGCAAGCGCTCACCCACTTCGTAGCTACAGACGTAGGCGCGCTTACGGTAATCACTCCAGCCAGGAGTGAAGAAATCATCACTCACCCGCAAGCCATTGACCCAAGGCTCTACGACTCCGAGCGCAGAATAGCGAAGCACCGCCTTCGCGATGGGTGACTTCAAGCTAAACTTGAATCGAAAATAGTGCGCCGCCTGAAGCGAGGACACCTCGGATGCAGCGGAAGAGAGCCAAACGGCTGATTCAGATAGTGACAACATAGAAAAAAACTCAACTAACAAGAAAACTACTCTGCGATAAAAGGCCGAGTCTCGGGACCACGATCATAATGTGTAACAACTCTGAATGGGCTTTGTGTCCCATCAGAAATTCGAGTCGCATAGCCAATAAAAAGTATGCGCATTTCGCCTCGGAAAGGGTAGCGATTTGAAAACACCATTTTAGCTTCTTGCTCGTACATGGCCCCTACTTTGAAATTGAAATACGTTTTCTTACTCGTATCGAATTTCGTCACAACGTCTTTACCCGGATCGATGGCGGCACGTTCCTCTCCGAGCAGCACCACTAAATTGGCAGGAGTGAAATTTACAAACCTGACAGAGCCCAAAGGCTGCGCATTGACGCTGAGATCTATGGGGAAAGCCCCATAACTGCCATCCCGTTGTTGTAAACAAACAACAATATCGCGTGAGTTTATGGGGAAAGCACACGCGCCGACTGGCAAAAAGATCTCTTCACCCTCTTCGTCGACTCCTTTACGAAAAAACGTCAGAGGACTCTTCCCCGAATAGTAGTGAGTCGAGCTCAGGCCTTCCACCACAGGTTGAAGACGGCGATAGCCACCATCGGCATGCGTAATGTAAAGGGCTTCGTCCAAAACGAAAGGCGCCAAAATCTTAAAGGCGAGGTCATCGATGGAAACGAGCTCGGGGAAGTCCGAGAAATCAGCAGATGTCATATCTGCCGCTTGCATCTCTTCGCTGACTTGCGCCGAGGTCGTAGACATGCTTAGCAGCATGATTAAGGGGTATACTAATATAATACGCATGTTAAATAACCTCATCTTCGCTTAACCAACGGATCGAAAGAACACGATATAAACGACCAAAATCACCGGCGGGCTGAATGATGCTATCGCTTACATCAACAGGCTCAGCGACACGCTGAACAACCACCTCACACCAAGCTCTGGCCTGAATTGAATTGGTAACTTGGTCGCTGGATTCGCCATAAGCACGAATCGTAAAAGTATCACCGCGAACAGTCATCAAGGGAGACAAGGCTGCGAGTAAATCTGCCTGCGTCAGAAAGCCTGGAACCCCAAACATCCGAGAGCCCGAAAGGCCTGATGGCATGCCTGACTCGTGCTCGGGGTAACTTGCATTGAGCGGAACATCCGCAGGACTGGCACGCAGACTACCTTCATAGAAAGGCTCATTCAAAACACTCGCCCCCGAAGTCGAAACCTTGTCCAAGGCTGCTTGCAGGGTGCCTTTAAGACCTAAGAAATCGACTTCGGCATTGGTGGCATCCGGAATTAAACGGCGGTTCACAAAATCACTGAGACTAAGAAAAGGACCCCGCCGTTTCACTTCTTCGACTATCGCCTCAGCCAATAAATTAATTTCGGAAGGCGTTAACGAGCGCAGAGCCGACCAAGCACGCGCACTGGACGGATCCACCGTTCCCTCCGAAAGTAGTGGATACAGCTTGGAGGTGACTGGTGAATTGACAACAAGATTGCTGGGAGCTCCATCCCCCGCAGTGACGCTCTCTCCAATGAAAGAAGCGAGCAACATGCGCCACGCATCAACTGATGTGGAATTCACATTGAAGCCACCATCGACCGTGAGATTCGCCGCCGCTTCCTGAAAACCCGTAACAGACGACCGCATCGAGGAGTCACTGGGGAAAGACCCATCGATACGTGCGGTCAATCGGTTACGCGTATTCGGCAAAACAAAGTCAGACCTTGGAGTGAAGGCACCACCTTGAGGGATCGTTGACACAAAAAACCGATCAAAGAGTGATTCATTGAGCAAATAAGAGAGGTCGGTGTAGACGGAGCCCCCATGTTCGGCTTTAATATTATTTCGATGCACATGGGTGTGCGCTTCGGAATTTCCAAACGGGAAGCTCGGCTGCCAATAAAACTGACTAAAGTTCACATTCTTCAAAAAACCAACAGAGAGAAGTCCTGTTTCGGACCGCACACTATCGTACAGTGGATAAACCGTGCTCTGCGTAAAGTTGCTGCTGTTCTCGAAGAGTCCGTAGCCGCCTAAAGTATCGTAACCATTGGCGCTAACGGAGGCATAATCCGTATCGGCAGGGATTCCAGCAGGGAAGGGCGCTCCATTGAACCAGTTTTCAGTAGGAATCGAATCCGCATGGACTCGCCCCGTGGACATATTACTGACCAATGGATCGACAAGCTGGTAGTCTTTGACTGCTAGATTATGTCGAGCCAAGCTGCGAGGCCGATTGGCTCCTAGCGCGTTGATTGATGAAGTATCCATGCCCACGGTGCGCGGCAGCTAAGAATGGGTTAAGCTTCAACTCAGAGAGACTCCGATAATCAGTGAATCGAGAGAGCGGATCACCAGTGCTCTGAGCACTATTACCTTCGGTGTCGATGTGTTCCCAGTCGATATTCGTGCTGGCTAAATCCGCGCCCTTCATATCGAGATACTGGATCGCTTCAACTTGCCCGGAGTCCTTGTAAATAAAGAGCTTGGTAGTCAGGCTGGGCTCTTTGTTACCGTCCGGTGCATTCGTTAAAGTGTCTCTAAAATACACAGCTGTTCTCAAAACATCAGAGGTCGAAGTCATCGGAATAGGATCTCCGACATTGCTAGGAATCGGTGTAATTGCAGAGCCGGAGGCTAGGTAGAAAAAACCAAACGGCCCCTCGTTTTCATTAATGAGCAAATTATGATTCGTAAAATCAGAAGGCACGCCATCGATCGTCGTATCCACATAGTCACCATTGGGGTGCTTGTCGCTCGCCGTATAGTAAAGCGTTTCTCCAGGGGCAAAGCCATCATTCTCAATGACGAAAGTAAAATATGGGTAACCGTCGTCTGGATCTCGCTCCAAGGCAAAGGATCCATTGCCCGCAAAGTTCATATGGGCGAACGTATTAGAATTCGGCGGTGCGGGCAAGTTACCTTTGTAGTTGAAACCTTGTGTGATGTTTCGAGCAGCGTAACTCGTTCCACCAATATCAATCTGAGTATTAATCGTCGTATGCGCGCGCACTTGAATCACGTATTTAGCCGGAGCAATCGGCACATTATGCGGGTTCCAAAGAACGAACTTCGGATAAACCAAATACACAGGCAGCACATTCCCATTTGCGAGCGGCTCATAAGAAACGCCAAAATACAAGGCGGTGCGCAAAATGACCGGATGCAGGCCGTGCTGATCGGGTTCGTGCGGACGTGGTGCTTGCGGTGTTCCTGCATCCAGCCCACTGATTTGCATACCGTTTTCATACCACGACTTCAACAACCCAAATTGCGGTAGCTCTTGCGTGCTGGGGTCGAGTTGAAAGTCCGTAGAGCGCAACTGCCCCACATAGTTAGGGTCTGTCGAGCTACCCCGAACCATATAATCCGTATCACTCAAGCCACTGAGATCTGACTCCAAATAAACGGTAAGATCCTCCTTCAATCGCCCCTGCGTGACATCGACGGGGAGACTCCGAGAGCTAATCGTAAAATCATCTGTATTCACCTCCGTCCACGGCATCCACGTCGTATCCAATAATTGCAAACTCTCTGCTGTTGTCACGCGCCTGAGCTTCTCGGCCTGCAAAGAATCTGCCACGTCGAAAGAGGATAACTCGTCAATGATAGAAGGGTTTGACTGCTGCGGAGCCATTAACGACCAACGCGGCTCAAACGCTTGCCCATTAAGAACCGTATTCGGCTTGACTGCGTTGATGCGAAATTTGGCACTCTCGTCAGCAACCCACCACGCGAAACGTCCGGCAACGGATTCTCCATTATTCAAGATGTCTAGCTTCCCCGCCTGAACCACCTGCAAGTTGCCGGTGTTATCCTCAAAATTAGCCAACGAGACCACATTATCCGCACTTCCACCATTAAGCGCAATTACATCTGTCATGGCCGGATTCGCACCTGCCTCTTCTAAGTCCATGCGCGACGACACCAACCAACTAACACGTCCCGCCACATCCGTATCCGTCGCCCATGCGCGAAGCGACTCTCGTTTCTGATTCTCATTTCCGAGCTCTATCGTGCGAAAGACGCCCAGCCAGTAAGGATTCACCACCCCATCAGCCGTTAAAGTATCGGGATCCGCATCAAATAAATCAGCGCGCACAGTCACGCGTGCATCAGTCCCCGTCGTGCGCTGCAACTCTCCCACCGCGACATAGGCACCGAGTAGCGCATTCTGCTGCGCACTGAGACGCGCGAGAGCCATTTGCGAGGCACCCGTCTCAACCCGAACTAAAGTGGATAGGGATAGAATGAGAACCAAAACAAAAGCCATCAACGAGAGAGCGATGACCAGTGCAAAACCGTGGTTCTTTTTAGCTAGAGTATATGAGGGGTTCACAAGCGGAGGCATTAGCTATGGGAGTTTGAAGTAAACACCCACAAGAAGATACCTACAAGGCATTTGGTGAAATTCAAGAAGTATTAAGAATCCATTCTTGTCAAGTCGCACAAATTGACTATCTGTATTTTATTCTACAAACATTCAGTCACCTACGAACTCCACAATGCGCATTCCTCTTCTATCCCTCACACTACTGTTAACGTCGATCACACTCACCGGTCAGTCGCTAAAATTAGTCAACTCGGAGACTTACGACATCTCCGTTTATGCAAAAAATGATGGAGAACTCACACTACGAACAACCGGAGGCGACCCTCAAGTGGTCTTCGAGTTACAAGGAACCGACGCCGCAGATAAAGAAGCTTATTTTCTAGCGTTCGACTACTTTTGCCCCGACGGGGTGGACTTCGTCGAGGTCTTTTACGCTGCGGATCGTCCCTACCACTGGAGCCAGAGTCGGCAACTAGAAGGCGGAAGCCTTCCGAAGGCCGAAGCATGGCAGCCTTACTCCATTGATCTCAAACTGGGCTCAAAAGACAAGTGGACAGCGAACGACCAATATATCCGCATCGACTTCGGTCGCAGCACGGGAAAGGAATTGCAAATTCGCAACCTACGCCTGCGCGCACCAACTGCAGAGGAACTACTGAGCAGCGAAGAAGCTGAGGCCAAACTATTAGCCAAGAGCGAAAACGCAGCCAAACTCGACCACTACCTCACGTTCACGCGGACACCCGCGAAAGTAACAAAAGTTTCAGTCAGCGAGGAAGCAATCCACATTACTGGCGTCATCTCTCAAGAAATAAATGGAGACCTCAGACTCGTTGAATACGAACCGCACGAAGACCCATGGGCGATGAATGGTGGTAAAATTCTCCCCACTCCATCACTAACCCACAAATTCTCAGTGACCGTGCCGCGCTACGTCGGCGAGCGCGATCGTTTGGCAAATCGTTATGCAATTGTCCGCGAAGTGGATGGGCTTACCCAATTAATCTGCCGCGCGACTTGGGCTAACGATGTCTCTGGTGCGGCCGAGCGTGACATGCCACGCCTCTACCCTGCCAACAAGAAAGGCCTCGGCGGTGTCGAACTAAAGCCAGGAATCTTCGAGCAAGACCTCAGCGACCTCGGCATCACTGCGTCCACAGTCAACTTTTCGCTCGGCACAATTCTACAAAAAACCTCAAACCCCATTGATTATACCCACCAAGGAAAGACCTATACCTACAATGGCGACGCAATGAAGGAGTTCGACCAGAAAATCAGCTGGATGACTGAAAATGGCATCGTGGTCAGTGCCATCCTCCTTGTAGATAAAGATGCTGGGACACTCGTCCACCCCGACTACAATACAGCCGGCATCTACTCAATGGCCAACATGACCGATCAGGTGGCGACCGACGCCTACCGCGCCATCGTCTCTTTCCTCGCCGAGCGCTATAGCCGCCCCGATCGCGAGCACGGCTGGATCACGCACTGGATTGTCTTCAACGAGGTCGACTACGGCTGGATCTGGACAAACATGGGAGAAACGCCGATGGAACTCTACATGGATGCTTACAACAAAGCCATGCGTCTAACTTGGCTCGAAACGCGCCGCTTCAACCCCACCGCCGAGGTCTTTATTTCACTGACTCACCACTGGCAATACAGCCCGGCCGATAAGTATCGTGCCTACCCACCACGCAAAATCCTTGACCGCATGGCGCTCTATTCAAGCAGCGAAGGCGACTATCAATGGGGCATCGCATATCACCCCTACCCTCAAAGCCTACTGAAACCGCGCACATGGGAAGATAGTATGGCAACAGCTAGCTTCGATACACGTTTCATCACCCCGAAAAATATCGAAGTGCTCGACGCCTATCTGCACCAGCCGCAATTTCTCCACCAAGACAAAGTGCGCACCGTCATACTCTCCGAGCAAGGTTTCCACACCCCTGACTACAGCGAAACCTCATTACAAAATAAAGCCGCCGCCATCGCTTACACATGGGAAAAAATCCTCCCCCTCGAATCCATTGAGAGCTTCCACTACCACCGCTGGGTCGATCATCCGATGGAAGGCGGACTCAAGGTCGGACTTCGCACACTGCCGAGCGACAAGCACCCCCATGGAATCCGCAAAGAACCCGCATTCTCAGTATTCTCAGCACTTGAGACAGATCAACACATAGACGTGATAGATTGTTATAAATCTATCATTGGCATAAGCGATTGGGACGAAGTTCGCATCGCCCCAGAAACGATCTCAACTCACATCGAACAATGATACGCAAAGCATTCATCCTATCCGTCCACCCTGGATCCGAAACTGAATACGAGGCACGACACAACCCAATCTGGAGCGAACTAGAAGCGACCTTGAAGGCTCATGGAGCTCACAATTACAGTATCTTTCTCGATGAAAAAAACCATCAGCTATTCGGCTATGTTGAAATCGAGAGTGAGGAACGCTGGAACGCAATTGCCCAAACTCACATCTGCAAAAAGTGGTGGCAACACATGTCCGACATCATGCCTAGTAATTCAGATGGCAGTCCCGTATCACAGGAAGTCCGTGAAGTGTTCCATCTAGAATGAGCGGACTAGCACGCTAAAGCTCTAATCTAAGAAACAGCTGATAAGGCTGAATCAACATCAATCACATTACGTAAACAGCAGAGGCTTCCATAAGTCGCTGGTTTCAAAATAAAAAACGCCAGTGTTAACAACTGTTTTCTTAGTTCGCTTTTTATAACAAAATAGCTAGCCAATCGAGGATCGAACCAAACATTACTTATCGATCAGCGGTGCTATAAACAAGATAACTACATATCCAGCTTGAGCCTCACGTCTGCGAATTTCACTCACAAGGGACTAATCACTGCGCCCCATACATTCCTCGACCGAAATATTGATCATCTTAGTCAGGGCAGAGGGATTGCTTCGCCACCTTCGTTCGCTCAGCTCACAGTTTCATTATTATCACGTTTGGCACCGCCATTTACACAAACAACAAAGCCACACTACGACATATCAGTCAATAGCACATAGATCGATTCCTTGCTAGGATGATACAGGAAGCAATTCATTCTGAACTACTTCCTCTGAACCCGAACAAAAGGAATCCGATGTCTCAAAAGGACCGCAAATACGTGGACTTCAAAGTCGTGAAAGACTGCGTATCCATCACTCAAATCCTTGAACGTTACGATCTGCTGAAAGACCTTCGGCAGGTAAATGACGATAACAACTCCCACAGCAGTTCAACAATCCAGGAGGCACCAGAGCCCTCCCCTGATGACGAGGAGCCTGTTAACGAAGCAACAGCCACCGTTAACCAAGCACCTGTTAACAAACGGATACCAATACCGAGCGAACCTGGCAAGGGTGGTGAACAACACCGGGCAATACAGCAGCGTCTAAAAACCGAAGCCGAAACATTAGGATTTGGCGTCAGCATAGAGAAAAACATTCCCGACACACACGAAAGCATCGACGTCGTCATCGAGCAGGGAGACCTTATCGTTGCTTGTGAAATCTGCGTCTCTACCAGCATCGACCACGAACTAGGGAATATCCGTAAATGCCTGAGAGCCGGCTACACAGATATCTGCGCCATCTGCTTGGATGCAAAACGGATGAAGCAATTCAAGGCAGCAACCGACCAGTGCCTGACAGAACAAGAGCAAGCACAGCTCCACTGCATTCAACCCGACGCATTCCAAGCTAAACTCAAGGAACTACTACTTCGCGAACAACTGCCGATCACCGGCTCAGAAAGCGACCGAGTTCTCGGCAAATATCAGGTGACATCCAAATACGCTAAGCTCGATGAAGCAGAGCGCCTGCGTAAAGAAGAAATACTGAGGCAGGTCATCGCAGACGCACTCAAGTCCCAATGAATCGTAAGCAACCACATCGAGGCAAGGTGCCCTATGGTTACCAACGCTGTTCACAAAATGAAATAGTTCCGCACACCGACGAGTCGAAGATTCTCCAGCTCCTGTTTGAACTCTTCATTCAGCACCGCCGCAAGGGCACCGTCGCACGACTCCTGAACGAACAAGACTTCCGCACTCGAACAAATTCCAATTGGAGCGATATGGCAGTTGCACGAATCCTTGCAGACTCCAACTACAATCAAATCCTCAAAGGCAGTTCATCCGAAGACGACAAGGCCCTCGTCATTTCTCAAAACCAATGGGATCAGGCTCAAGACATTCTAGCCGAACAGAAACAAGGCGTGAAGCGCCCCGGCAGAACTCCCAAGCACTTGTTCGCGGGCAAAGTAAAATGCCACTGCGGAGCAACCATGTATAAGCCGAGCAATACGCCCAAGTATGTTTGCAAAGCGTGCCGCAATAAAATCCCGATCGAAGATCTGGAGAAGATCTATCTCCACGAGTTAAATCCATTTCTAAAACAATCTGATCAGCTCACTGCGATCATTGGCCAATGGGCGGAACTCGACCCGCAGATCAAACACCGGATCATTGACTCAACAATCGACGGCGTTGCCCTTCAGCAGGGCAACGCCGTCGAATTCATATTCTCCTATTCACCATTCTCTAAAGACGTGGCACATTCCCAACAGTGGGAAAACCCAACAGATCCCGAACAGATCCGCCAGAGTGCTCGCTCCGGAAATTGGGACAAGGCAAGCGTCCAGACTTTGGCCGAACAAGCCGGCTTGGAACTTCCCCATGACGAATCACATGATCAGCCTCACTCTGGCGAATCCGTGCCACGCCAGCAGCTATCGACCAAAGAAGCCGCATCACTCTTAGGCTATCATCCCAAGACCCTGCTCAAGAATGCCAGCAAATGGGGCCTGACAAAGATCTATATGAGCCAAACCAATGTCTGCTTTTACCAAGATGAGATCGTCAAACTCGCAAAAAGCCGCTCCTACAACGGTCGGAGTGCAGATTCTTAAGCTACAAAAAGTGGACACAAAGTGGACACAGCAAAAACGAAGCGATAAGGCTTAAAAACAAAAATCCCTGCAAGCCACTAGCTTGCAGGGATAAAAGATGGAGGCGCGGGTCGGAATCGAACCGACGATAGAGGATTTGCAGTCCTCGGCCTTACCACTTGGCGACCGCGCCATCTCAAATCAATTCGGGGAAAAAG
>Ga0209601_1001167_pt1 | contig 18910 bp, 27 predicted proteins | sample COGITO_mtgs_1104_4_FD_184796 | JGI IMG/M metagenome (GOLD analysis project Ga0209601, IMG submission 184796) | Pelagic marine microbial communities from North Sea - COGITO_mtgs_110426 (SPAdes) (version 2) | ecosystem: Environmental > Aquatic > Marine > Epipelagic ...
AAAGTAGAGTTATGAGTAATCCAGCAGATGAATATGAATTATGTACAGTATGCAATGTAAACCATGTATATCATGGTGGAGTATGTGATGAATGTAAAGAAGATAACAAAGTAGATTGGCAAGAATAATTACTATGCAATTCAATAGGCTATAAGCAATCTAATAGGTGTGCAATTCAATACCCCTTATGCAATTCAATAGGTATATTATGCAATTCAATAGGTATATTATGCAATTCAATAGGTAGATGTTTTGGCTAGATTGTTGATAGATTCAGGTTATTGTATTTGCCACACCTAAGAAAAAAATGTTAAATTTCTTGCGTATGTGATATATTTTTATATTCGTGTGCGTTCATATTATTAAAAGTGTAGAGTATTGTGTTTGTTAACAAATGTTAATAGATATGATATTTTATGCTTTTTTATTTTTTTATAGTTGTTATATTGTAAAAAGGTTGTATATTTGAAGTATCAAACAAAAATAAACATCATGACAAAACAAGAAAACAAAAAACTAAGGCAAGCCGTAATACTAACATTTGTATTTATCATGCTGGTAGCGGTAGTATTATCTGAACAATTATAAATTTTAAAATTATTATATTATGAAAAAAGTATTCACAAATTCAAACGACGTAATTCATTTATTTGCACAACAAACACAATTAGAGGCAAGAACTTCAAACGTGTTCTTTTATAATACAAAAATATATAGCTACGGCTACCACTATTTATTGGGTGAATTCATTAAGTCTAATACAATAATGATAAATGATAGAGGCTATAGTGTTACCACGTCAAAACATATTAGCCAACTTAGATACGCAACTAGACAGTATAAACAATTTTTGACATCTGAGACAGATTTAAAAAGCGTCCTGTATACTTGTAGAGAAAACCTCAACAAATTAAAAGCAGCAAGAAAACCAATAAAATACATTTCAGAAATAAATAGGTATTTTAAAGCTTTAAATACTTATTTAGATTGGTTAAAAAAGAATAAACAATACAATAATCAAAAGAGTACCGTAGAATATAGAGAGATAAAAAGCATTTATAAAATTGCTAATTCAAACATTGATAATTTAAAAGAGTTGTTTAAAAAAGAGAGTGCAAGAAAAAAGGCTGCTATTAAAAAAGAGGTTGTAAAGAGATACAACGAGTTTTTGAACTATGACATAAACACGTTTAGAGTTTCTGATAAGGATTTTTTAAGAGTCTCTAAAGACGGTTTAAAGGTAGAAACTAGCCAGGGTATCAAAATTGATATCAAAGAATGTATAGTACTCTATAAAATGATAGTAGCTAAAAGAGATATAAAAGGATTTAGAATTGGTTGCTATAATGTAACTTCGATTAATGGAACGCTAAAAATTGGATGTCATAACATTGACATAAATAGCGTTAACAAAGTAGGTATGCAAATAATCTAAAAAACATATAACCATGCAAACAGTAAAAAGATTAAAAACGGGATTAATTACAGTAAATATCAACGGACGTATTGAGGTATTCACACCTCCGCAATATGAAGAATATAAGAAAGGACAGAAAATAATTAATAACACGTTAAAAGCGTTTAATATAGGGTTTTGTATTGTGTTTAGTATCCTAGTATTAACGGGTGCAATTTCTAACCAATTAAATTAAAAGACTTATAAACCACCTCAAACAAGAGTATAATTATTATAAATGGAAATTTAACTATCAAAGAAAATAAAATTATGAAAAAAGTAAAACAATTATTATTTAAGCTAGATGTAAAGGACGAGTTATTAGAGAAATATACTGATATTATTCCGTACGCATTTATATCATTTAATCCTGAAAGCCTTGAATCTTATAGCAAAGAGGTTTTAATATTTTACACCAAAGAGGATTTTAATAACAATTCAGGGGTTGTATCTTATATAAGTGAAGAGATGCATGAAGAAATATACATGTACGAATGTAGTGTACTAAATTAATGTTTAACCGTAAAAGAAAATAAAATTATGATACCAGCATATTACATAGAATTACACCCAGTTAATTTGACTTATTTTAGCGGTATGCATCAAGGCACAATATGCACTACCAATAATATAGAGGATGCACGATATTTTAACACTTATTCAGATGCTCAAAAAGAGCTAGCATATATAATAAACAACAATACAGATAGTAATTTTTATATATCTATCATTGAAAAATATTTCTCACTAATTTAGAATATCATGGATATATACATCGTAATAATACATCCTCATTTTATGAACGGTTTTCATGATTTTAGATACACGGTTGAATACAACATCAATACATTGTTTAAAACTGAGCAATACATATATAGTGTTCAGTCTGTTTCTGAATTATCCCAACCGGAATTATTAAAACAGATAATAGACCATCACAATAATATATCAGGGTATTAAATTAATGTTTCATTGCATTATATTAAATAATAACTAATAAAATAGTACAAATAAATTAATCCATCGTTAGATGGTAACATAGTCAAAGTATTAAGTATTAACAATTTAAAATTAATTAAAATGAAAGTAGAAGTAAAAGAAGTTGAGAATGAAGGATTTAAACCGTTTAAAATTGAGATAACGATTGAAACAGTTGAAGAATTAAAAGATTTGCAGAATCGCATGTATATCGCACCGCATGAAACAAATCAATTAACAGGGAAGGATTATTGCACTACTGATATAGATAGTTTGATTCATTCTGAATTATGCAAGATAGCAAGAGAAAGGAAAATAGACTTATAACATAACCAAATCCAATACAAGCCATGTTGACAGCATGGTTTTTTTATGCTCAATACCCTACGAAGTAGGTAGCTTAAGCCTATTACACATGCTCTATGTGTGTTATGGTGGGTAGGGGGGTACTCTAGGTGTTTTTTGAAAAAATTGGCTATATTACTCCACTCTACAATTACATACAATTCTCCAACTGTCATATCTAGTATCTCGATACGCAATATTTTAAATTTCAATTCAATACCCACGTAGTGGTAAGGTTTACCTCCCTCTTCAATTTAATAGGTATATGTAAAGAAATATAGATAATAGGTACATATAATAATAATATGAGATAAATAGGTACATGATACTACGTATTACCCTACGGGATATAAAACTTTAACAAAACTTTAACATTTAAATGTATTGTTTTAAATATGCTTTCACTAACTTGGTCTTATAAGGAACTTAAATAAGTTGTTTTTCATTAATAAAATAATCCACGACGTGGTAATGCTTGCATCAACATGAAAATAAACATTACAGAAGTACATGATGAAATAGTATTTCCTTTATATGATATAGAAATATATTTTATAGATAATGAAAGAAGTATGTTAGAATATTTTAATACAGAATCATTTATAGAAAGATTAGGATATACTACAGGAGAGTTGTTAAGAATGGAAGTAAGAGTAGATATATTTAACATAGATGCTTTGTATGAATATTTTAATAATGATACTGCAACTGACATAAAGAATAAAGTAATAATAAAATATAATAAAGTTTATGGGTATTAGAAATAAGATTTTAAAGGTATTTATGAATGATTTAAAATTTTTAGGCTCAACGTTAATTTGTTTATTGTCATATGGTTTGATAGCATCCGGATTACTGTCGTTAACAGTTTATGCTACGGAGTTTATAGGCAATAAAGATATAAAGCTTGTTGTTGGTATTGTTGGATTTTCATTATCTTTAACTATACCTTTTGCAATAATAACTGTATTAGGAGATGCACTAACAAGAAAGATAAAATTATGACAAATCACTTACAACACAAACCACACTTAGCACAATCTTATTGTTTTAAAGAGAATATATACATTTATCCAATACCATTAAACAAGAAATCTTATAAGATGGAGGTTAGTTACAAAGGCAAGGTTATTCCATCAGACAATATATACAGTAAAGATGGTGTTAGAAATAAGACATGGGAGTTATACGAATATTTTTATGATAAAAGAGAATAATATGAAAGAACTAATGAAAGAATTAGGAGTAGAGAATCATTATCATTTAGCAATGTATTTAGATTCTATAGGGTATAAAGTTGATATAAATGATATACCTAAATTAAACCACGAGATAGAAACATTTTTATATAGCGTACAGTAAAAATAAATCAAGTTAATTATATAATGGCAGATACATTAGAGATATCAGTTCCAACAGAACTATCAGATATAAAGCTAGAGCAATACCAAGAATGGGTCAAGATAGTTGAGGCTACAAAGGATGAAGAAGATAAAGAGGATTTTCTTAATAGAGCCTTGATAGAGGTGTTTTGTGGTGTTTCTTTAACAGATATAGCAAAAATTAAAGCTACAGAATTTCATAAGATACTAGGAGTATTAGAAGAGACATTTAGTAAAGAAACAAATGGGCTTGTAAAGAGGTTTGTTATTGACGGTGTAGAGTATGGATTTGAACCTAACATACAAGAAATAAAGACAGGTGCTTACGTGGACATAGAAGCAAGTTTAGTTAGTTGGGATAATTTTAATATTTCTATGGCAGCTTTATATAGACCTATAACAAGGACAAGAACAGCAGCAGGAGTAAAGCAATATGAGATAGAAGATTACAACCCAACTGACGAGAAGTCATTAGTTATGCTTAATGCACCTCTTGATGCGGTATTATCTGCTAAGGTTTTTTTTTGCGATTTAGGGATGGAATTATCTCAGATTACCCTGATTTATTCGGAGGGGGAGATGAAGAAGGAACAGGATACACAGCAGAAGAAAATTTTGGAGCAAAGTGGGGATGGTATCAATCAATATATACTCTCGCTGGAGGAGATGCACTCAAGTTTGATGAAGCAACATCCTTACCATTACTGCAAGCGTTAACGTTCCTAACGTTTGAAAAAGAAAAATTAAAGCTAGAAGCTAAACAAATAAAAAGTAAATTCTAATGAAACAGTATTATCAACTACTTGATGCCTTAAAGAACTTCTTACAGAACACACCAAGTACAAATACAGTACATGAAGGAGATATTTACAAGGTAGATTTATCAAAGGAAACTATATTTCCTCTTGCTAATATAGATGTAACTAACATAGAGTTTGAAGAGCGTTTTAATAGATACACAGTTGCTGTAGTAGTTGCAGACATACTTGACAATACAAAAGAGAATGAAAAGGACGAGAATAATGTATTTCATGGTGCGGATAACTTGCAAGATATATACAATACTCAGTTATCTGTTCTCAATCTATTGCAGAGTTCTTTAAAAAGAGGTGAGTTAAACAATGATAACTTTCAATTATCAGAAAATTTCACAGTATCAGCAACACCGTTTGAGCAAAGATTTGAGAACTTACTTGTTGGATGGGTTATGACACTAACAGTTGATGTACCTAACGATGATATATCTGTTTTTTAATGGCTACTATAAAAGACATACAAACAAAGAATACTATGCTTTTCTTGTCTAATTACACAGACGAACTAATAGGTTACACAAAAGAAGAGATTCTAAGGAAAAGAAAAAGAGATTACGCAACAGGAACTAGAACAACTCAAATAAATGCTTCTGGAAAAGGTATTTCTAGTCTAAAGAAAGTAAGTACCGATAATGGTTTTGATGTAGAAGGTAATTCATACTTAGAAGATGTAGACGAAGGAACTCAATCAACAAAAGCTACTCTTACAGATATATTAAGATGGGTTAAAACAAAGCCTGTAAAATTCAAGAATCCTAGAGGGGGGTTTGAAAAAGTAACAGCGTCAAGGCAAAAATCATTAGCAAGGTTGATACAGAAATCATTAGTGTTTAATGGTATTCATAGAACAGCTTTCTTAACAGACCTTGTAGAAAATAGTTATGATAAACTAACAGGAATAGAGGAATCTGTAGCGGATGATGTTGTTGATTCAATGGAGGATATACTTGAAGATGCAGGGCTAACAAAGAAAGGAGAAAAATACGTATTAGATATTAAAATATGAAAATAAACACTAAAGCACCATACTATGTTTACCACTCAGAATCTCTTTTGGAAGGAGTTTCTATGGATTTGTACATATACACAGGAACATCCACTCCTGTACCTTCAACACCAACACAAAAGTTGTTTTCAACAGCAATAAACGAGAGTGTAACGTTTGAAATATCAGAGATTATAGATGGTTTTATAGAAGATAACTTCAATGGAGACTATGAATCTAATAACGTATGGGTAAGATACGAGACTACAAACACAGTAAATGGTAGTGATGTAGCAGGAGATACAGTAGATTTAATAGCTTATGAGGGTTTTCCTTATGCTACTGATGGTGCAAACGCACAACTAGACAAGGTTGTAATGCAATCAAATGATACTATCATAGCAAACGACCTTGACACTATAAATATACCAATAGACGCAAACACCTACGATGTAACATTGGATTATTACAGTAAAGGAATCATTGAGTTTACAGAAACACTAACAGCTATAGATAATTCTGATAGCATTATACAGTATTCTTCTAATTCTGTTGGTGATTATGATATGTTTAGGTCAAGAGTAGAACTTGATGGAGGTATTGTAGAGGCTAATAGCTGCATAAAGGCTGTTTACAGCGATTATTACAGTTCATTGGACGTAGACTATGTAAAAGTGTCTTATAATGGCTTAGAAGAGCTAATACGGGTAAAAGAGATTGAAGAATGTAAATATACTACATATAAAGTTACTTTTAAGAATAAATTCGGTGCATGGCAAGACTTATGGTTCTTTAAAAGGTCTGATTTATCGTTAAACACAAAATCCGAGACTTATAAATCTAATGTAATTACACAAGGTAGTTACAATATAAGCGACCATCAGAAGAAGATATACAGGAAAAACGGTACGGAATCATTGAAATTAAACACAGGATTCTATCCAGAGAGCTATAACGAGGTGTTTACACAGTTATCCTTGTCAGAACAGGTTTACATAGAGTACAACGACCAAACATTGCCTATAAACGTTAAAACATTAAATCTAACGTTTAAAAACAATGTAAACGACAAATTAATAAATTACTCAATAGATGTTGAGTTTGCATTTGATAAGATAAACAGCAGAAGATAATGGCAGTATTACAGATATTTGCGGGTAAAAAGAGTGGTTTTAAAAAGAATACTATCACGTCTTTTGGTAACTTCCAAGGAAACCCATCTTTCCCTTATGTTGAAACAAATGGATTTACGCCTTCCGATTATAATGTTTCAGAAGGTTCTATTATTGTAAATAATAACACAGGTGTTTCTACGTTCGTTACAGGGATAGAAAGTTCTTTTTTTGTTATCATGGAGACTCAAATATTCAATTCGTCTAGCGAAACATATGATATACAGGTTTCAGATAGATTTTCGTATATTAAATACACTGAATTAGATTTGTTTGACGATGAGCCTATAGAAATAACTCATAACATAAAAGACTTTAAAGACGTATCTAAGATTCTTGCTGATTACACTCAATCCTTTAAGATACCTGCTTCAAAGAATAATAACAGATATTTTGAGCATTATTACAACCAAGATATAGTAGATGGCTTTGATGCTAGATTTAGATACGACTGTGTATTAAAGTTAAATGGTGCTGACTGGAAAGAAGGTCAGATAAGACTTACTGATGTAGGCATGAAGGATGGTTATGCTGATAATTATGAAATTACATTCTTTGGTAATATAGTGTCTTTAAAATCTATATTAGGAGATGATGAATTAGATTCCTTGCCTTACCTTGATGCTTTTAATCACACTCTTAGTTTGAGTAATGTAGCTAGATACGCTGATTATGGTGCTTTGCTAGTATTTGATGCAGATGGAAACCCAACGGGTACGCAGACAGCAGATTACAATGAAGTACCAGATTTAATATATCCTTTTATAAGCCACACAAAAAACAGATACTATTTCGATAGTTCTGATTCGTCTCCCGATATAGCTAATGTAAGAAACGTAGCTATGTTGAACCCTGCTGTTATAGATGATTACCATAACATACTTTATACTGATTTAAAGCCAGCTATAAGGGCTATAAGAATAATAAGAGCTATAGAGAGCAAATACGGGATTCAGTTTTCAAATGATTTTATAAGAGAAGATAATAAGTCTTTTGAAATGCTTTACATGATGATGTCAAGGGAGAGTGGTGGTCTTGATTCTAAAATAGAGGAATCAAACAAAGAGTTATTTCTAAGTGATTTTTCATACTCTTCTGGAGTAGAAATAAGAACAGGAAACCTAGATACTTTTGAAGTTTACAGGCAGTACCCTAAGAGAAATGGAGACACATACAGAATAGATGTGTATATGCGTGGCGATATTTTAGTAACGGGTAGCGGTAGTTATTCATTAAAAATAATAAACGATGAAACGTCTCAAGTATATTTAGAAGAAATAAACTTATCTGGTAGCTTTAGTTTTGATGCTAGGGTAGAGGCAATAAGATTAGGTACTTTTTCTATAAAACCTAAAATAATACTAACTACAAAAGCAGGTATTCAAAACTTTACAACTGATTTATCACTAAAATCAAAGACTTATAATTTAAGAGCTGGAGATATAAGTTATGAAACTGGTTTATACTCAAGAACAGCTACACAAACACTTTCAAATGGTCTTGACATAAGAAATTCTATGACACCAAAAATAAAGTGCATAGACTTCTTGAAAGGGATATTTAAAATGTTTAACATAGTAGCTTATGTAGAGGATGGTGTGATAATAGCTAAACCATACGATGATTTTTATTCTTCTGGAAAAGAAGTTGATTTATCTTACTGTATAGATAGTTCTTCTCATAAAATATCAAGAGCTGATATATATAGCGAAATAAACTTTAAATACAAAGACCCTAAAGATGTTTTTACTATAAAAAGAAATGAACTGACTAATACAGGATACGGTAATCTTGATTTTAAATCTGACGAAACATCTTCTTTTGACGGAGGCAGTTATAAAGTTGACTTACCTTTTAGTAGAATATTGTCAGAAGCTATGATGAGTGAAAACGATAATCAAACAGCTATTTGTTGGGGTTATGCTGTCTCTGATTCTTTTTCGCCTGTAGAAATAAGCTCTTTATTGTTTACATCAACAAATACAGGTACCGTTCCTTCTGGATGGATTACTGATGGCTCTTCTACTGCTTTTTTAAGCTCCTCCAGGCACCCTCCTATGGGAGTTTACTACGATGAAAAAGGAAGGTGGAGTTCTATAGGTTTCGGTGAAGAAATAGAGCCTTTTTTACCTGCTACAGTAAATCCATATACACAATTAGTCAAAAACTCGCTTTTTACTAATTTTTACCAAAACCAAATACTTAACCTTTATAATCAATTATCAAGAGTGGTTTCTTATACATGCTATCCTTCTTTAAAAGACGTACATAGAATAAAACTAAATGATACTGTTATTGTAAACTCTAAAAAATATTTTATAAATAGTATAAAAAACAACCTAACAACGGGTAAATCAGAAATTGTATTGATTTCAAAGAGTGTAGAGCTACCTGAGTTACAGAATAACCAATTCTACGAAATTAACAAAGATGGAGATACTGAGTTGTTTACTAGCTATGTAGCAGACATTACGTTTAATTCGGAGCCTGACCCTTGCAATAATACATGGTATAAAAGACCATTTGAAAATATAGCTATATCGGAGTCTGAATACGTTTACAGATATACAGGAAGTGAGCTTATCCATTTAAATTTTACATTAATGCGTAAACTAGAAGGATACACTCATGATATAATAGAAACAAATTCATCAGGATTAATAGTAACTAAAACAAACTGTCCATGATAAAAACAATATTACATCTCCTTGATAACGGTAAGTACTACGGATTCTCTGAGAACATAGAAATAGCAAAAGGTAAATACCAAGTACCAAAAGATTTAAAACACGCTTACGAGCAAGGAAAAAGATTAGGATATGGCAACTAAGAAAGTATTAGTAGAAATAAACGTAGAACAGAAAGGCTCAGCACTAGAAAAAACAACTAAAGAAGTAAAAGAGCTTACTGCTGTAGAGAAAGAGCGTCTAAAAATAAAGAAAGACACAGAGAGAACAGATGCTAAACTAGAAGTAGTAAATGATAAAGCTACAAAAAACCTAGAAAAAAGAAAAAACGACCTTAAAGACGTAAATGACTTATCTAAGACATGGACAGGAATAATGAAGGAGTCTGTTGCTCAGATAGGAAAAACAAATGACGGATTAAAAAATTTAAATGCAGATTACGCTTTATGGGAAAAACAGTCCGCAGCAGCAGCTAAACAACAAGAGAAATTAAATAAGGAGTTAGAAGACGAGCAAATTAAACTTTTTCAGGCTCAGGTAAAAAAACTAACAAAAGACGAAACGCTTCTTGAAAAGCAAACAAAAAAGCTAGCTTTTGCACAATCAGACGAAGCAAAAAAATTAGCTATTGTTGCCGAGCAAACAAAAAGAGCTAATTATGAATTAAATCAATACGCTAAAGAACAAGTAGATGCTGCAAATGCTACTGAAAACACCAATGATAAAATGCAGAAGTTTAAAACAACTTCTGGTCTTACAGGAGCTATTGTTACAGAATTTGGTAGAACAGCATCAGATTCAGCTTATGGTATTAGAGGTATGGGTAACAACATCTCTCAGATTGTAACTTTATTTGGGCAATTACAAGCTAATACAGTAAAGGCAGGTGGTACGATAAAAGACTCTCTTAATCAGATATTTCAATCGATGAAGGGAATTATAGGTCTTATGACGGCTATACAGGTTGTTTTAGGTATTGTACAAGCAGAATGGTTTCAGAAATGGTTGTCTGGATTATTCTCTGTAAACGATGCTCTTAAAACAAATATAGAGTTAATGAAAGAGGCTGCTAATATAGCAGGTAATTCTGTTGGTAAATTCAAGGTATATATATCTTTACTTAATGACGAGGCTACAGAGCAGTCTGAAAAGCTAGAGATTATAAAGAAACTTAATGAAGAATATCCAGAATTTAACACCAACCTATACGAGAACACAGAAAGAACAAAAGAACAGGTAGAGGCTGAGAAAGACTACATAAGACTACTTAAACAAAGAGCTAAATCAGAAGCAGCTGTTCAGAAGTTCCAAGAGGCTCAGGGGAAATTAATAGACTTAGAGTCTCAGAGGGATTTGAAAATTGCCCCTATACAGGAAGAGATTGACAAGATAAGAGAGCTTGGTGCTATGACAGCGCTAACAACAAATCAAGTTAACGCTATAATAAAAGACGGGTACACTACAAGAGAAGAAATATCAAAACAAGCGATAAGATTAAGAAATAATGAAATAAATCAGATAGAAAAAAGCTCTGAAAAAGAGATAAAAGCAGCTGAAAAGATAGCCAAGTCTTATGAGAAGTATTTTGATGCTTCTGGTATAGGTGGCGATAGTAGCTCTGACGGAGTAAAGAGAGGGTTTAGAAGTAGATTACTAGATTTACAAACACTAGCAGAGAAGTTTAGACAAGATTCTTTAAAAGCAGAAGTAAAAACAGATGAAGAATTAATAAGAGAGAAAGCAGAGTTTTCAAAGAAGGATTTAGAGATAAAGCTAAATAACTTTGAGGAAACCGAGAAACTTAGACTAAAGGAGTTTCTAAAGACTAAGGGTTTATCTGATAAGCAAAAATTAGACGCTATAAAATCATCAGAAGATTCTATAAATAAAGCTAAAGAAGATTCTAAAATAGTGTTGGCTAATATAGAAGCTGTTTACGATGCTGAAATTAACCTGCTAAGAAGAAAAGAAGGAGAAAGAGCAAGAGCAGAACAAGAAGCTAGAGATAGAGCAGAAGCTTTAAAGGGTATCGACAGAGGAAGTGAAGGTGTTTTAGGTTTTAATCAAGGCTTTGTAGATGCTCAAAATCAAAGAATACAAAATGAAATTGATTATCAAAATAGATTATTAGAAGCCACTGAAAAAGGCACTCTTGAGCGTTCACAAGCAGAACAAGCATACTACGATGCTAATAACCAAATGATTCAATTCAATCTTGAACAAGAGAGATTAGCAGCAGAAGAAAAACAAAGGGTAAATAACGAATACGTAAGTTATTTGTCAGGTCTTTCGTCTATACTAGGAGCTATTACAAACAAGAATAAGGAGTGGCAAAAAGCAGCTTTAATAACAGAGAAAGCAGCAGCTATAGGAGGTGTTGTAACAGCAGCAGCAAAGAGCATTGGTGTCTCTACAGCAGCAACAGCAGCAGCTAACCAGCAAATCATAGCTAAATACGCAGCGATACCCGGAGGTTCTATACCTGCTGGCTTGGAGATAAAAGCAAATACAGCTTTATACAGAAAAGGAGTAGCGAACACGAAAATTGGAGCAGGATTAAGTATTGCGGCAATTACAGCAGGTGCTATATCGGGAGTTGATTCCATAAGCACAGGGGGTAGTGATAGCTCGGGAAGTGGCTCTCAAACAGTACAACCACCAGACTTTAATATAGTTGGTAGCACAGGGGTTAATCAACTAGCAGATGCTATAGGGAGTACAGAAAAAGAACCTGTAAAAGCATACGTATCAGTAACAGATGTTATGACAAAAGAAGCATTAATAAGAAACAATAGAAATAACGCAGAATTATAAAATTAAGATTATGGAGACTATAGACATGGTAATTGATGAATCAACAGATTGGAGTGGTATTGTAAGTGCAATATCATTAACAGATACACCTGCAATAGAAGCAGAGGCGGTTGCATTATCAAAAGAAGAAGAGGTTAAATTAACGGCTATTGATGAAGATAGAAGAATCTTTATGGGAGCTGTTTTAATACCAGACAAGAAGATTTTAAGAAAGAAAGAAGATGGTAGTTATTACAATATTAGATTCCCAAAGGAAACTGTAAGCAGAGCTTCGCAGATATTTCTAGAAAAAGGAAATCAAAACAATTCTACACTAGAGCATGAAGTTTCTTTATCGGGTAATACGGTAACAGAGTCTTGGATTATAGAAGATGAAGTGCATGACAAATCAAGAAAGTTTGGTCTTAATCACCCTGTTGGAACATGGATGGTATCAATGAAAATAACAGATGATAAAACATGGGAAATGGCTAAAACAGGAGATGTTAAAGGGTTTTCTATTGAAGGAATGTTTAGTGGAGAAAAAACAGAAATCTCTGATATGGCATTATTAAAAGCTATTGAAGAAGAGGTAGACAACGCATTAAAACAACTATAATGAAAAGCACATCACCAATATCAGGAAAAAGAGCTTGTCTTTGCAAGGATGGAAGATACTCTAGGAAGTGCTGTAACGGCGAAACTATTAACCAAGGGATAGGAGTATTAGAAGACCAAGGGGATAGCCTTATAACACGTAAACAGAGCGTTAGAACGACTACTAGGATAGCCGAAAATGGAACAGGTAACTAGCTCTAGTTAATTATTTATATATTAATCAATAAAATATTTTCATGGATAAACAAGTTGAAGCAAAAGACGCTTTATCTCAGTTCAAGGCATTTTTGTCAGGACTTACAGGAAGCGAAGCGAAAGCAGAAGATGTTGTTGTTGAAACGGAATTGTCAGCAGAAGATACTGTTGAGGAAACTGTAGAAGCAGCACCAAAAGAAGAGGCTACTATTGTAGAAGAGCCTGTACAGACAGAATTATCAGCAGAAGAGCCTTCTTACATTACAAAAGAAGAGTTTGCTAAATTTCAAACAGAACTTACAAGTGTTTTAAAAGATGCTATGGAAGCAATGAAATCTGAAAAAGCTGAATTATCAAAAGAGGTAGCTGAGTTATCAGCACAACCTGCAACGGATGCAATCGTACACTCACCAGAGTCAGAAGATAAAGCACCACAAGGAAGAAGTTACGGACACAACAGACCAACACAATACATTGATAAAGTGCTTGGTGAAATGAATAAATTTAACTAATAGAATATGGCAACTACAACAACAATTACAACTACTTACTCAGGTGAGAGAAAAAGAGGGTATATTGCTACAGCTCTTTTATCTGCAAACACTATCGCAAACGGTGGTGTAATGGTAAATCAAAACATCAAATACAAAGAAGTTATCAAGCAAATGGCTGTTACAGGTCTTATCGCTGAGGGTTCTTGTGATTTTGATGCAACAGGAGCAGTGGTATTAACTGAAAGATACTTAGAGCCTTCTGAGTACCAGGTAAATATGCAATTATGTAAGAAAGACTTTAGAAGTGATTGGGAAGCAATCTCTATGGGGTATTCCGCATGGGATAACTTACCTCCAGACTTTCAAACTTTCCTTGTAGCAAGAATCATTGCACAAGTAGCAGAAGAAAACGAAAGGATATTATGGACAGGAGATGATAGTAATGATGGAGAGTTTGATGGATTATTGACTCTTATGGTAGCAGATGCAGGTGTAACAAACAACGTAACAGGAACTACTATTGATTCTACAAATGTTGTTGCTGAATTAGGTAAGATTGTTGATTTAGCAGTTTCTTCTAATGAAGCTATCATTTCTAAAGAAGATGCTTATATTTACATTCCACAAAACGTTTACAGAGCTTACATTCGTTCTTTAGGAGGATTTGGAGCAGCAGGATTAGGAGCAGCAGGTTTTGAGGATAGAGGTTCTAACCAAACTATTGCACCTGTAGTATTTGAAGGATTCAAGTTATTCGTAGCTAATGGACTTCCATCAAACAAAATGATTTTTGCAAGAAGCTCTAACTTATGGTTCGGTACAGGTTTAATGGATAACCAAACTGAATTGAAGGTAATTGACATGGAGGATATTGATTTATCTCAAAATGTTCGTATCGGTATGAGATGGACTGCTACTGTAAACTATGGTATTCCAGAAGAGATTGTAACTTACGGAGTAAAGTAATATAAATTAATAATAATCATTAAAAAGGGTGGGTTCTGCCTACCCTTTTTAATTTAAACACAAAATAATATGGCTTGTATTTTAACAGGAGGTAGACTTAAACCTTGTAAAGATGCTGTTGGTGGTATCAGAAAATTATACTTCGTTGATTTCGGAGATTTAGGTGATGTTACTCTTACAGATGATGAGATTACAGAGATTGCAGGAGATTTCACATACTACGAATATGATGTAAAAGGAAATTCTGATTTAACTCAAAATGTAAACTCATCTAATGAGAATGGTACTACATACTACGAACAGGTATTAAACGCTACGTTTACTAAACTGACTAAAGAAGATAATAAAGAATTGAAGTTAATGGCTTATGGTCGTCCTCATGTATTTGTAGAAGATTACAAAGGAAACGTAATGGTTGTTGGACTAGAGAACGGTGCTGATGTAACAGAAGGAACAGCAGTAACAGGAAGAGCAATGGGAGACCTTAATGGCTACACTTTAGGCTTAACAGGTAATGAAATTGCATACGCTAACTTTGTTGACCCTTCATTAAATGTAGGTGGATTCTTAGCAGATATTTCGGGAACTGCAACGGCAGGTACACAAAGAGACCCTGCATAGGTTTAAACAACTAAATAGAACAGAGGGAGGCTACGGCTTCCCTTTTTTCGTTTAGAAACATAGATATTTCGTCTAGTTAATTATTTATATGAAAGTACTTACAACTTTTTCTGGAGAACAAACAATAACATTTATACCAAGGTATGATGTTTCAGCAGGTAGATTACTTATATATAACAAGAATACAAGGGAAACAGAGGTTGTTGAGGCTACATTTAGCCAACAAGATGGTTACACTGTTGCTACTGCGGTATTTAATATGAATGAAGCATATAGATACAGTTTGACAGTAATATCTAATATAGTAGATTTTGAAGATAGAGTAAATATAGATTTCGGTACTCTTGAAGCTGCATCATGTGTTGATACTTACTTATACAACGATGGTAACGAATACTATGTGATATACAGAGACACCATCTTGTGTACAGACCAACAAGAATACGATAAGTATGATATTCAAAAAGGAGAATACGTACAAGCAGAAACATCAGATAACGGTTACGTTGTTGTTAAAGATTAGATATGAGTAGAAAAAATAAACCGCAGTTAAAAGCTGATAAAGGAAAAATTCATGTTGTTGAAATGGCTTCTCACACAAGACCAGAGGTTTCTGAGGTGTATGGTGAGGATTGGATTGAATACGGAGAGGATAATGATTACTACCAATATCTTATTGATAGATATAACGGAAGTCCCACAAACAATGCCTCTATAAACGGTATTGTTGAGATGATATACGGAAAAGGTCTTGCTGTTATTGATGGTGAGGATTCTGAGTTATCAAAAGTAGTTAAAGAATTATTTCCTAAAGAGGATGTTCATAGAGGTACAAATGACTCCTACACTCTTGGTGGTGGTGCATTTCAGGTAATATACTCAAGAGGTGGTAGTAAGATTATGCCACTTGTTCATATGCCTGTAGAGACTTTGAGAGCAGAGAAGGCTATTGATGGAGTTATAAAAGGTTACTACTATTCACCTGATTGGAGTAAAGCAACAAAGACAGGTAAGAACAAACCAAAAAGATTCCCAGCATTTGGTCACGGAAACAAAAAGCAAGTAGAGATATTATTTATAAAGCCTTATAAAGCAGGGTACTTTTATTATTCTCCTGTAGCATATCAAGGTGGAGTGCCTTATGCTGAATTAGAAGAAGAGATTGCTGACTACCACTTGAGTAATATAAAAAATGGTTTATCTCCAAGTATGTTAATTAACTTCAATAACGGTGTACCTTCTGAGGAAGATAGACTAATTATTGAAAAGAACATTCGAGAGAAGTTTGGAGGAACAAGTAACAGTGGTAAATTCATATTAGCATTTAACGATAGCAAAGAATTAGCAGCAAGCATAGAACCTGTTATACTATCCGATGCAGCAGAACAATATCAATTCTTAGCTGATGAATCAAGAAACAAAATTATGGTTTCTCATAGGATTGTATCGGGTATGATTGTTGGTATTAAAGAACAAACAGGATTAGGTAATAACGCAGAGGAATTACAGACTGCATCTACTCTTATGGATAACATTGTTATTAGACCTTATCAGAACACTATTTTAGACGCTTTTGATAAGATACTAGAGTACAATGGATATGATGATGTAGAATTATATTTTAAGACCTTACAGCCTCTTGAATTTACTAATTTAGAGAATGCTATCACAGAAGAAGAGATAGAGCAGCAAACAGGTCAGAAAGCTGGTAATGAAGAAACAGGAAGCGTAACAGAAGAAGATATATAATGGCAAAGGCACTATTTATAAAAAGGGATGATATTACAAAGAACACTTCTTTATCAGGTAGTGTTGACTCTAATAAATTCTTACAGTTTGTACAAATAGCTCAAGAGATTCATGTACAAAACCTAATCGGAACATCGTTATACGAGAAGATTGAAACATTAATTCTTGATGGTAACGGTGTTATACCAGATGGAGATTACAAGAATCTAGTAAACGACTATATAAAGCCATTATTGATTCACTTTGGAATGGTTGAGTACTTGGCTTTTGCATCTTATAGTATAAGTAACGCAGGGATATATAAGCACTCAATAGAAACGTCTGAGACAGTAAGTAAAGAAGAAATAGATTTGATTGTAAGTAAACATAAATCTTACGCTGACTACTACTCAAATAGACTTATAGATTATATGTGTACATCAGGAACTAAGTCAAGATTTCCAGAGTACTATGACAATACAGATGATAATATACACCCAGATAAACAAGTAACATACACTCCATGGAATCTAAGGTAAGACAGCACAAACCAAAACAAGTAAACGAACAGAAACTTAAAAAGTTTCTTAAAAAAATAGAAAATGGCAATAACAAACGGATGGGGTCAAGCACACGTAAATAACACTATAGGATTCGGTCAAGGAGCTGCTAATTCAACAAATGGCTATGGTTCTATATATGATGAATCATGGAGTGGAGACACTAATATAAAAGGTATTAGTAATGTGGCTATAGAATTTGAGAACAGAGTAGTTGTTGACGGTGGTACAGTTGAGGCTATTGTTTGTGTTAGTAACGGATTAAACTAAGATATTATGAGTAAAATATTTGCATACATACCAAGTGCGTATAAAGTTGGTAAAACATATACTGCTATTCCTGATGACGGGAATGGGGATTTTACATTCTCAAGACCTGCTGCTGCTGATAGAACAGATGCAAATGGAGGCACTGAGCTAATGCCTATTAACACACCTAGAATAGATTACTCTGACGATGGCTGCCCTAAACTGATTTTAGATAACAGATTATCTGAGAGATGCGGAGGCTCTGTTATTAATGTAGATGCTAATTCATGTGTATGGGATTTAGAGTTAGAAGCAAGAGAGGAAGGAACTACAGTTAGAAGAACTCAGATGTCGAGTGCTACAGATAACTATCTAATAATAGGATATGGGTCTTCTTCTAATTCTATATTTTTTAGTGTTTACAACGGAGTAACAAGTTCTGATTTAGTGTTTAATTACTCAGATATAACGAGATTAAGGAAACTAACTATGTTGAAAAATGGTTCTGAGCAGATAGCAAAAGTAGATAATGTTATTGTAGGCTATACTGACTTATCTCCTACTGTAGAGGATATGGTTGTTATGGATTACTCACTAAACGGAATGATATACTATATGGATGGAAAAACAAGAAACAATACGGTTGATGATGATGTAACTACTTTTGATAGTACTGCGACTTCATGGGCTCAAGTAGTAAAAAACATTAGTAACTTATTTACAGAGAGATAATGGGATATGAAATAAATTTAGGTAACGGGGAATGGGCTACAGGTCAAGGCGGAATGGCTATGACTGTTACTGATACAGATACAGGAGTAAAGGAGGCTGTTTTAATGGGCTGTGATAGAAACTCTAACAAAACA
>Ga0209601_1001187_pt1 | contig 18703 bp, 15 predicted proteins | sample COGITO_mtgs_1104_4_FD_184796 | JGI IMG/M metagenome (GOLD analysis project Ga0209601, IMG submission 184796) | Pelagic marine microbial communities from North Sea - COGITO_mtgs_110426 (SPAdes) (version 2) | ecosystem: Environmental > Aquatic > Marine > Epipelagic ...
TAGTGTCCCATGTGGGCATGAGTTAAAAAGACGGCGTACTTTTTTGATCCGGACCTTTCTAGGAGTTCTCCGAGCTGCGGCACAATATCTGGTGTGGCATCAAATAGTACGACTAGTGTGGAATCGTAGACGCCCAGGCATGCGACGTAGTCGTTTGGTTTGGGCGAGGCACAGCAGGATTTTTCGCAAAGCAGCTGAGGGGAACCGGCATCTTGCAAGGTACCGAGGACCACGAGATTTTGCCCGAAGAGCGTGCCTGATAACATCAGAGCAAGAAGAAGGGAGGTGCGTTTCATTTGGAAAAAGTACTACCTTGATGGGAACTATCAAACCGAATAGTATGAAAATCACTAGACTTCTTGTGGGATGTGCATTGGCAACGGCTGTGTTGTCCTGCTCAAAAGAGGAACAACCCGGGACAATAACGGGGCGCTGGGTGCCTGAAGATTTTGAATTGGTACGCTATGAGTTTCAAGACGGGATACAGTACACCATTTATGGAAACGGATCGGGAGAGTTTCCTTCTTTGGAGGAATGGTTGCAGGCAAATCCAGACACTTTACAGCACATCTATGAGGTCTAGGGAGATTCCCTGATCGTGGATCTAAACTTTGGAGATTACCAAAGGGCTCAGATGGAGTTTGTGTGCGGAAATGATGTGGTCAGGTTGCACCAATGTTATATGGTTTCTCAAGGATTTACGACTAAGTTGTACCGCGAGGGCCACAATCTTGACCAATGTAACTAGGCTTGGTTAAAAAGTTATTTCTTTGAAGTAAATGTGATCTCAACCCGTCTATTTTTACGCCTTCCCTCTTCGCTCGTATTGTCTTCCACAGGCATAGATTCTCCATAACCTACGGCTATTAGCTTATCTGGATCACAACCAAGTTTGATCAAGTAATCTCTTACATTATTTGCCCTACTTTCGGATAAGCGTTGATTTGCCTTCTCGGTCCCGACATTATCTGTATGCCCTGAGACTTCAGACGTCAAGTCGTATTTTTTGATAATTCGAGCGACTCGTCTAAGCTCTTGCCTGCTTTGAGATAACAATCGACTTTTTGAAAACTCAAAGAATAAATTATTCAGCGGAGCAGATATCTCTTCATCGATCATTTTATCGAGGCTCAAAACTTTGAAGTCTTGTTGAATTTCAACAGCCTCATTGATATCGCGCAGGTCAATGTTTTGAGACAATGGAAAGTAAGCTTCGTCCTCCACATAAAATCCGTAATTTTTACCCATGGGCAGAGTAATAAAGAACTCCCCAGTCTCCGGATTAGTTTGAGCGGTTCCTATGACTTCAGCTTTATCTAAATCCTCCCAACTAAGGTTAGCAAACACTGGCTCTTGGTCATCTGTGAGCAACTTTCCTTGGATTTTTGCGACGAAGTCTGGTCTTAAATGCGCCGGTAAGGAAATCTTATAAATGTCCTTGTTAACCCCGTTATTAACGATCTGAAATAAGGACGAGTTTGCACGTTCAAAAGCCGCACCTAAATCCCTCGTACCAGAAGCATAGAAAAAAGACCCCCCGCTCGCATTTGCAATGGCTTGTAAGTCATAAAATGCTTGGCTATTACTGTCGACAGCGTAAGCTATAGTCTGAGTTTTTACCAATTTTCTTTTGGCTCGTAAGGAAGATAGCATTGTATTTAAATCCATACACTGTTGAGCCTCTCCGTCTGTCATTAAGACGATCACTTTTTCATTGTTCCTTTCTCCTTGATCGATGAGTGAAGTACAAGCTACCTCGTAAGCAGCATACATCGGAGTTCCACCACCTGCATACAATGTAGATATGTGCTCTTTGATTAAGTTGAGATCTCGTGTAAAAGAAAGATATTGAGTAAAAGGACTATCACAAGTGCCGTCAAAAGAAGCAATGGAGACCTCTGCATTATTCATAATAGCGTTTTCCGCTGCCGCTGCACTGGCAATCTTTAATTCTTCAATTTTATTACCGTTCATTGAGCCAGAGATATCCAAAACAAACAAGACACTGGCCTTTTTTGGCGAAGCGGATGTTTTAGTGAAATAGGCCTCTGTTCCAGAGGTGTTTACTTTATAGCCGGCGTCGCTTTCGGCCGTATTTATTTCTTTACCTAGATTCACGGGCTCACTCCAGCAATTCCAGCATGAATCACTAAGCCTGGTAGATTTGAATACATCCATTTTTCCTAATCCCGGGTGCCCATCCGAAGAAAAATATAAGGTGGTCATATCGGGGTGGAGAAATGGATACCGCTCACCATATTGTGTGTTAACCTCAGGCCCAAGATGAATTGGGGCTGACCATTGGTCATTGCTGTCACGGACACATACGAATAAATCCGTTGGATAAAGTCTATCACCATGATATGAAACATCCTCCATTTCGTTAATATTCATTGTGTATTCAGGGATTACGGCAGAGAAAAGTATGGCTCTTCCATCAGAGCTAATACTAGCATCTCCTTGCCATTCGCCTAAATTGAACTCCTTTGACAAAGGCTGTGGTTCAGACCAGCCACTCAACTCTCTCTTTGAGCCGTACAACTTACCGTCTCTAAATAGAATTATAGTGCTTCCGTCGGCTGAAATAGCTAATGGAGCTTCATTGTAATCAGATGAACTAAAGGAAGCTATGGCGTCCCCTTTCGACCAACGGCCACTGGAACTACTTTCAGAGACGTAAACATCCTCCGAGGTATTGCCCGCGCCTTGATTCGTTGCGCAATAATATAGCTGCTTATCATCTGCGGAGAGTACAGGAGAATACTCATTTCCCTTGCTGTTGACGTATTTTGAAAAAGACTCTGCTTTGATCGATGGATCTTCCGGCGCAGATAATAATTCCTTGAGCTCTTCGAATTTGGGAGGAAGTGAAAGTCCAGCGAGATTTTTATTGTAATAGGCAACGGCACCTGAATAGTCCTTCTTATTAATAAAAGGACTTAGAAGCCTTTGCAGAATCACAAAGGAAAGCTCTTTATTCGGGTATAATTGAACATAGCTTAATAACTCACGCTCTCTTTCGGGACGATAGGGAAGGTGTAAATTAAATTTTTCGGCAAGCTGAGCGACCGAATAATCTATCGCAAACTGATTCGAATCAATCAATTCCGGAAATTGCGCGTAGTACTTTTTGAGGCTAACGAGTTCTCCATCGTTTGACCACAATTCGTAATGTCTGTTAACAATAGCCGGCATTCGCAGTCCCAAAGAAACAACTGCATAGTTTAATGCTGAGAGATTTTCAACTTGCTCGACAGATTCCTCAAGTACCTCAACGGCATTTTGTTGATATCTATTGTTGGGGTAGTTTTCAATGAATTCAGCATAAGAATACCAATTTGTAGCTGAGGTGACTTCGTTGTATTGAGTCCAATCAAATTGCTCTAATGCCGATTCTCTATAACGCGAAGCAGGATAGTCTTGTAAGTATTGAGCCCATCCCTTGGAAGAATTTTCTTTCGAATAATGTTCAAATTCCAATTCTTCTAGTGCATAGATAGCCTTAGGTATTTGTGTGGCCTCTGGGTAATCAGAAATAAACCCCTTATAGGAATTTATAGTACCTGATTCTTTAGCTTGATTATATGCCAACACGTGGATTTGTAATTGAGCTTTATTAAACTGATCAGCATCTGGATATTCTTTTTGAAACAGTTCAAGTGCTTCAATACTTTGTTTTGAGAATGCGATGTCAAACGCGATTTGGTTCCGTTGATTTAACGCAACAGCAATGTAGCCCTCTACTTTTTCCTCATAAGCATTAAGTATAGAAGCTTGAAAGTGCGAGAGATACCTTTCATAAGCATCTATGTTCTTCGTTTTAGAAACGTCTTCTAATGCATTTTTTAGGATAGAGTCCAACAACGATGAGTAAGTACTTAGCGATATAGGATCTTTGGCTAAGCGCTCGAGTTGTCGATAATCACTGATTAATATATAGTGATTAAAGGATGTCGCGTAATATAAATACGACTGGTATGGATCATAAAGTTTACCAGATTCTGGGCTTGATGTTATGAGCGCAGCGTAATAGGATGCTTCTAAGTCTTGAGGATCTTTGTCTAAATTTTTTTGGACCTTTTTCCAAACCTTACTATACTTCCCCTTCTCAATAAGTTTAGTATATCTGCCTTGAGCAAATACAAGCTGAGAAAATAAAATGAGTACTATTAACCCAAAGCGCCTCATTATCTATTGCTCTCTTTGAATTTTACAATTCTCACCTCCACTTCATCCTTATGCTTTTTGGTGAATGGCTTAAAGAATTTTAGATTCAATTTAGCCGAAGCGCCAAGCTGGAACAACGGATCCATGTTAAGATTAGAAATCACTCTAGCATGTACTCCGAGACTGAGCCCACTCATTGGGATATAAAAACTTCCGGTGGCATTATACAGTGGTTCATCTGCCGCATCAATTTTATTGTACATCCCCAAAGAAAGCCCTAGGGTTTTGCGATATAAGACAAATACCTCTGTATTTCTTTCAGGAACAATAGTGATATCTCGTCCGTTAGAAAAATAGATTGTAGAGTTATTTCTCATGGAGCCTCTTACCCCTATCTGGGAATAGGTATAATAGGTATTTCCTGAGCTGTATACAGGCTTGACACCAAAGTTATAGCTGAATCCTACGCCATATACAGGTGCGAAATCAGTATATTCAAATGTGGCTAATTCATCCAGTGTATAATCTGAAGAATACCAAGAATAGGTTGGCTCCACAGTAAACCTAGGCTGATTATCATCCATTATAACCCCTTTGTACCGATCATATAAGGCCGAGTTTAAGCGGCGGTCTAATTTTTCAATTTCCTTATCGTACTCGTACTCTTGCTTAATGGTATTGATAGCCTTGTAAGCAACGACTAACTCGTCGTTGTTTATGGCAGTATTTATGGTTTTTACTTCTACGGGGAGTAATAGATGATTGACACGAATTTTGATCTGATTGTACAACAGTTCATTCCCTTCGGAAAGTCCCTCTAGATCAGACAGTAAAGACTTCAGCTGTTCCGGGTAGATGTCGTCGTATTGAAGCAATTTATCAATTTCATCTGCAACTTGAAGAAAATCTTTTGTAGACTCTTGGGCAGTAACTGTAAAGGCTGAAAACAGACAGATTAGGGCAAATGCTTTTTTCATCTATTCAAGTATCTTATAATCGTTGGTTTGATAGTCTTAAAGTTACCAAAAATATCGCCTAAACCTTGATTTTAAGCGGTCAAAAGAATTTTAAACGTTTGTTCCTTTTCCCGGGGCAAAGATTTCTGGGCACAGAGTTATTATATCTGTTTTTAGCTCATAGGTCTCAGTATCGAAAATTACTGCAGGATTGATGGGCTGATCCTCTAATCTTACTTCGAAATGTAAATGAGGCCCATTAGACCTTCCAGTACTTCCACCTAGGCCAATTGTTTGTCCTGCCTTAATGGTGTCGTTTACCGATACTTTTCTACGAGATAAATGGGCATAATATGTTTCAAGACCATTGGTGTGTCGAATGATAATCAAGTTACCAAAGCCGCCGTCATTGTATCCAGAATATCGTACGACACCGTCAAATGCGGCAGTCACTTTATCACCTGTTTTAAGCTTTATGTCTAGCCCATTATGCCAACGGGTTTTGCCTCTAGACTTGAATGGAGAATATAATGTATTCTTTACCGGGTAATACGTGGAAGAATTTGACGTGTCCAGTTTTAATATTGTGAACTCATTGAAGCTTAGTTCTTCGTGATCGTATGGGAATAAACTGCGAGTTGACCATGAATTATCATAGACACCTTCTGTATCGTACTCCCAGAAGTCACAATCAAAATGATAAGAGACGGTCTCGATGCTGTCAAGGCGATCCTCTATATCGGAATTATTCTGAGTAGTCGAGTTAGAAGCGCCAATCGAGAATAACGCAACAATTACCAGGACACTAATATTTATAAATTTCATCACAGCCTTTTAAAAAGTGGCTGCAAATCTACTATAAATATTGGTCAGAATAAAACGTAACCAATTGATGCGCAAATAAATCCAATTCTATTTTAGGTTTTAGATTTTACTTTTATCCTGAAAATTATATAAGCAGGAACAATGGTAATTGTTGCCCAAACTAGTTTCATCGGGTCTTGTGAAGCGAAGTAGTAGGTCATCCACACCCCCATGATTAAGTAGAGTAAGGGAGTTAAAGGATATGCAATAGCCTTAATACCATTGGTGTGAACTTTTTTTGCTCTAACCACAAAAACACCGGCCACAACCATCATTGAGAACAGTGTAAGACTTAGCCCAATATATTCAACTATATCCTTGAACGAGCTAAAAACCACGATGATAATTGAAATAATTAATTGTAAGACCAACGCTCCCCTGGGCGCCCCATTGTTGTGCTCTTTGGAAAAAAACGCAGGGAAATTTAAATCTAAGGCCATGCGTTGAGTCACTCTTGGCCCCGCTATAAACATGGAGTTAATGCCGGCTAACAACGAAATAGCTAGAATAACACCAAATATTGTGGCGCCTTGAGCTCCAAAATACTTTTCGACTACGACATTACCGATATCTACTTTTCCAGCAAGATCCTCAAAAGAAGCAGAGGCTAGAAACGCAAAATTTAATAGGACATAAATAATAGTGACTATTAATGTGGCTTGAAGCAGAGCAGGTGATAGGTTCTTGGAGGGCCTGTCCAAATGCCCTACTACATAAGTGGCAGCATTCCAACCGCTGTAAGCGAACATTACCCATACAAGTGCTTGAGCGAAAGAGGGACTTTGTATCAATGCGAGACTCTTACCACTGAAGCTTATGGTTAGAGTAGACAATAGACTTTCCTCAAAAAATAAAAAGGGTAAGCTTATGATGATTAAAATCATCAAAACCTTAAGTGCGGTAAATATATTTTGTACAATCCCCCCAATTTTGACGCCGAACCATTGAATGAAGGCAATAAAAACTATGAATAGTATGGCTATTGCCTTTTGATGAAGTTCATTATCGATAGTAAGGTATGAGCTCGCAGCTAGAGCTAGACTTGCAATTGCGGCGGAAAATCCCGTAATGATAGATACCAACCCGCTCGCAATTCCAAGTACAGGGTGATACAATTTTGTCAAGAAATGATATTCTCCTCCATCTTCAGGATATGCTCCAGCGACCTCTGCATATGAGGTTGCACCTGCTAAGGACAGAATCCCGCCTATAGTCCAAGCTAAAAGTATTGTTGCAACGTCTGGTATTCCGTCTTCAAGTACTTGAAAACCTAGCGAAGTAAAAACTCCGGTACCAATCATATTGGCAATTACTATGTTGCGCGCAACGGTAAGACTATATTTTTTGGACATTCAATATGAACTTATTTCCTTAAAACCACCATTTGGTTTTGATCCTTGCTGCCCCAATGGTAGCCCATTGAAAAGGGTAGTTTGCCCGCATAGTATGAGGAATTATTATATGCACTATCTAAGTCCTCTTGGAATAATGACTCACTAAAATCTTTGACAGGCGTCACATATTTTCCATACAGTCGTATTGTAGACTTTTCTGTGTCGAAGTATTTAAATGGAATCCCGGTATCGTCTTGTATATGTACTACTGAGTGATTGAGTATCACATTACGAATCTCAGAGAAGGTTCTGTAGTGCATCAGATATGAAGCCGCTTTAACAAAACTATTTACGTCTCCAAGGTTGGTCATTAGGGCAGTAATCGCAGTATCCTTGGCAAATCCTTTGTTTGAGATATCACAAGATAAATAAGTTACTTCTTGCAGGGTCTTAGAACCGTGTTCCACAAAGTTCACGCTTACGCCTTGCTCAAATGACTCTCCTAGTTTGGCGGGGGTATAGCTCATGTCTCCATTATTGGAAAGAGAGACATTTTCGACAGATACTATGTCGTGTCCTGAACTTGAAATCCCCCATAGTATAGAAGGAAGGATCCCCCCAATTTGTTTACTCTTCTTGATATCAGAGTCCATATTCTTAGTAATGAAATAACTACGGAAGAATATATCCCTTAACATCACCTTTGATTCATGCAATGCTGTATCAATATCATAAACAGGCAAAGAATTGAAGTCCGGTAATGTACCTATAGGTTCAATGGCCAGCATCAAGTAGTTAGGCGCCTCTGGATATAGCTGATAAAGGTGAATAAAGTCCCCACCAGAGAACGGATAAAAGACTTTTCGAAGCTTTTCTTCATCACTTTGTGGAACAACGTCATTTTTCCAGCTCATGAGCTTATCGAGACGCTTTTCCTTGATGCCGGTAAATTCATTTGTGATATAATCTACGTATTCGCTGTAGTAGTTTGAATCGATTTTGAATTCGTGTTCAACCGGAATTCCCGCTAGCATTTTCGATGCTCTATCCCAATCGTTAGGTGTAAAAACATCTTCCTCGACAACTGCTGTATCGATTGGCGCAATAGGTGTAACAGTATCGTTAGCCGGAGTTTCAACAATTGTATCATTGTTTGGCACACATGAACTAAAGAGTAATGTGCCCCATATTGCTATTAAAGTATTTGTACCAGTTTTCATCGTATTCTTATTCGTTGGCCAATTTGAAGTTGATCTGGATTTCTAAGTTTATTCTTACGCACCAAGGAAGACACGCTCGTATGATATTTTCGAGCGATATGGCTTAGTGTTTCACCGCTTTTTACGGTGTGATAGGTAGCGGTTTTACGAATTTTATATTCTGGTGGATCCTGAAGACTAGATCCTGTAAGTTGCAGAGAATCTGCTTTTAACAAGTAGTTAGAGGTATCGATTGCAATCATCGCGTCGAATGATTGACCCATATATCTCCATTCCCAATGTAAGTGTGGCCCAGAACTTCTTCCAGTAGATCCGGCCAGCCCAATAAGTTCTCCAGCCCGTATAAAATCTCCAGGCTCACAATCTAGTTTACTTAGATGTGCATATAGGGTTTCAATCCCGTTTAAATGACGAATAACCACACAGTTTCCATATCCGCCGTCATTATATTGTGCATATCTCACTACCCCATTGAAGGCGGCGCGCAAAGTGTCTCCGACGTCCATCTGTAAATCCCAACCACGATGCATCCTTCCCCAGCGAGGGCCATAACCCCAGTTAAAGGAGTCAAATTCATTTATGTAGAAGCTTTCTTGGTCCTCGATCAATGTGAAATTGAAGGTGTCTTTATCGCTAAAAGTAGTGGATTGGGGTAGTAGGTTCCCCGTTCTTCCCCAGCCGGTTGTGTAAACCGGGTGATTATCTAATAAATAATTGCTTATGAAAGCTCTGTCTTCAATGGACAAAAGCTTTGAAACGGAGTCAATGGTAGATCTAAGCAAACTGTCCGGAACTTCTGATAAATCAATAGATACTACAGATGATTCCGAGGAATCCACAACGACTGCGGCAGAATCCTGAGCATTTGCACCAAAGCACATGCTAATTACTAAGAATAGGCTATTAACTATTTTTCGCTTGCGTTTGATAAGTTCTGTATTCTTCTCCATACATGTTATAGGCGTCTAAAATGTAGCCATTATCGTGTTTACCTTCTAGGTCTATTTTTAATTGTTTTGCCTGTCTAGGTTTCGTTTGGTTTAGCCATACCCTAAAGGCATTCCCTTCCTCCACTGTTTTAAAAGGTAAATCCTCAATTATTTCCAATTTAGGAAGGGACTTGTGGTATTTATCTTCTTGGTAGAGAATAAAAAAATTGGCGTCTTGCGGGGTCCACCATCTCAGGAATTTTGAACCAAAATCAGAAACTCGAACACATCCAATACTATTGGAAGAACCCAACATACCGCGCGACAGCTCCCGTAATGCCACCTCATGAATTCCATTTTGTCGCATGGCCCTTGGGTTTGATTCATCTGGTGACATCAAAAGAAAGTTTGGTAATTCCGTTATTCCTTTATACCGTGTTACACGAGTATTACCACCTCCTAAAGCCATATCATGAAGAGAGTCTGCGGTAGAGTATGTACGTTCTGTTTCCCAGTTTTTTGAAGTAATCCGATAATGAAGACCGTAATAATCTCGGCGTTTACCAATAGGTAAATATTCAATCACCGTTTTTTGTTCCACACTATCCTCGCTATAGGTGATTAGCGGCTCCAGCCTTTTTGAAGAAGTGGCGAACCGTGCGACTTCAATTAAGGTATCAAATCTCGCTTCACACAAGCATAGTCTCTGCCCAGAAGCATATGCTGCTTCACCTAAAAATCCGTATTCTCTGTTGATTTCAGGGGTTTTGTACTTCCACACTTGGTCAATGAAATTCTTGTAGAATTCAAAGTTGTAAGAATCTAAAGTGCTTGCGTAGTTAATAAACTCATTATAGTTTTCGTCGCTTTCAATAGCTTTCTCCATCTTTAAAAAGAGTTCGGAAGAGGCGTGTTTAAAATCTTCAAGGACGGATAAATTTGGGTTCATTTCTTTTATGCCACGAACTTCGTTTTCATCATTAAGCACATTGAAATCACCTACTATGTATCTATTTCTGTATTCAGACGACTCAGGGAGAGTACTATTGAATAAATCGTAGAATGTGATGGTTTTCCCTGAAGATGAAGAGAAGTAAGCAGATTCCTTGATTAATGGTAAATAACAGCTATTTCTTTTGGCGTATTTGAGTATGGTTTCGGGATCAAAATCTTTAACGCCCACGGGAGATGAACCGAAGCTTTGACCGGCCACATTTTGACAAACAGCACATAAGCCTGAACCCCAGAGGGATACAATTAGCAAGGTCCGCAAAAAAGAAAACTTGAGCGACCAGAATAGATCTCTACGGAATCGAAATTTTTCGGATGAAGATCTATTGATTGATTCGTGCAAGCGACTTGTGAATTGGTTTTGATAAACTAAATATATGTATTGATTCATTAGTGTGGCGATAAATAGTTCGGAAAATCTTAAAGATGGCTATTCTGTCAATGTAAATGTTGACATTTCTATTTGGAAGAAGATCGCCTACTGGTAATAATAGATAGGCGTACGGGATGCAAATAATGTAAGACTAGAGTCTTTAGAGGGAAAGTTAGAATAGTCGGAATACGAATAAATCGACCACCTCAAGGAGGATGAGTGCGATGATGATCCATTCCAGTTTACTGCTTTCGCGGTGGTCCATGATATCTTTGAAGAGTTCGAGGTCTTCTTTGATGATGGCGGTGCGCTCATAGATGTAGCGGTAGCGGTCTTTGAGGTCAAACGTTTGCTTTAGCGCGACATTTAGTTTGTTTAATGACTCATTTTCCCAAGTGACCTCCGGCGAGTCAAAAATGTAGAGGTTTTCGGAAATCTGGTTTTTGATGTTGAGTACGCGTCCTATGAACTTTTTGAGGTTTTTCCCAGAAATGTTTAATCGGCCGGTAGTTTCAAGGGACTGGGTGTAGATGTTGGTTTCCTCTAACAAGCCGTCCGTAATTTCCAGGTAGCGATCTAGGGCGACGGATTGTGAGGTGTTGAGCAACACGAGGCGGAGGGCTTCTTCTTCGAAATCGGGCAAGATGACGCGATCGAAGGTGACTTGTTGCGCACCGGCTTTTATTTCCACGGTAATGGTTTCAAGCAGATCGGCGTCAACGGAATAAGAAGTGCCTATTTCTAATGCGGCGAGAATTGTATTGATTTCGCTGGGCGTGTGGTTGAAGAACGCGATGACGCCATATTGAAAGAGGTACAAGTACTTTTTTGGTCCGTTGGAAAGGAAAAGTTCGTCAGAATCTGAATAGCAAATGGGCAGGGCGAGCTGCTGTTTACAACGTCTGATATTTAGACTTTTAGCGACTTGAAGCGCGATAACCGAATACATGTTTGTGAATTTTAAAACGGGGCGAATGTACACCAACTTTGGATGCTTGGGGCTAATTATTTTGGCTTCAATTGGGCCGTTATAGCGTCGTATTTAAGCACGTCTGCTTTTCGGATAATTATGGTCTCTTTACCGCGTTCCTGGCAATGGCAGTAGCAGACGGACATTTTTTATAAGAAGTTGATGTTAGAGTGCGGTGCGTGTAACGAAGAACGCAAGTACCAAGAGCAGAGCTACCCACCAGTATTTCTTAAACATGGAATCGGTCCACTTATTTGCTCCCCACATAGTATAAAAATTCAACAAACAATATAGCGGATTTATTTGCTGCCGCGCAGTATGAAAATCGATTGATATCACAGTTTTATGGACCCATCGTAACACTCGGCACTGTTCATAAGAATTATAGAATGGTCAATATGAAACCCAGATTATCAAACTGTGGCGTTACTCTTTGTGACGAGGTTTGCCTTAAATAATGTTAAAGTAAAACGCCCGATACAGATGTACCGGGCGTAATTATTTTTTGGCGGCGATTTGTTTACTAAGCGAACTTTTTTTGCGACCAAGTAATGACTAATCCTAAGACCGCGCCCATTACTGCAGACAATAATGCGTCTTTTAGAACGTAGTCGTACGATACGATATTGGTTACAGAGACCATTTGAAGGTCGACCATCAGCCAGAGAACAACGCTATAGATCGCACCAAAGATCGCGCCACCGGATACGGTAGTGATTTGAAGTTTTGGCAGCAGAATGATGAGGGCGATTAACTGTAGGAGCCCGACAACCAATCCGGACACAAAATCAGGTGTTTCTCTTACGGCCTCAGGATATGCTTCGTACCAGCCCGCCATTTCTGGAAGAAAAACTAAGCTGCCAAATACTCCGCCCAGTATGACGAAGGTGATTAGTCCGAATAGTAATGAAATGAAAAATTGTTTGTTCATGATGGTGTAGTTTTATGAAAATACAAGATATATAAATTTGTATTTAATGAAAACAACCTCCTCATTTTTAGTATTTTAATACATGATTCGGTAATGCTAACCCGTCATTTTTACGCTTTTTATGCCAAGTACTTGCCTGAAAACGGCAGGCTTAAATTTAGCTTCCCCAAACCATCACTTTTTCGACGGTTCCGTCATCGTACATTATGATCAATGGAATGTCTGTTCTAAAGTGAGTTTCACGGCCAATAAAGTCTACAATCTTAATGATTTTACGCTCCGGTTCAATAGGCAATTCATCGCATGGAGGTTCTAGGGTCCCTATCCAGTCTACCTGGCTCAGCCCGCTTGTGATTCGCTCGTCTAAATATTCAGCGAGTCCCTTTTTCACGTGGGCACCGTAATTGTCATCGAGAGCGTCTAAAAAATCGGAAAATTGAAACCCATAATCTTTGGGGTAGTAGGTGTCGGATTGCACAGCACTTTTAATCAAGTTCTGTTGCGCCTCTAGATCGGAATACCAATTCGAGGTATCTAAATCCGTAAGTAGGGTATCGAGGTGCGCATTAAAGACGTCTTTGTAATAGGGAATTTCAAGAAGACGCTCAACGAGCGGGCGGTTGCTTTGGTGCCATGCGTTAAGATCTCTATTGGCCCAGTCTATGCCAAACCAATCGATCCCGAAGGTATTATCAAGATCGTATTCAATGAAGACGAACTTCCCGTTGGAAGGTTGGCGGTAGAGGTAAAAGTTATTCTTGTTGTATGCGTGGCCGTCCCAGTGTCCTATAATGATTTCCGCGGCCAATGTTTTAAGGTAATGGTTGACCTCAAAATTGCGTTCCATGTAACACGGGAAATCGTCATCGCTGAGGTTGTTGAGGGAGTCTAAAAACGAGATGAATGCGCCGTAATCGTTTGAATCTTTGTTGGTTTTCAGTTCATAAACGCCTGTGTATGAATTTGCGTTAGTGCCCCAATAATTCAAATCTGCACCCCAGCTGGCTTTGTATAAATTGCCCTGGTCGTCATCAATAAATCGCTTTTGAAGAAATTCGTCGTCGATGTGTTCTACATTAAGGTACACGCCGCGGTAGTCGCCGTTGATGAAGAGCTTAACGAAGCTGACTCTCGAGGAGATAAGGCCGTGTCTTGTGAGAAAATAAAGGCTGGTCCAGTACCGCAAAAGGGACGGATCATTGTGTTGCCCGATCAGATTCATCTTTTCGATCCCCTTGAATTTTTGACCCGCCGTGAATTCATTAAAAGAGACTTTAAAGCCCTTCTTTTTTGCATTGCGAGAGGTGTTGCCTCGAACGCGAAATCCTACATTTTGAATGGTATCTGAAAAAGAGCTGCTTTCATAGCGAAATACCCCAGGAAAGTGATGGTCAGTGTATAGACTATCTCCGAGCAATGTGTTGAGATCACTTGGAGAGACGGTGATATGCACTTCTGCAACTTCGCTTTGTAGAAAGGCTTCGTTGGGTTGAGGTTGCACGAACGTTTGCCCCACAGAAAAAAGTGGAAACAGTAAAGCGATCAGGTGGCAGGAGGTAGCGCGCATCTGGAGCTAAGATACATAGAGGAACGACATCTTTATGGGTGATGTTGATCATTCAAACGTGCGCGAATGGGACAATGCGATAGGATGATGGAATTAGGTTCCTGAAAAACAACTTGAAAAAACCCCTACAGCTAACTCAACCCAGACCGCAAGAAAAAGTAACGTCAATAGACCTATGCATAGGATGCGGATTTTTGAACTCCTTATTTTGGTACTTACTAATCTTAGCCCTATCCCAAGCAGTATCAATAGGCAACCCATAACGATGAAGTCGAAGACACTCCAGTTCACGTCACTACGAGTAAGGTTTCCAATAAAAGGAATGAGTAACAGTAGAAGTGGGTAGAAGATTTTCTTGGACATTATACTGAGCTAAAAAAGAACCTGTTATTTCGACCCGAAAAATTGAGAAGAGCCAGTCGCACCCTCGATAATAAAGAAAACTGTTTTACCGTTAAAACCGCCTTCTCCATTAACAGTGCCGTCAGCACCTCCGTTATAATTAGGGATAGTAAACCCTGTTTCACCAGTAGTAGTCAAAACAAAAACACAGTCCGGTTGATTGGTTAAGCGAAGCTTATTAATCTCAGTGCCTTGTTCAATCGCAAGATCAATAGGTCCTTCCGAAACCAGACCTCCCTGAGGGTCATAAGTCTTTAAGACCCCAACGTAGACACCGTAAAATTTACCTCTTTGTTGAGTACTGCAATCGTCACCTTCGTACCAATCCTCACAATTTTCACGGGAACAATTGGTTAAGGTGAATGCGAAAAGAAGGGCCGCAAACCATTGTTTTATAGTCATATCTTCGAATGTATTCTAAAAATCTGAAGATGGATAAAATAAAGGCTGCCTTATTGATGATCATTTTCACTTGTTTTCTTGGTAAAGCCCAGTCGCGTTATACCTGTACTTGTGAGTCGCAAAAAGGCCAATTTTATTCTGGAGAAAACATTAATGCATGTTTTCATGCCATCGATTTCGTGGACACACTCCTATTTCCAACAAAAATCAAGCAAGAGGGAAGCGGAAGTCAAGTGATAAACACAGCGTACCGATTTTCGAAACTACTACTGACAAATTATGTTTTAACTGATTACATCATGACGATGAATCACGAACGATTTGGCCATGGATATAGGGCACTTCAGGCTCAGGGAAATATAATAGGAATCACCTATAATCCACCCCCGCCGTTTGGCAGCGAGTTTTCGTTTATAAGCTTAGAAGGGCTAGAGGATGCTACGAATCAAGAGCGACTCCTTATGACTATGGGAGGTTCGGAGGCAAATATGGTCGTGTCAGACATCATGCGAAAGAACTTCTTACTTGATGGAAGCCTAAATTATAATTTTGCTGCAGCCTACTTATACGGGAGTAACGACATGCCAGGCTATACCGCATTTGTTCAAAACCCTTTTAGCGATCCAAATACTTATCGTCGCAACATTAACGAATTTTATTTTCAGAGAGAAAGTCTAACACAATCTCGTATGCGGACAATCTCATTGTTTGCACTGCTGACGGATCCTATAAATTTTTATGCTTTTAAGTCTCTTTTTTATGACTACTTACTCTACGGGAAACGCTCGACTAAAGTAAAGTTCATTCCAATAAGTGATAATGTTGGCCTTCTTCCTCGGTTCAGATTTGAATACACCCCTTACGGGCCTGAATTGGTATACCAGAGCTATTTCAAAAAAGGAAAACAATTATACCAAACTTCATTTAGTCACGGCGATGGAACATTCTATTCCTCGTGGAGGATAGGCGCCCGCTCTTGGAACCTCAAGCCAATAGAGCGGCTGTCTTTTAACGTTGTAACAGAACTCTGGGATCAACCGCAAATTGATTTTTACTCTGAAGACGTTTTGGTGAGGAACAGTGGACTTGGAGGCTTGTTAAATATTACTGCGAATTATGATTTCTTAAGGGATTACGGGTCATATTCACTGCTCGGAGCTACACTACAAGCCGGCTATAAAACAGCGGGCTATTCTTTAGGGGAGCAGTTGAGCGCTGGACCGATTTTACGAGCGGGATTGTCTTTCAAGCTCCGATGATGAAAAATAGGCGACAAGCCTTACAGAACAAAAAAAAGCACTTGCTATTGCTAACAAGTGCTTTTCAGTGCTCCTCCTCTTGGGCTCGAACCAAGGACCCTCTGATTAACAGTCAGATGCTCTAACCAACTGAGCTAAGGAGGAATTTAGGTTCCATTTCTTTCGAAACGGGCTGCAATAATACGGCAACTTCATAGGTTCCACAATACCTAAAGTTGTTTTTTTTTGGAACAGATGACTTTTGATACACACCTTTAGAGCATATGGATCTTTTGCAAGAAAGTAAGGCGCACTCACAAGCCCACACAGTTTTCTAATAAGTGTATAGAAATAGCGGTTATAATTTTGTGCCCTCTTGTATACAACAAGACACTTACTAGACATATGTGTCTGAATAGGACTTAAGGACAATATGAAACAGCATGTGTCGAGCACAAGAGGTATGTTTCTTTTGCTTTTAATATGAACCCGTTATTCTGTTAGACGAATGATTAAGCAACCGGGCCATTCTTAAGCAATTGGGGCCGCGATTTGCGGCCCCTTTTCTATCTATTATTTCTGTTGTGAATATAAAGGTACACGTGTAACTTCGCCGTATCTAAAAACTCTTAGAATGAGCTTACTTACAGTTGGAACGATGGCGTATGACGCCTTAGAAACGCCCTTCGGAAAAACGGATCGCATCCTGGGTGGTGCAGCAACTTACATTGCGCTTAGCGCGAGTTACCATGTGGAAAAGAGTAATATCGTTTCTGTTGTTGGGGCCGATTTTGAGCAGCAACATTTAGACCTGCTCGCAGGAAAAGGAGTCGACTTAGAAGGGGTACAAATCATCCCGGACGGTAAAACGTTCTTTTGGAAAGGGAAATACCACACGGATATGAATACCCGTGATACTTTAGACACGCAACTAAATGTTCTAGAGTCGTTTAACCCAATCGTACCCGAAGGTTTTAAGGATTGTAAGTACTTAATGTTGGGGAATTTGATGCCTTCGATTCAGCAGAAGGTTCTGGACCAACTCCCTACGCGTCCGAAATTGGTGGTTTTAGATACCATGAACTTCTGGATGGACCATTTTTGGGACGATCTAATGATCGCGCTTAAAGGGGTGGATGTATTGACCATTAACGATGAGGAGGCACGTCAGCTCTCTGAGGAATACAGCTTGGTGAAAGCAGCTCAGAAGATTATGACTATGGGCCCAAAATATTTGATCATTAAGAAGGGCGAGCACGGCGCATTGCTGTTCCATGAGGATAAGGTATTCAGCGCTCCGGCACTACCATTGGCTGAGGTCTTCGACCCTACTGGTGCTGGCGATACGTTTGCAGGAGGATTTATCGGCTTCCTAGCGAAGACCGATGATATTAGCTTTGAAAACATGAAGCGTGCAGTAATCTGGGGATCTGCTATGGCGAGTTTTACTGTAGAGAAATTCGGTACAGAGCGCATCGCGGAGTTGACGACTGAGGAAATCAACCTTCGGTTAGAAGAGTTTAAAAACCTGATGAGCGTCGACATCCAGTTGGTGTAATCACCGCGAAAATAAATTTTCATAAACCCCCCGGGCGCGCAGCGCCCGGGGGGTTTTTTTATGGCCCCGGCGGGCAGCCGCCCTCCTGGAGCTGGTACTGTATGTAGACCGGCGTGGTGTTCACATTCTGGGAAACATGGGCATGTTCGAGGGTGAAGGATAGGAACAATTGGTCTACGGGTCCCGTGCCTGAAAAAAGCGGCTGCGGCTGCCCTTGCAAGAGGAGTTGAGTGGGTGTGTTGGTGCCGATATTTTCCTGAGGTACGGAGGCAAGATCAGGTGTGATTTTTAACGTTGTATTGCCTTGTAATGGTTCAGTGTGGTATGCAAGCAAACACCAATTTGACCTCGGCCTTACACCTTGCACAGAAACAAAAGCTCCTTGATTTAGCGGGATGGAAGGGGCGTAATCGGCACCCGCTGTTTGTGGTGGCTGGAGGTGTGTTTGATTGATTTCAACGCGCGATTCTATATAATCTATGGATAGACTTTGACTTCTTAATAAATTGGAAATGAATATATAAAGTAAAACAAGTAGGATTCTTATAAGCATTGGTAGGTGAGATTAAAGAGGTGAAGATGGGCGTTGAGATTTCGGTATTCGCTTTGACTCAGAGAAATTTGTACGGTCACAGGAATTCCGTTTTGCGGTGCGGTTCCCGAATGACCGTAAATGGCGGTGGTAAGAAACTGGTTGGTTTCGTTATGTGTGGCGGACGGCGCGAGCGTACATGTGCCGCTTGCAGGTAGAAAGGGAGCGGTGAGCCATCGGGACGAGAGT
>Ga0209601_1001210_pt1 | contig 18470 bp, 18 predicted proteins | sample COGITO_mtgs_1104_4_FD_184796 | JGI IMG/M metagenome (GOLD analysis project Ga0209601, IMG submission 184796) | Pelagic marine microbial communities from North Sea - COGITO_mtgs_110426 (SPAdes) (version 2) | ecosystem: Environmental > Aquatic > Marine > Epipelagic ...
GTTTGGCCCGTCGCCATCCCATCTGCACCACAAGGGTTCGTTTTCCGGTGCGCTCATCATTGACATGGTCCCGCATGTTGTTCAGATTGAGCACGGCCGTGCTGAGTGCGCCGCACCAAGTTGCTGGCAACATCCACGCCCAGTTCCAATCGTGCGCCAGTAAAAACCCTGTTCCTCCGACCCCAATCCAACCAAAGAATAGAAGCACCATGGCATCACCATATCCTTTGTAGCCATAAGGGTTCGCTCCCGCCGTGTACCGAAAGGCTGCCGCGATGGAAAGTATGCCCAAAACCAGCACACCCATCGCGGCCAAAATCAATTCCGTTCCCCAAAGCGCCACGGTAATCGCTGTAATTCCCGAAGCAAAGGCCACCGCGGACAGGCGCTTTACGGCTCGTTTCATGACAACTGGCGCAATCAGTCCCGATGCAACAGCTCGATCCGTGCGCGTGGCATCGTCCGCTCCATTTTCAAAGTCTCCCCAATCATTGGCCCAATTGGACAAGATTTGCAACAGAATGACCGTGATGAGGATGATCGCAAAAACGACCCCAAACCGCTGCTCCGTGAGGGGATGACTGCTGGCCAACCGAAACGAGACGCCTCCTCCCACCATAACACAGGCTGTTGCCAGCGGCAACGTGCGCAATCTAGAAGCTTGAATCCAGGGTTTCATTTTCACCGTTCTTTACGCATCCCTCAGCAACGCGCCCATGGCGGCGCAATGATCGCCGATATGGTTTGCCGATGCCTCACCGGGTGTTTGGATTTCTAACAAACATGGGCCTGAGTTGTTGGCCCAAGATTGAAAACCTTCTTCCATAGAATCCCATCCATTCGCCACAAAGTAAGGCAGTGCGAGCTGTTCAGCAGTCCCGCGCATATTCTCTGCGAAACCCGTTTCAAAAAATCGCTCCAGTAGCCCGGACTCTTCCGGGCCTTTGAGCCATCGAAAGATGTTGCCCCCTCCGTTGTTGATCACAATGATTTTCAAGTTTTCTGGCCGGGGATGCACATGCAGTCCATTCGCATCATACAGCCATGCCGCATCGCCCGAAATGGCTACAACAGGGACTTCAGGATTCATTAACGCATCCCCAACAGCTGTGCTCAAGCAACCATCAATTCCAGCCACTCCTCGGTTCGCACGCAAATTCGTTGCATTCCATTGAAACCATTGTGCATACCGCGCAGAAGTGGAATTCGCGAAATGAATGCGATCCGCTTTGGTCAAGTGCTCGGCCAACCAGCGGTAAACATTAAAATCCACCCAGTCCTGATTCCGAGAGCGCGAGTCAGCAGCCTCCAATTGGATACGACGGACTTCCCAACGCTGGGCGTATCCATTAAAAGCTGGAAGCGCAGCGGCCAATTCCTGCAAACCGGTCGCAGCATCAATTCGCCACTCACCCGCCTTCGTCCCAAACATATTCCATTCGTTTTCATCCCATCCTAGGTGCCAATGCGGAATATTCCAATCTACAATGAGCGAACGAAAACGCTTATCCATGGGCGGCAGCCCAACGGTAATTACGGCGTCAGGCATCCACTGATTGGACGCTTGTTCATTCCAACCGCACATCCAACGCATCGTACTCGACTCAGCTCCAGATCCATTCGCTCCAAACACGTCAGCAATCACGCCGCAGCGGTCAATTAACTGATCAATCTCCTTAGCAAGGGATGGACCGAGTGCGACCGATCCCAAGTGCACGAGAATCCGCGGATCATGTTGGCATACAATATCTTGCAATCCTTCAGGCATCTGCTCTGCCTGCGTCACGTGTGGAACTGAAGGCGCAGAAGCAAGCACAGGGACCTCAATTTTGCTTTTTCCGTAGAGCGGTTCGTCGAGCGAAAGGTTGATGTGCACCGGACCCCGTTGGCTTTTTCTCCAAGCCGTGCGGGCAATTTCATCCAACGTATTCACATCATTCTGATGCTCTGGTACTTCGCACGACCAGCGGGTATGGGCTTCGAACAGGCCATTTTGCATTGCACTTTGGCCCAGCCCCCAGTCCCGCTTTTCTGAGGGACGATCAGCGGTCACACTGATCAAAGGAACTTCTTGGTAAAAGGCCTCCGCAATCGCTGGACCATGATTTACAGCTGCTGTACCTGAAGTGGACACCACCACGGCCGGGCGTCCCGATTGCAGACCCATGCCCAAGGCCACGTGTGCCGCTGAACGTTCGTCCAAGGCGACAACAATTTCCAAGGAAGGATGAGAGGCCAAGGCCAGAACCAATGGGGCATTCCGTGAGCCTGGGGATACCACCGCATGCGTGAGTCCGCATGCGACCCACGTGCGAATGAGTCGGTCTGCACTGATGTGATCCGTCGTGGACATGTCACAAAGGTAGTCGCTCACCGCGTCCTCAGGAAGTCAATTTTGTTCGAATGGAATCAATTTTGATCTGCGTTTCCTGCCACTCATCCTGCGGATTGGATCCCTGAACAATGCCGCCGCCTGCAAATACACGGTACCCATTGGCATGACACTGCATGCATCGGAGGTTCACATAAAATTCAGCCGAATCCTCACCAATCAGTCCCAAATATCCTGCGTAGTATCCGCGCGGAGCGGCCTCATTCGTCTCGATGAAACGCAGCGCAGCGTCTCGGGGGTTTCCACCCACGGCAGGAGTTGGATGCAAAACGTTCAACAAGTGCTCTGGCCTCGAAGAAGAATGAAAAGCAATGTCGGTTTCGAGATGGCGCAAATGCCCATATACCCGATCGTGAACTTCACCTACCTGGATTTTTGTCGCATCGTTTGAGCGCAATATTTCCTGAATAAAATCCGTCACCAGGTGCTGTTCGTGGCGCTCTTTTTCTGTCCAAGGCTCTCCTGATTGCACCTTGGTGCCTGCCAAGGACACCGTTCGGTATGCATCGATGGATTGGTGCAAGAGCAATTCAGGAGTCGCTCCTAGCCAAACCCCTGCATCCGGATGGGAAAACAAATAGACAAATGCATGAGGATAGGCCAAACACTTAGAGCGAAACAACGCTTCTGGCGAGCGCGAGGTGTGCCAAAATTCCGATCGACTCAGAACAACCTTTTCAAAAGTACCCGCCTCAATCTCCTTCAGTGCTTGCTCAATGCCCGCTATATGTTGGTCTTTGTCGATGTCTTCCACTTTGCCATCCTCCAAGCCTCGTACAGATCCCTCTTCAGGAAAATCACTCGCTTGGGCTTTTCCGCGCATCTCAACAATGGGGAATTCTTCTGCCGCCTGAAACGGCGCATAGCGAAAAATCACATCCCCCTCTGGATCGCTTTGAAACCTTTGAACCACCGATTCACCGGGTAGTCTCCACCAAACTTGAGCTGAAGATGTATTCACGTCAGTTTCCGGATGGTTTCGAAATGATCATTACTGTCAGGCGGCTGGTGCACACCAATCGATCTTCTTCATCTTTGATCTCAATTGACCATACGTGCATCTTGCCACCTTTGTGCACCAGATTTGCCTGACCATAGACCCAACCACTGCGAACGCTCCGGACGTGGTTGGCATTGACTTCCACACCAACGGCCGCCTTGCCCTGGTCCTTCACTATGAAATGAGAGCCAACAGAACCGAGCGTTTCTGCCAGTACGACACTCGCTCCACCGTGCAGAAGACCATAGGGTTGATGGGTTCGATGGTCAACGGGCAAACGGCCTGTAACGCAATCAGGCTCCACACTCAACACCTCCAAACCAATCGCATCTGCGATGGTCGGCACCCCCGATAAATCATTCATTTCGTTCGACTCCATTTTCGTCCGAAATTTACACCATGGAAGCTACCCCTCCACCCCAGCCTCGAATCCTTCTAGCCGAGGACGATCCGGCCTTGCGCAAAACTGTCAAATTGAATTTCATCAAAGAAGGATGGTTTGTCGTAGAGGCAGAGAACGGCGAAGAAGCATTGCACTTAGCGCGACAACATCGCCTCGACGCCGCCATCTTAGATGTGATGATGCCCAAATTAGACGGAATCGCCGTCTGCAAATCACTTCGGTCTGAAGGCTCCGATCTGCCCATCCTTTTTTTAACGGCGAAAAACGATGGAGAAGACCGCATTGAAGGCCTGAAAGCCGGGGGAGATGATTATTTAGGGAAACCTTTTCACCTCGAAGAACTTCTCCTGCGCGTGCAGCGGTTGATTCGTTTACGGTCAGATGAGCCGACCGAGGTCCTTTCATCCTACACCTTCGAAAATGGAGGTCACATTGACTTTGGCGCTTTCGAAATCACAACCCACGGAGGAAAGAATCAGAGCATCTCGAAACGCGAGTCCATGTTGTTGCGGCTTTTGATTTCCAAAATCGGGCAAGTGGTCAGCCGTGAAGAAATCTTAGAAGTGGTCTGGGGATACCATGCTTTTCCAACTACACGTACCATTGACAACCACATTGTTGCATTCCGCAAATACTTCGAATTGGACCCTAGAGCCCCAAAGCATTTCATTAGTGTCCGAGGAGTTGGCTATCGCTTTCAATAGTACAAAGCGCTGATTCAATGTGACTTAGCACACACTCGAGGATTTCACAAAAAAAAGTGCAAAAAAAAAGCAACCCCTCTCTTTTCGTTACGTCTTAGTATCAAATACAGTCTGAGAATACTGTGTTGGTTTCAATTTCTTGCAGGTTATAGAAGAGGGACTCGAAGGAGTTCCTCTTCTTTGTTTTTAGACCAAGTTGTTTTCAGACCAAACTCACTGCAACTTGACATAGACCACCTCTTTGGTCTGAAAAAATGGCTCTTTGAACCACTGGGAGATGGGGATGCGCTCCGTCGATTGAGCAACTTCTAACAACTCCTCCCTCAGATCTCCGCCCTTCAATGCCAGAATTCCATTCGGCCAAGGGTTCCTCGAATTCGGTGAAATCTTGTGTTCAACCCATGGGATGAATCGGCTCATTCGGGTCACAGCTCGACTGACCACGAAATCAAATGAACCCGGTGCGTCCTCAGCTCGTCCATGGAACACCGTCACGTTCTCCAGTTTTAGGGCGTCCACCACAGCACGGACAACTTTCATTTTCTTTCCAATGCTGTCACATAAGATGAATTCGACTTCTGGAAAGACGATGGCGAGTGGAATACCGGGGAATCCTCCGCCTGTTCCGACGTCCAAAACTCGGCTTTTCGCTGCGAAACGCATCGCGCGTGCAATGGCCAAACTGTGCAACACGTGCCGTTCGTCAAACGCATCCATGTCCTTCCGAGAAATTACATTGATCGCCGCATTCCACTCTTCGTAAAGAGGCTTCAACTGGCTCAACTTTGCTGCAGACGCCTCCGATAAGTCGGGTACGCAAGACCTAAAGTCCACCATCAAATGGTTTCACGGACTTGGCTCAAAACGGACTCCAGTGCTTCGCGTGCGCGATGCAGCTGGGCTTTGACAGTCCCCAGCGATCTATCCAACTCGACCGAAATCTCATCGTAGCTTTTCTCTTCGAAATAACGAAGCTCAACGAGCTCTTTATACTTCGGCTTCATCTTGCTCACGACGTCCCGAAGCAACTCGATTCGCTCCTTTTTTTCAAGGGCCTGAATGGGATCTAATTTGCCGTCTGCAATGTGGATTTCCATGGAATCCCCGTCTTCATTTCGAAACCCTTGATCCAGCGAAAGTGCATTCAATCGCTTCTTTCGAATAAAATCAATGGTGTGATTTGATCCAATTTTAAAGAGCCACGTCGAAAAGGCAAAGGCCGGCGTGTACTGACTTAATTTCTCAAAGGCCTTGGTAAACGTCTCCATCGTCAAGTCGTCGGCGTCATCCGAACTGAAGACCATCTTATTGATCATGTGAAAAATCGAATCCCGGTAGCGCTCCATGAGTTCGCCGTATGCACGCTGATCATTTTCCTTGGTCGCACGCAGCACGAGCGCATAGTCGTAACGCGCTTTGTCCGAGAGATTGGGGTTCACTTCCATGGGTTCAACAGGCAGTCAATGGTTTTGGCAACATCCCTCTACTTACCAGTCCGCCCGATTGGTGCGACTCAGCATTGCGGTCCAAGCAGTGCAAGCTGCCCAAAAGGACCACATCGGCAAAACCCATCCACAATTCCACCAGGAAACGGGAGCTTGGCAAGCTTTGGTGATGAATCGAAAGTTACGCACCTCAACCAACCATGAACACCCAAATGCACAACCTATAATCCATAGCGCATTGTGTAAAACCCCGCTCTGAATTCCATGAATCAAAACAACCAGAGAAAGGACCACCATCGCCACATTGATCAGCTTGGGCTGGAGCAAGCGCCATTGATCTCCTCGAGCGTAGTGCGGTGCCGTGGTCCAATGCCGGCGCTTTTGTCGGGCCCAACCCGACCAAGTCGCGGGGAGGCGCGTGTCTGCTTGCCCTGCGCGTTCGATGACGGTTGCGAAATGTGATTCACCGGAACGGACCAAGGCTTGGACCGCCAAGTCATCGTCTCCCGACGCCAAGTCATCCGGACCGGCTCCTTTGGGAAAGCGTTCTTTTTTGATCGACCAATTCCGACCAACTCCCATGTAGGGATATCCTTTGTGCGTCCAACCGATGTACGATCGCGCAACCATGATGGCATCCAAAATTTGAAGGCGGCTCAGCATGTTGGAAGGATTCTCCGCTCGGGGCCAACTGATGCCCAGCACCGCCCCAGCGCCTTTCACAGCCGGAGCGGTCATGAGCTCAATCCACCTGGGACTGGCTGGTATGCAATCAACGTCGGTGAACAACAACCAATCGCCATGCGCCGCCTCGACCCCGCATGCCAGCGCATCTTTCTTTCCCGGTGAGCTGCCTTCCAATCGAATGACCTGCAACTGAATTGTGGACTCGAGGGCCAACGCTTCGGCGAGCAACCTCGGCGTTTCATCGGTTGAACCGTCATCCACAACCACCACTTCAAAAGGGGAGTCATACGTTTGACCGCAGAGCGCACTCCAGAGGTGCGGCCAGTCTTGGGCACCGTTCCGAATGCAGACCACCACACTTACGAGTTGGGGCAGCGGGTCGTCAGAGCCTCCCTTTGACCCTTCGCCCGCACCATGGATAAATAGGCTCGTCATTCTCGTCGTCCAAGCGATTTTAAGCGCTGCGAGCAACCCGAGGAGCAACCCGAGAAACAACCCGGCTTCACTCATACGTATATGTCAGTTCCCATTCGTCGAGTCGGAGCAACACCACACCGCGAGGACTCGCCCGAAAAGACGACAAATCAAACGAATGATTTTCCTGAATCAGGGCCCGGCAGGGATCGGCATTGGCTCGGTGCTCGATGCGCAATAATTGCTGAGGCGGCATGCTTCGGAGGGCAGGACCATTGGAATGCAAACTAAAGTCGTGCGGAGCACAGCCTCCCCCGTAACGCACCGTTACCCGAAGGGAATCGCCATCGATCGACGCCTCTAGCAAGTCAAACGGCTTGCTCAAGTCAGGGGAATTTGTTCCTTTCTTCGATTCTGCAGAAGGCATGGAATCGGAAGTCAAGACCTCATCCGGCATGCGGCCGATCCGCTGGCATCCCACAACGGTGAACGTCAGCATCAAAGCCGTGAATACCTTCACCCATCGACCATGTTGCCCGTTGCCTGCCATGCGATGAAGTTACTGAATCTCGATGAAGTAGGGAAGCCGCGCTTGGATTCGGTCCTTCGAGCTCAACATCTTTCGTACAGTTAACCAATGGTTCAATTGCTTCTGGGAAATTCCAGCACTCAAAACGGATTCCATGAGCAAATCCGCTCCCGCTAGCTCCTCCACAAACTGCTCAATTGGGTCTTTCAACTCAGGTAAAAACACCAAGTCCTCTTCGATCAAGGAATCCAACCCAGCCATGGAAGCCGCTGCATCGATGGCATCTTGCAGGTCTCCCAGCTCATCCACTAAACCAATTTTTTGGGCATCCTGTCCGGTCCATACCCGGCCTCGGGCAATGGCGTCCACGTCGTCATAGCTCATCCCACGGCCATTGGCAACGATTTGAACAAAGTCCTGATAAATATCCGTGACGGATTCGTTCATGGCCGCCATTTGCACCTCATCAAGCTGAGCTTCCAAGCCAATCCCCGCATGGGAATGCGTTCGGACGTCATCATAAGCCAAGCCCATTTTGTCCTCCAATAATTCAGTCGCATACGGGAGCATGCCAAAAACACCGATGGAACCGGTAATCGTATTGGGACTGGCAAAAATACGTTCGGCTCCTGCGCTGATGTAGTATCCACCGGACGCAGCATAATCGCCCATGCTGACGACAAAGGTTTTTCCTGCTTCTTTCAACAACTCCGTCTCTCGCCAGATGACATCACTCGCCAAGGCGGATCCCCCTGGGCTGCTCACGCGCAAAACAACCGCCTCAACATCCGGTGCAAGTCGTGCAGCTCGAATCGCCTCAGCCAAGGTTTCGGACCCAATGGTTTGGCTGTCGCCTTGCCCCATATTGATGCTGCCCGTTGCGTAAATCACTGCGAGAGGCCCGCCCAACGGCTCAACCTCTTCGGTCTCTCCATATTCACCCTGATTGAACATCTCCATCAAGCTGAATTCGAATTCCTCCGCAAAACCTTCCATGGGGTCGGGATTCATATACTCATCAATGGAAACAAAGACAGGCTCCTCTCCTTCTAACTTTTCCTTGAGTCGCTCCTTGAGTTCGTCTTCGTAGAGTAAACCATCCAACAGCTCCCACTCCACTCCATCTTCTGCCGTTCGCCAAGCAAGGTTTTCGGAGATTTCGTCTAACCTCTGGGCATCCACTCCACGGCCTTCGGCAATGCCTCCGCGAACTTCCCCCCAAATGTCCTCGAGCAGTGCTGTCAACTGTTCTTTGTTGGAGGCACTCATGCTCTGGCGTGTAAATGGCTCTACCGCACTTTTGTACTCATTATCTGGTCCCCGCAGCACCGTCATCCCTACACCGAGCTTCTCGAGCATGCCTTTGTAGTAAGTCGTTTGCAATCGCATTCCACTGACATCGGAATACCCGTTGGGGTGCAAATACAACTCATCTGCGACGGAATTGAGGTACAACCCGCCCAAGGTCATGCCTTCGCTCCAACCAATGATCCACTTGCCAGAGGACTTAAACGCTTTGAGTGCGTTGCGCAAATCAGTCAAGGTAGAAGGCGCTGCAGGCGCGCTTTCCATGTTGAGATAGAGCCCCTCTACGTCATCGTCCTCTGCAGCTTGTTGAATCGCGCGTTGGAAATCGCGCAGTCCCATGGCAGAATTAGCCTCAAAACCACTCAACGAAAAATTTGCCTCATTACTCGACCGCTCAGCGATTGGAGTGGACATGTCAATTCGAATTACGGTGTTGGCTTTACTCACCTCCACCTGTTCGCCTTCCTCTATACCCCCCACAGCCTCAGCAATACCTCCGACTAGGGCGCCGACAAAAATGAAAATCAGAATGGAACCGGCAATCAAGATCGCAACTGAAGCTCCTAGACAGGAGGAAGCGATGTTTTTCAGAAAAGACATGATGTGTGATTTTTCGTTTGGGTAAAAGTAAGGGTATCTATGTGGTGTGCGCGGGCTTTTTAACCAATTTTGCCGCATGCCTCGAGCGCACTACATCGGATTGGGAAGCAACCTCGGGAACCGACATCGGTTTTTGGATGATGCGCTACAAAAGATGGAGGTTCGTTGGGGAGTTCAGGCCGAGGTCTCTAGCCGATATGCCACCCCTCCTTGGGGCATGGAGCAGGGACATTCGGATTTCATCAATCAAGTTGCTTGCTACTACCTTCAGAAAGCACCGCTCGAGGTGATCCAAGATTTACTGGAAATAGAACACGCCCTCGGCAGGGTTCGCGACCCGCTTTCAAGCGGTTATCAATCGCGCACCATTGACTTGGATATCTTGGTAGTGGAGGGAGTGACCTTGGATGACCCACAATTGACCTTGCCACATCCGCGAATTGAACTGCGGCGATTTGTGTTGGAGCCCCTCTTTGAATTGGCTCCGGCCTTGCGCTTGCGACCGGATGGCCCCACAGTTGATGAATTGTTGCGAACTTGCCCCGACCATTCACCGTTGGAAAAATTAAATCCAGTCCGTTGAAATCACCCTATGCATACATCGCCATCGAAGGCAACATCGGCGCCGGCAAGACCACCTTTGCAACGTGGTTAGCAGAAGCCGTGAACGGCCAACTCTTGTTAGAACAATTCCAAGAAAACCCCTTTCTCGAAAAATTTTATGCTGATCCCGAGCGCTTTGCATTGAGCGTGGAATTGGCTTTTGTCAGTGACCGCTACCGCCAGCTCCGAGAGTGTCTGGGCTCCCGTAATTTATTTCGGCAGTTGCTCATCGCGGACTACAGTTTTGTGAAGAGTTTGATTTTTGCCAAAGCGAATTTACCCGCGGACGAATTCAAGCTTTTTCAAACGATGTTCAAGCTGATGGATGCTCAAATCGCAAAGCCCGAGGTGGTGGCTATTCTGGACCCCAATGCGGAGAAAATCCGAGCCCAAATTGAACAGCGTGGCCGCTCCTATGAGCAGGACATGCCCCAGGAATACTTGGATAAAATCGCCTTTCACTACCAACGGCATTACCGGTATGCCCGGGGATCTCGCATCCTCTGGATCGATACGTCTGGGCTGGATTTCGCCAAGCGCAGCGACGATGCAGCCAAGCTGGCAGCGCTGGTGTTGGCTCCACGAAAACCCGGCGTTTATACCCTGAAGGTCTAACACGAGGACTTTCCTATCTTGCGTTCCATGCGCAGAAAAGACTTCCTTCGGATGAGTGGCCTGTTGGGAATTGGCGGAGCCCTCAGTTCATTTTCCAAGCCCCAGACTCCTCCGACTCCTTCGGAAGAACTGAATTCAAAAATTCGAACAGCCGGCCTCACGGGTGGCGCTTTTGATTTAAAATCCGCACCTCTCGAAAAGGTGCGAATCGCCCTTTTTGGGTTGGGAAATCGGGGCCAGAGCCTGATCGAAATGCTCAATTGGCTGGTCCAAGAAGGCCATGCAGAAATCACAGCCATTTCCGACATCAACCCCGACAAAGTGCGCAAGGCTCAGGCTCAAATTGGGGCATTCCAATCGGCTACTCCGGCCATTTTTACCGGGTCGGACGATGCTTGGCAAGAGGCGATGCGAGCGGACGTAGCCGATTTAGCGTTGATCTGCACACCGTGGGAGCTGCATACCCCTATGGCGCTGCATGCGATGAACAATGGATTGCACGCGGCATCTGAAGTACCCATCGCTTACACACCCGAGGACACGGTTCAACTGGTCCGCACGGCAGAGGCGACGGGCCAGCATTGCATCATGCTCGAAAATTGCTGCTACAACCGGGAAGAATTGTGGATTTTAAAAATGATCGAGGACGGCGTGTTTGGCACGTTGACGCATGCAGAATGTGCCTATCTGCACGACCTGCGCCAATTGATGATCGACCCGACGTATTACGAGGACCGGTGGCGACTCAAGCACCACCTGCAGCGAAACGGAAACCTCTACACCACACACGGCCTAGGTCCCGTCTGCATGTACTTCGACATTCTGCGTGGAGACACCCTCACCCATTTGACTTCCATGAGCTCCGGAGAAGCCGCTTTGTCAGAGGCATTGGCCAACTCGGACGATCGGAAATTGCGAAAAATGGCCTCTGAAGTCGTCTGCGGCGATGTAAACACCACGTTGATTGGCACAGCCAAAGGCCGCTCCATTATGTTGCAATTTGATGTCCACAGCGGTCGGCCCTACAATCGATTGAATAAAGTCGTCGGGTCAAAAGCCTCGCACTACGGTTATCCTTCAAGGCTGTACGTCGATCACGGACCCGATTGGGGTGGTCACCGCTGGTTGGAAGATGCAGAAAAAGCGGAGTACCAAGACCGCTATGAGCACCCGTTGTGGACTCGCCTACAAAAGCTGGTAGAAGACCATCCACAGGGCCACGGAGGCATGGATTTTGTGATGATGTATAGACTGATTCGCTGCTTGAACCTGGGCGAGTCATTGGACCTCAATGTTTACGACGGCGCACTGTGGTCGCTCGTCGGAGCCCTTTCTGAAGCCTCCGTTGCAGCCGGTTCGGCGCGCATGGACATCCCCGACTTGACCAACGGGCGTTGGAAGCAAGCCGCATCCCATCCAGTCAATCGAATGCTCTAATTAGGCTTGGACGCCGAGCACCTCGGCCATCTTCTCTCCGATGTCTGCCGGGCTATCGACGACGTGCACACCGCATTCGCGGAGCACGCGCTTTTTCGCTTCGGCGCTTTCTTCCTCGCCGCTGACAATCGCTCCAGCGTGGCCCATGGTCCGGCCTTTGGGGGCCGTAACTCCAGCGATGAAACCGACCACCGGCTTGGTGCCGTGCGCTTGAATCCAACGTGCCGCCTTAATTTCCAAGTCGCCGCCAATTTCTCCGATCATAATGATTCCGTCGGTTTCGTCATCCGCCATGAGCAGCTGAACAGCCTCGAGCGTCGTCGTGCCAATGATGGGGTCGCCGCCGATTCCAATGGCCGTTGATTGGCCCATTCCCGCCTTGGTCACTTGGTCAACCGCCTCGTAAGTCAGCGTACCCGACTTCGAAACGATGCCGATGCGGCCAGGATTGAAGATAAATCCCGGCATGATGCCCACCTTGGCTTCTCCGGCCGTGATGATTCCTGGACAATTGGGGCCGATTAAGGTGCAATCTCGTTGGTCGATGTAGGCCTTGACTTTCGTCATGTCCGCAACCGGAATCCCTTCTGTGATGGCTACGATTACGCGAATGCCAGCATCTGCCGCCTCCATGATCGCATCGCCCGCGAATGCCGGCGGAACAAAAATGATGCTCGTATCGGCGTCGGTCTCCTTGACGGCTTCGCTTACGGTATTGAAGACCGGCTTGCCTAAGTGCTCTTGCCCGCCTTTGCCTGGAGTCACTCCGCCCACCACCTGCGTGCCGTAATCAATCATTTGGCCGGCATGGAAGGTTCCTTCTCCGCCGGTAAATCCTTGGACAATGATTTTCGAGTTTTTGTTGACGAGTACGCTCATGAGATAGGGATGTTGTTCGCGCCGCGAATTTAGTCGAATTTCGCGCCATGAACCGAGGAATTGTTGGAGCAATTGACGGAAAAACGATTTGTGCCTTATCCACGGCTGCAGGAATGGGTGGGATTGCTGTTGTTCGCGTGTCCGGTCCGGACGCGCTGCGCATTGCATCGGCTGTTTTTTCCAAGGACTTGACAGAGGTCGCGTCGCATCGTGCCGTATTCGGAAAATTCCAACGCGACGGCGAAACACTGGACGAATGCCTCGCTACCGTTTTTCGGGCCCCCGGCACCTTCACCGGGGAGGACACCGTTGAATTCGGCTTGCACGGTTCCCCTTTTATTCAATCCGAATCGGTTCGCTGGCTCATCGACGCCGGTTGCCGGCACGCCGGTCCAGGCGAATTCACTTCCCGGGCATTTCTGAACGGCAAACTGGACTTGACCCAGGCCGAGGCCGTGGGGGATTTGATCGCTGCAGAACACGAAGGTGCCCACCGGTTGGCCATGACCCAATTGCGCGGAGACTTCGCCAAGGAAATCCAAGCATTAAGAGCTCAGCTCATTGAATTTGCAGGGTTGCTGGAATTGGAATTGGATTTCGCCGAAGAAGATGTCGAGTTCGCGGACCGGAAGCGGTTTGATGATCTACTCAGTGCGTTACTGCACCGAATCGGTGGGCTCGCCTTGTCCTTCAAGCATGGCAATGCCATTCGAGATGGCATCCCTGTCGCCATTGTTGGAGCGCCTAATCGGGGGAAATCCACCCTGCTCAACGCCCTGCTTGGCGACGAGCGAGCGATTGTAAGCGCCACGGCGGGAACCACACGAGATACCGTCGAGGATACTTGCATCGCTGGTGGATACAAATTCCGGTTCATCGATACGGCGGGCCTCAGAGATGCAACAGATGAAATCGAATCCGAGGGCATTCGCCGTGCATTGCAAAAAGCCCGGAGTGCAGCCATTGTCTTGTACGTTTTTGACGCCTCATGCGACACCGTTCAGGATGTCGAACTGGCCTTGACATCCTTGGAAGCGCTGCCGGATACGGAAGTCGTCGTGGTCTGGAATAAAGTCGATGTGGCTGAGGCTCCAACGCAAGGAAGCAAAAAGCAATTCCATTTATCTGCCGCACAGGGCATCGGCATTGATCAATTGAATGCTTGGTTTATTGAATGGGCAAAAGGCCGACAGGACACCGACGCTTTGATGGTCACGAATCTGCGCCATTATGAAGCGCTTCGCCTGGCCGAGGAAGCCCTGAATGCAGCCCGAACAGGCTTGGCAAATGACGTACCCGGAGACCTCATCGCTTCCGATGTGCGGCAAGCGTTGCATCACTTGGGCAACATCACAGGAGAGGTGGACCCCGAAGACATCTTGGATCACATCTTCAGCAATTTCTGCATCGGGAAGTAACCGATGCAAAGCAAGCAAGGGTTAAACGCTCACTTAAGCCACGAATAGCGCTGATTTCAACCAAATAGAAACGCTGCTCATCTAAGTAGAGGTTTGCGCTATTATGTGATTTTTCAGTACGAATTTGTACCTCAATTGTACCTCGTCATTTTTTGGCACATCAATTTGTACCTCAAAAATATCAGGCGTAAAAAACGTTTTGTTTTATCGTGCACAGCTTTCACGACTTTCACTCTAGTGGGTTGCCCAATGACCTCAAGTCAGTGAAAAACGTGAAAGAAGTGAAGCGTTTAAAACAACTTTTATTTCTCGGTCAGCCCCACCATCGAAACGGGATATTGTCAACCCATTTACAAGTGAGTGTACTAGTCAAGAACAACCTGAAAATTGGAACAATGAAATTACTGAACTTGAAAAGTTCTTCGATAAAACCCCACTCCCAGCCCAAGCAATAAAGCTAGGAAATGGTACGACGATAACAGACTGTCCAATGTTCATCAGAAACCACCTAGGCACAGTAAGAGCGAATAACGGCAGGCGTATTTATTTGCCATACCTCCAACGCTTGCAGACGCTGAAACAGGTCCTCACAGACAATTCATTTGAAAGCCGCCGAACCGATTTTAACGATGATGAAATAAATAAGAAAAAGGGAATTGAATGGTTGATAGGTCGAGCTACAGTTGGATTCGCCAAATAGTTGCATGCAGAAACGTCTGTACACGCATCTGCACTATCAAAAATTCCATCCAGATCGGAATCCGAATCCCCGAAATAACTCAGCAGGTTCATTAAGTCAAGGACCGTAATGAATCCATTCTGGTCGGAATCGAGTAACTCTCCGCACTCGCTTTGAGCAAGCCCTGAAAAGGCGAAGAATATCACAAGGGTGCTGAGGAGTAATCTTTTCATCATATTTATTCGATATAGAGTGGGTTCAGAATTTTCCCTGCACAAATACATCCTCGATTTGACATGATTGTCACACTTCCTGAGGCAGATATTCCAACACCTGTATTAAATGTATATCCCTCGCATGCAATTGCTGATGTCCATCCGCTACTCCAATAGAAAATACCTAGTGGGTCAGACTGATTCAAATGTATTTCTCCCAGCTCTGCTGTTACTGTACTGCCATCATTACACGAAAACTCAAAACTTCCGTTATATGCTGGTGCCATCACATCAATAAACAGACTATCAGCGAAGCACGCCATTTCCTTCAAATACATCACATGACCTCCCACCTTGTAGCAAGCACCCTCACATTTCCAGTAAGGCATGGCTCCCATGTTTGCTAAGGCTAAAGTGTATTGTTCATTTTCAGGAACTGGCAGGACAAATTCGGAATTGTAAACTGTGAGAAGATCGAGCAAATCAATTGTTCCAATCAAACCGTCATTGTCTGAATCAGGGTTCCATGGCCAGTCTGTCTGAGCACTCAAAGAGAGCACCAAGCAACAGCTTATGATGGTGAGTAAGTGTTTCATTGGTTTAGTTATTCAGCCCAGCGCCAGAATGCTTGGATTTTTTTCAAACCATTGTAACTAATTGTATTAATTCCACCAAGTGGATACCAGCCATCCTGAACCTTCGCCTCAGCACAAACTTCAATGTCCACAGCCTCACAATAGCTATACTCCACGTTCGGACGTTCGTGAGTGGCGCAAAAGCATTCACAAGCATCGTTTAACGCAAGACTAGTGAGCTCCCCCTTACCCCAACCGTCCAAAACTCCACGACTTACGGCAGGCAATGGAAAAGCCATATTATCTATAATCGAGTATTCTAAATTTCCTAGCCAAGCAAATCCGTTGGTGGATTCTGTGGATTCAACTTCATTGTGGAAATGCGCCCAATCATCCATGTCCATCATGACCCACCTACCAGGCAAATCAGCGCAGGTTGCCTTGCACATCCCGAAATTCTGAATTCCGGTCCAATACAATGCTGAAGTTTCGTTCTCATTGACATAAAGCCCCTCCTCACTAAACTCAGAGCCATAAAGACTCAGAAGTCCCAAGAGGTCTTCCGTTCCAATCATATCGTCATTGTCTGAATCAGGGTTGTAAGGGAATTCAACGAATCCCGTTTGCGCGCTTAATGACACAGCCAAAAGGCACGCGAAGGCGGTTAGTAAGTGCTTCATTTCAGTCAATTTGGTCTAACCAAGATAAGCAATACCACTTAACTGCCTTAATCACATAGGTTATAGCGATAACTTCCAGCTCTGCCTTATTGTGCCGCCTATCCATGGATTTCCAATCAACCACCTCAGCAAATCCATTGAAAAGAACAATGAAATACAATGGGATTGACCATTGGTAGCCCTGAACAGGCAAGCGAAATCGGTTAAAAAAGTGCGTTTATTACAGAAATACCCTACTAAAGCTCTTTCATTTTTAAAAGAAAAGTGAGATCTCCTCGCTGGATAGGTTCACTTCTATTCAAGTAACTATCTTTTTTTCGCATCAATAACATCCCTTTTCCAGTAGTTCTCCAATTCTCATATTGATTGGCTCCCACAGGGGCGCGAATGAATACACCATCATACCCATACCCATCACCATCATACCCGTAACCATCAGGACACCCGGTACAGATGGCCGGTACTCTTTCTGCAGATATATATATTTTTAAACGTTCTAACTGGCCAGTTGTTATCGCCAGATAACACTCATTATTAATTGCAACCACTTGCCAAATAATATCATTAGCTGTGTTACTCTCAAACCCCTCATTCGCCAGATTAATTTGAAGTCCTTTTCTTCCATTGTTAGGGACTGATTCCTTCACATTAAAAAGAAAAGACTCTTCCGTGTTGTCATTATATCTAATTGTAAAAAGTTTGTTTTTTAAAATTTCTATTTGGGGTAAGTTTGAGTCAAAATAACTCTTGTCCTTCCTGATGAGAACGTCGTCTATCTTAGTGCCGTAAGGTAAAGCCACGTCAGGTGCAATCCCCCAAAAGCTAAATGCATTGCAATCAAGGGTCTCAGGAATAGAACCGACTCCATCCCCCCTATGAATGCATTTTCCACCAAGAATTATTTTACTTAAAACCAGCTGGAAAGAATTATTTGACAATGGGATTTGGTCAAAGTAGTATTTGTTTAAAAAATCATCGCTCGTAGTTGTCGAGGATTGATTGCTTGTCATAGAGTTTTGGGGAAGATCTTCCTGAAGTCGTGAAATTGAGTCTTGGCGATCTAAAAATGAGACCTGAGATTCTAAAGGAACCTTCTGGAGTCGTAAAATCGAGTCTTGAAGATCTGCAAGTGAGGCCTGATTATCAAAAATAGTCTCATTAAGGGAAGCAATTTGAATGACATGATCAGATTGTAAGCGAGCGATCTCCTGTTTGTTTTTTAAAGCTACATTATTCAGCTTTGCAAGCTCGATCTCATTCATGTCGTTGGCCGATTCCAAGAATGATACATTCAGCAACAGTGAATCTTTGGACTCTTCTAATGTGAAAATGACATTCTTTAAGGAGTCTATTTGAGTTGACAAACCACGCGAAATTTCATATTGGAAGAGCACATTTTCCCTCAGGTCGGATTTGCTCATCTTATTGATGTCCTGCGCATTAAGGACTGAAATAGATAAGAAACAAATGATGATGGTGATGAGGCCGAGTACATGATTCATAGCCGTAAATATCGGTGCTTTTCAGACATACCCTAACCTCCACTATCTCATGTAAGGCGTCAGCGGAAGTTGGACTAAAGTTAGTATTTATTAATGGAGCCTTTAAGAGTGATCAAAGAGTCTCCCAACGCTTTAGTCAAAATAAAAAGAGGGTCAGTTCAAAACCACTCAAAACATCCGTTTGGAGGCAGTCCTGTACCCCATTTGTACCTCAAAATCTCAAGTATCTGACAATCAATGTCAATCACTTTCTGTATCGAAATTTATCGCACTGCTGGAGCTCCTGATTATTGATTTGCTGATAATTCCAGCCCCGCATCCCGGATGATGCGAGCAGTACCCATCCGATGTTCTTCAATAACTGGGCGGTTCATTCGTTGCTTTC
>Ga0209601_1001218_pt1 | contig 18435 bp, 18 predicted proteins | sample COGITO_mtgs_1104_4_FD_184796 | JGI IMG/M metagenome (GOLD analysis project Ga0209601, IMG submission 184796) | Pelagic marine microbial communities from North Sea - COGITO_mtgs_110426 (SPAdes) (version 2) | ecosystem: Environmental > Aquatic > Marine > Epipelagic ...
TCCAAGGGTGGCTAAGCCAAGTGTCAAGGTATGAGCCAGGGTGAAAATAGATATTTGGTAGATTAAAACCTTGAACTTTCTGGATAAGAGAAACAGACCAATAACAAAGAGAATATGGTCTAGCCCAAGAGGCAGAACATGTAAAAAGCCTTGCCTGAGAAAGGATGCAAAGGTGCTCCAGGTGTCTGCATTTACATAATCATTTTGTTCAGGATTGGTTAATTTTGAAGCAACTGAAACATTCTCATCGGAAAAATGCTGCAAGCTTTTCAGTTGGGGAAGGCGAAGTGCAAAGCTTTCCTCTCCAGGAAATAATACATTTACCCGGCGGTGAGGGACACCATTTAAACGATTAGCAAAAATCAAGTCAAGGGGGGCAGATTCCTTTGCTTTTATTTGATAGGTTGAATTTGTTTCACGTGAAAGTTTTGCAGTTGCTTCCAATAAGATGATGGGGTCATCTGAAAACTCCACCATTCGCGGTTTTGAAAACCCATACTCAAATGCAGGAAGATTCCAAGGTTCCTCGTTTAAACGGATGAGCAAAGACTCTTCTACCAATTCAGTTGCCTGTTCGAGCAAATCATTCCGCTCAGAAATATTTAAGTCGTTGAGGATATCTGTAGTTAGGAAGGATTCAGCTTCCGGATCCTCAGCAAAGCCTCTGGGGTCGATTTCGATTAAGATCTTTGAGGTCCCATTGTCATCAAAGGATCCAAAAACGGGAAGATCCGGAATGGGGTGAGCAATACTCGGAAAGAAGGGTCCAAAGGAAAAGAGAACAATTAGTGTACTCAAGAAGGCTCGATGGTTAAATATCATAGGGAAAAATTTATATTAGAAAAAAGTATACTTCGTTCTTGTGTCTTTTGAAATAGTGGATTGGAAGTAACTAGTAATTATTTTAACCCTAACCCCATAATATCATGAAAATCCTCGCACCTATCCTCGCTAGTTTCTTTTTTGCAGCTTCCGTATTTGCTGGTTGTCCTTCCAAGACAATTAAAGGCAAAGTGGTAAGCTTTGATGCTGACTCCAAGACCCTAACCGTTAAGCAGGGAAAGCGTGAAAAGCAGATTAAAGTAACCAGCAAAACCGAGTTGGATGGGTTTGAATGCCCAACTAAGTTGGCTGCTGGCGACAAAATCGCTGTTGATGGATGTAATTGCTCAAGCAAGAAGGCCTCCAAGATCGCACTTGCCCAAAAGTAAGCTATTTTTATTTAACCACAAAGCCTCCGCTCAGCGGGGGCTTTTTTATGCCTAGTTGGCTGACAAATCCCGCGAACTTTTTCGGGTTTTCAACTTTTTACTATTCGTAAGAACCCCTCCGTTGGGACCGAGGAGGCAACAAGGCAAAAAGATAACAATTCCGGCCAGTGCCATAGATGCTGAGATTGGAAAGTTCATCGAATAAGCGAGCTGTAAACCAGCAACGGAGTAAAAAATCGACAAAGGTAGGCAACACATAAGAATGCTTGGTAAGCGATGAAAAAGGAAGGCCGAAGAAACGGGAGGTAATATCATCATGGCTAAAACCAAAATCACTCCAACGGATTCGAATGAGGCAACCACAACCAAGGCTAATAAAAGCATTAATCCATATTGTATCCAAATTACGGGCATGCCTAAGGACCGGGCAAGACTGCAATCAAAGCTGGTTACCAAAAGAAATCTATAAAAGACGATTACTGAAATCATTGTGGTTAGGCAGACCACTCCCATATTCCACAGAGCTTGATTCCCACTGGGTAATCCCCAAAGTTCTAGTTTTGGTGAGAGGGGAGTAAGCCCAATCTCACCATAAAGAAAACAGGCGGGGTCTAAATGAGTAGCTCCAGCTTCAAGGCTGAGTAATACGATACCTAAAGCAAAAAAGGAAGTGAAGGTAAGTCCCATAGCTGCATCCTCCCGTAAAGGAGTTTTGGTCCGAAGCCATTCGATAGATGCTCCACACCCTAATCCTGCTAGACAGGCACCAATCCAGACCGGTCCAATTGACAAACTGTCGGTAATTAAATAGGCGGTAACAATACCAGGTAAAATCCCATGACTTACCGCATCACCGAGGAGAGCCATTCGTCTGACTACTACAAAACAACCAACCAAGCCACAGCTTAGACTGACCATCATGCCCATAAAAACAATTTGCAGATTCCAAATAACCTGCTCTCGAGTAGACCATGGATCAAGTAGTGCTTCAGCGAAATCAAGCATTACTTATCTGCAACTAGGGGAGGGGAAAGCCAACCACGATCAATATCATCTTGGCTAGGGATTGGCTTCCCGTGGGGGTCACGCTGGGGATTATCTAAAATACGTTCAATTTGCCGAACAGTTTTTTCTCCTATAACATGTTCGATTTTTTCTGCGTCGTCGTGAACATGGTCCGGTGCATAAGAGGCTTCTTTAGTTAGATAGAGTTCCCAAAGGCGATGATTGCGAATCATCCGGCTGGCAATTTCCCAACCGCTTGGGGTCAATGAAACCATGGTTTCTGAAGGCAGTTCACTTTTTTGTTCAGTGGGAAATTCTTGGCGGGTGGCGTAGCCTTCGCGAATCAATACACCGATTTCCTTTTCGATTTCAGCGTCGCTTTTACCCCGTCTTTGAGCCAGCGCGGTTTGGGGAAAAGATTGGCTGGAAAAGGAACGGGACTCTAATACCTGATAACATGCCTTAAGGGTATTTTCGAAGCGAATACGTTGTCCCCGTCTTCTTGTTCGAAACCAAGATGGAAGAATGCCACGAGCGGGACTGAAAAATAGAACTGCTAAAAAAAGAAGGGTGGAGCATAAAACAATTACTGGACCAGCTGGTAATCGTTCTCCCATAAAAGAGAGAAAACAACCAACTATTCCGCTAAGAGCACCTAGGATTCCCGAAAAGACAAGTATTTGGCTCATCCTGTAAGTGAGTAATCCAGCAGTCGCTGCAGGAATAATTAGAAGAGCAGAAACGAGAACAACTCCAATAACCTGAAGGGATGAGACAATGCAAAATGCCATCAGTATCCAAATGCAAAATTGCAAAATATCAACAGGCAAGCCTACTGATCTTGCGAATGACGGATCAAAGCCAGAAAGGAGTAATTCTTTATTTAATAAAATAAAACATATAATGATTAAAGAAAGACAAAAACATAGAGGTACAAGATCTCGATCAGAAAGTCCAACTAGGGAGCCAAAGAGATAACTTTCCAATCCAGACGCTCCACCGTTTGGAGATTGTTGAAGATAGGTAATCAGGCAAATGCCTAGGGCGTAAAAACCAGACAATACAAGTCCCATAGCACTGTCCTCCTTCATCTTTGTATGCCTTTTAAGTAACGAAATAATACCTACGCCAAGAAAGCCCGATAAGGTCGCTCCAATCATCAACACTGCTTCATTCTTAGATTGGCTGAACATAAAACCGACGGCAATTCCGGGGAGAACTGCATGCGACAAAGTGTCCCCAAACATAGATAGTCTTCGACTGACAACATAACCACCCATAAGTCCACAGTTGATCCCAATGAGAATTGCTCCCAAGGCAATGATTTGAATGGAAGGATCTGTGAAAGTCCAAAATCGAATAGCTTGGTTGATCCAATCCTTATCGGACTCTGATGAAATTTGGGCAGCTTTTAAAACACTTGCTTCCTTAGAAAGAACCAAAATAAGGAGCATGTATTTAAGCTTTTTCCAAATTGGTAAAAACATTTACAAAGCCTCTGGAGTGGGCTGTTTCTCATTCAACTTGCGGCTTCCTACCTCCGACAACACGGTTAGTTTGCCACCGTATGTTTTTTGCAAAAGATCATGAGTGAAAACATCCTCGGTTTTCCCGTAAGCAACAAGGCGCAAATTAAGAAGGGCCAGGTGATCAAAATAATCTTTGGCTGTTGATAAATCGTGGTGCACGACCATCAGGGTCTTCCCTTGATTGCGCAAATTCTTGAGTAAATCAACAATGGCTTTTTCCGTTATTGCATCGACGCCCTCGAAGGGTTCATCCATCAGGTACAGATCACTTTGTTGGGCTAGGGCACGGGCGAGAAATACTCGTTGCTGTTGACCGCCCGAAAGGTTGCCAATTTGACGATTAGCGTAAGGGAGCATATTCATTTGCTCGAGGCATTCCGAGGCAAACGATCGGTCGCGCTTACTAATCCTCTTGAACCATCCAATATGCCCAAACCTTCCCATGAGTACAACATCCATTGCTGTTACTGGGAAATCCCAGTCCACACTTTCCCTCTGTGGTACATAGCCTACTCGAGTAAGGGCTTTACGAGAGCTATCACCGAATACCTTTACATATCCATCAACCGATTTCATTATTCCCATGATTGCCTTAATTAAGGTCGATTTACCCGCACCGTTTGGACCTATTATGCCAACCAAAGACCCTGGCTCTACTTCCAAATCTATCCCGTAAAGCACGGGTTTTTGTTGGTAAGCAACAGTGAGGTCGTGAATCTCAAGAGGTTTGGGTAGGGCAACTCGCATCAACGCTCGCCCAGGGCTTTTTTAATGACATTCAAATTATGAACCATCATACCTTGCCAGGTTGCAGTGGAATGTTTTTTTCCTTCCGGCCCTCTTGTGTAATTTTTATTTGTTCCCAAAGCATCAGAAAAAAGAGTACCCCCAATATTCGCCCCAGTCTCCTTGGCAATTTCTTCTAAAGCCTTTGGGTTTACGCTACTTTCTACGAACAGGGCGGGGGATTGATGTTTTTGGATAAAATCGACTAAATTAGTCCGGTCGGCCAAGCCCGCTTCAGCCAGAGTATTGACTCCTTGGAGCCCGATTACCCGGATTGCGAAATGATTTCCAAAATACTGAAAGGCGTCATGACTTGTAATTAAGATGCGTTGGCTCTTCGGTATGCTTAATAACAGGGATTTGCCCCACCTATCGATGGTCCTCACTGAAGCCTTAAAGGCAGATAAATTTGCTTTAAAAAAACTTTGTTCTTCCGGCATTACTTGGGAGAGTTTTAGGGTAAGAGCTTGGGCACAGGATATCCAAAGATCGGGATCAAACCAAAGGTGTGGGTCAACAGTTTGGTTTGTATCGTTGGTAAAAATTAATTTATTTCGCGGTATTTCCTCGCAGGGTGAAAAGTGAACTTTTCCTTTGCGTTTTGTTTCCTGCAACACTCGGGCGATTTTCCCTTCGAGAGAGAGGCCGTGAAATAAAATAAAATCAGCTTCGTGAAGTCGGGCAATATCCTCAGCGGATGCCCGGTAAGAATGGGGATCAACGCCGGCACCCATGAGGGCATCTACCTCGATACGATCACCCCCAATTTGACGGGCCAAATCAGCGAGATGAGTAGTTGTTGCTAACAATTTATAATTTTCAGTTACATCACTTCGATCTTCATTTGAATTTGTACACGAGATCAGCGATGCACAAGATACCAAAACAAGGAGTAAGGAAAAGAGATTGTTATTTCTGTATTGTTGATGCTTAAAATATTTCATTTTGATTAATCAAAGTATAAACAAATAGGCTTGAAAAACAATTGGGTCAACATCAGGGTTAATTTTTTATTATTTAATATGCCAAGCTCGACCGTAGAGAATTACCTCAAGCAAATTCTTGTGGTGTCCCTTCAGGGGACTTCTTCCGAGGTTGGTATGGGCAGAATAGCTGATTGCCTTGGAGTCACCCCGGGTACTGCCACGACCATGGTTAAAAGCATGGAAAGTAAGGGTTTGGTGAAATATCGACCTCGTAAAGGAGTGAAATTGACAACTGCCGGTCGCAAGGTTGGTATGAATATGTTGCGCCGACATCGATTGCTCGAAACCTTTTTGGTTGAGACTCTTGGTTTAGACTGGGGAGAAATTCATGAAGAAGCTGAAGTATTGGAGCATGCAATTTCTGAAAAAGTTTTAGAAAAACTGGATGAATTTCTTGGTCGTCCAAGCCACGACCCTCATGGTGATCCCATTCCCACACGAAGGGGTGGTTTACCCAAGGCATCCAACCGTTGTTTATTAGATTGTAAAGAAGGAGACCTTGTGCGCATTGAATCAATAAAGGACCAAGAAAAGGAATTTCTTCAATTTGCCCGCAAAAATAAATTGATACCCGGTAGAAAAATTGAAGTGATTCGCCACGATCGGATTGCCGATTCCATAGAGATTAAAATTGATAACAAAACAGTCATTACTTTGGGATCCAAAACTGCAGAAAAAATTGTTATCCGGAACTAAGGTTTCGAACTTTTATAAAAAAGGGGTTGCCCCCAAACTTCTGAATTTGCGAAAACCATAAACCCTAACTTTAAAACCCACTATAACAGCCATGCCTAGAAATGTAACACTCTTCACCGGTCAATGGGCCGACCTCTCATTGCCGGATCTTGCCGCCAAAGCTTCCCAAATGGGATACGACGGACTGGAATTAGCCTGTTGGGGCGATCATTTCGATGTCGATAAAGCAGCAGTATCCAAAAAATACTGCCGGGAAAGATGGGATATTCTTAGTGATCATGGACTAACTGCCTTTGCCATATCCAGTCATTTGGTCGGACAGGCAGTTTGCGATCTGATAGACGAGCGTCACAAAGCAATCCTACCCGCAGATGTTTGGGGGGAAGGTGACCCTGAAAAGGTTCGCCGACGGGCAGCCAAAAAATTAGCCAAAACGGCCAAGGCATGCCGAAACTTTATCAATGAAAAACCTGGCAGGGGAAAGAAAGATGATTTTCCTGCTGTGGTAAATGGCTTTACTGGATCAAGTATCTGGCACTCCATCTATGCATTTCCACCCACGGACCAAGCCTACTGGGACAAAGGGTTTGAAGATTTTGCCAATCGCTTCGGACCCATTCTCGAGGAGTTTGAAAAGCAAAATGTAAACTTTGCTTTGGAGGTTCACCCAACGGAGATTGCCTTTGATATAGCTAGTGCTCAACGGGCTTTGGACGCGGTCAAGAGTCATAAAAGATTTGGTTTTAACTATGATCCTTCTCACCTTGGCTATCAAGGTGTGGATTATGTAAAGTTTATCAGAACATTTCCCGGACGTATTTATCATGCCCACATGAAGGATGCCTGGTGGGGGCACGGGGACGGGTCGGTAGGAGTTTTTGGAGGTCATACCACATTTGCGGATCCCAGAAGGTTTTGGGACTTTCGTTCCATTGGTCGTGGAGATGTAAATTTTGAGGATATCATTATTGCCCTCAACGATATCGGTTATGCTGGTCCACTTTCGGTAGAGTGGGAAGATAGCCGGATGGATCGATTTCACGGAGCTGAAGAGTCCTGTGCTTTTGTAAGAAAGCTTGATTTTAAACCTAATGAAATGGCCTTTGATTCGGCATTCGACAAGGAGAACCAATAAACCTTCAAACAGATGAAAAATAGAAAATTAAGAATGGGCATGGTAGGAGGTGGTCGGGGGGCATTTATTGGCGGAGTGCATCGTCGGGCCGCTGCTTTGGACGGACAAATTGAGTTGGTAGCGGGAGCATTCTCTTCAGATCCAAAAAAATCAGCATTGTCGGGTAAGGACTTTTTTATCGATTCGTCGAAAGTTTATTCATCCTACAAGGAAATGGCCCAAAAGGAAAGTGCCTTACCCTTGGGAGAAAGAATAGACTTTGCATCCATTGTGGTGCGCAATCATTTGCACTTCGAAGTCGCCAAGACCTTTTTAGAAGCTGGCATTAATGTAATCTGTGACAAACCAGCCACCTTCACTCTGGCGGAGGCAAGGGAATTGAAAAAAATTATCCATAAAAGTAAAAAGGTATTTGCCCTCACCCATAACTATACAGGCTACCCCATGGTTAAGCTTGCACGCCAGATGGTGAAAAAAGGAGAACTTGGAAAAATCATCAAGGTGGTATGCGAATATCCTCAGGGCTATGCCATCACTGCTTTGACCGGAGAAGACAAATCGATTGCTAACTGGCGAGCCGATCCGAAAGTTGCAGGTATTTCCAATTGTATGGGAGATATTGGAACCCACGCGGAAAATCTCGTTCATTATATAAGTGGCTTGGAGATCGATTCATTATGTGCCGATCTTTCGGTAAATATTCCGGGGAGGAAATTGGATGATGACGGCAATGTTTTGGTTCGCTTTAAAGGAGGTGCCCGGGGAATTATTTATGCCTCCCAAGTTTCCAATGGAGATGAGAATAACCTTAATATTCGGGTATATGGAACCAAGAGGTCAATCGAGTGGCACCAAGAAGAGCCCAATGATTTGATTGTTAAGGATGCTCGTGCTCCCCGCCAAGTTTACCGACGTGGAAATAGTTATGTTTCTGGAGATGCAGCCTTGCATACGCGTATACCTTTTGGGCACCCGGAAGGATTTATTGAAGCCTTTGCTAATGTTTACAACTCTGCATCCGTGGCAATTCGTGATGAAGTGAATGGCAAGTTTCCCCGTAAGTCAGGTTATGATTATCCGGATATTCGTGATGGTATTATTGGCATGGCTTTTATCGAGACTGTAGTTAAAAGTTCAAACTCAAAGCAAAAGTGGGTCAAGTTTCCCTCTATCCCTAAATAAATAATAATCTTCATATCTCAGATCTTTTATGACTCAAAAAATAGGAATTATTGGCGCAGGTGGAATGTTGCAATATCATGCTCCTGGATTTAAAGCAGGCGGTGGCGAAATTATTGCCATTTGCGATATGAACCAAGAAGCAGCCAAGAAGGCGGCTCATACTTACGGAGCATCTCATGTCTTTGGAGATTCTCAAAAGATGCTGGATGAATTGCCTGACTTGGATGCAATTAGTATTATTACGCCAAACCGTACGCATATGCCTCTTGCATTACAGGCTTTGCGTGCAGGCAAGCATGTCTTTTGCGAAAAACCACCAGCCCTCAATGCCCAGGAAGTGTCAGAGATGAAACAGGCGGCTGATGAGGCGGGTAAGACCTTGATGTTCAACTTCAATAATCGTGCTCGTCCGGAATCTTATGCGATGCGAAGTTACATCGAGTCCGGTCAGTTGGGAACGATTAATTCCGCTCAGGCCAAATGGATACGTCGAACGGGAATTCCTGGCTTTGGTGGATGGTTTACCAACCAGGCTCAGTCGGGTGGGGGTCCTTTGATCGATCTTTTACATATGATTGATTTGGCTCTTTTTTACATGGATTATCCCAAGCCTACTCATGTGCTTGCTCAGACCTTTAATAATTTTATCCAAGATAAGGGATTTAAAGGGCCGTGGGGAATTCCAGATGTAGCTGATGGTGTGACCGATGTTGAAAGTGCAGCCCATGGCTTTGTCCGTTTTGATACCGGCCAGGTGTTAAGTTTTCAAGTGTCCTGGGCGGAAATGAACAAGCGTGAAGAAGTTTCCGTTACGTTCCAAGGATCTCAGGCTGGTGGAATGGTTCGCAGGCTATTTGGGCGGGATGGAATTGATGCTACCGCTTTAGATGATTGCGAACTTTATTTTCAAGAGCATGGTCGCTCGGTCAACCGTTCGGTAGTGGTTGAGGAATGCGAAGATATGGGAAGAATTCGGTCAGCCCAGAATTTTGCTTCAACGTTAGAGGGCAAAGAAGCCCCTTTAAATACTCCCGATCAAGCCCTTGCCTTGATGAAAATTATCGATGCTACCTACGAGTCCGCCCGATCGGGCAAGCCTGTCGAAATTGCTTGAGTTTGGCCATTCCCTGAGCTTGCCAATACTTTCTAATTACCGTAGTTTCTTCTTTCGAACATGAGTAAACAGTATAACAAATTGATCAAGCGTCGTCGTCGCACTGCCTATTTGGCTCGTCGAAAAAAAGCGCTGGCTGAAGCCACCTCCAAGAAAACGTCTGCCAAAGCAAAGCCGGCCAAAGCTAAAAGAGTTTCTAAGTCCGTGCCTAAGCCCCCCGCTACCAAGGCCGAACCTACCAGTTCAGCAGCAGAGGTTAAAGCATCGGCCAAAGCAACCGCAGCTGATGTGCTGGGACCAGATTCCGAGTCTTCAAAAACTCCGGAAGCTGTCGTTGAGGAGAAGGATTCACCTTCCTCCTCAAAGGAGTAGTTTTTGAGCGGGCCGGGAATGCGGGGAATCATATTTGGTTTCCCTGCCATCTTTGCTTGCCTAAGTTTTTTGGCCTCACCCTGTGGTGGAGAGGTAAAATTAGACGTAAGAAATCGAGAGTTTTTTACGGTAAAGGATTTCAAACGAATTCCAGAATTTTTTACTGGGCGAGAATTTTCGGGTTGGAAAGTTTACTGCCGATCAAATCCTCAAGTTAGGGATGGATTCTACTTTGTGGTAAAAGTTGGAGGGAAAAAGCAAAAATTACCGATTAACTCTCATTGGATTGTTGAATGGGTGACCTCGGCTGATCCAATGGTCAAAACTCAAAAAGTTTCCATTCCAAATTTAAAGCTTTTTGGTAAAGAAGTTTTTGTCGGACTGACCGGAGACCACTGGGCCGATCGTTCCCTTAAACCGCTTGCCTGGCGATTACGCCTGATTGATGATCAGGGGATTGCGCTGGGATCAAGTCAAAGTTTTTTGTGGTCCAAATAAATTGGGTCCGCCCAATAACATGACTGATTCTTGGGATCCGGTTGGTTCACCTGATTCGATTAGCCTTCTTGGCCTTGAGGAGTCCCTCCTTGGCGGACAAAGTTTTTCCTGGTCTTATCTGGGTGATAAGAAATGGGTCGGAGTAATTCGGAGATCAGTCGTTCATTTGTGTTGGGAAAACGGTCAGTTGTATTGGTGTGCGAATGGTCCCGTTCCTTTGAGTAAAAAAGAAATTGAAGATTATTTATGGCTTGATGATTCATATCGTGAAGCCGTCGATGCTTTACCTTGGCGAAGTGATCAGTCCTTGGACCAAGCAATCAAGAAATTTTCCGGTTTGAGAGTTCTCAGGCAACCAATCGATGAAACCTTATTGGTTTTTCTTTTGAGTTCCGCCAAGAGTATTCCTCAAATTAAACAGCTTCGCCATCGTATCCACTTGAATTTTGGAGAGGACTTAGGAGAGGGTAGGTTCGCTTTTCCCGGCTGGGAAAGGCTGAGTAAATTGTCTGAAACTGATGCGAGAAATTTGGGCATGGGGTACCGTGCTAAGTACTTGGTTGGTGTCGCCCAATTTCTTTGCCAACGGCATGGCTGGTTAGAAGAGGTAAGTGGATCGAATTACAAAAAAGCCAGATCTTCTCTTATGGAACTTCCTGGCGTGGGACCCAAGGTGGCGGATTGCGTACTTTTATTCGGTGCAGGAAAAAGCCAAGCGTTTCCCATCGACACCTGGATTTTCCAAGCTTTAGAAAGACAGTACGGTATGAAAGGATGGACTATGAAACAAATGCAAGAATTTGCAGGAATTCATTTTGGTCACTACGCAGGACTTGCTCAACAATTCCTCTTCTCTTTCCAAAGGTCAGTCGGGCAGACGAAATCGGCCAAAAAAGAATCAAAAAGTGACAATGAACTTTCCAATTAGGCCGAGTGGCGCAAGACTTGGTTTCTTATTTTTGTAAAATATTTTAATGAATCCTCACTCCCAGTTTAAAAATTATTCAGTAGATCATTTCTTTGATGAAATGTTCATCGATGAGGAGGGAAAAAGTCCACGCCCTCATTATGAAAGAATTTTTAAAAGATTGGACAGCCTGACCGAATCGGAAATTTCAGATAGGCGTCAACAAGCAGACACTTCTTTTCTAGAGCATGGTATTACTTTTACAGTCTACGGTGAAGAAGGTGGAACCGAACGTATCTTTCCCTTTGACCCAATTCCCCGGGTGATTCCCGAGAGTGAATGGAGTGTGGTTGAGCGGGGGCTTAGGCAGCGTATCATCGCCTTGAATTTATTTCTCAACGATATTTACCATGATGGAAAGATCATAAAGGATGGGATTATTCCTGAAGAGATCATTCGTTCGTCCAAAAATTTCCGTCCGGAAATGGATGGTTTTGAACCACCTCAAGAAGTATACGCTCATATCTGCGGGACTGATTTAATTCGGGACGACCAGGGTAATTACTTGGTCTTGGAAGACAATGCCCGCTGTCCATCTGGAGCCTCTTATCTCTTGGAAAATCGGGAAATTATAAAGCGGGCTTTTCCTCAAACTTTTGGGGGTATGTCGGTTCGCCCAGTAGAAGCTTATCCGGACTTACTCTTACGAACATTGGAACACCTTTCTCCCCGTAAGTCCCAAAAACCTGTCTGTGTCCTGCTTACTCCCGGGGTATACAACAGTGCCTATTTTGAACATACTTTTCTTGCCAGACAGATGGGCATAGAAATCGTCGAGGGTAAGGATTTAGTTTCGATTGATTCTTTTGTTTACATGAGAACGACCCGTGGATTAGTCCAAGTCGATGTAATCTATCGTAGGTTGGACGATGACTTTTTGGACCCTTTGGTATTTCGAAAAGATTCGATGCTGGGCGTCCCTGGATTAATGGATGCATACCTCCGTGGAAATGTCGCTCTTGCCAATGCCGTGGGAACGGGAGTCGCCGATGATAAGGTGACTTACGCTTATGTTCCTGATATGATTAAATACTACCTTGATGAGGATGCTATCCTTCCCAATGTGCCCACTTATTTATGTTGGCGCGATACAGACCGCTCGCATGTTTTAGAAAACCTCCAAAATCTGGTGGTGAAAGCGGCTAATGAATCTGGTGGTTACGGTATGCTCATAGGAAATCAATCCACAGCAAAGGAGCGTGAAGAATTTGCGCAGCTCATAAAATCCAATCCTAGAGAGTATATTGCTCAGCCGATTATATCTCTTTCACGTCACCCCACTTTTTGTGAAGAGGGAATAGAAGGCAGACATATTGATTTACGCCCCTTTATTCTTTATGGCGAAGATGTGGAAATCGTACCTGGTGGATTGACCCGGGTTGCTCTGAAAAAAGGATCACTCGTGGTTAACTCTTCTCAAGGTGGTGGCAGTAAAGACACCTGGGTATTAAAGGATTTTTAAGATCATGCTTTCTCGAGTTGCAGATAATTTATATTGGATGAGCCGATATATCGAACGGGCTGAAGGAATGTCCCGTATGATTCAGGTACACCAAAGCCTTGCCTTGGAATATGCGGGGAACGATCAACAACTCGAAGAGTTTTGGCAACCTGTTCTTAAATCCATTTGTACAGACCAAGTACATCTTGAAGCAGAGGGGTTCCGTAAAATTGGTAAAACATTGATTTTTTCTGATACTTATTCGAACTCCATTCGTTCCTGTATTTCGATGGCTCGGGAAAATGCCCGTATGGTCAGGGATCAATTATCTGAAGAACTTTGGTTGGAAATAAATAACATTTATCTTTTATTTCGCGATGGCGGGGCAGAAAAACTCTATGATCAGGGATCCGATCATTTACTCGATCGAATCGCCCGTTTCTCCCTGGTTTTTCAGGGCTTATCTGATGCCACCATTCCCCATGCCGAGGGTTGGCGCTTTTTGTCCTTAGGGAAATATTTGGAACGGACTGATCAGACAAGTCGAATGCTTGATACATTAAATTTGCGCAGTAAGGCTCCATCCCGTGCTGATTTAATGTCCGTTCTTCGTTGCTGCATTGCTTTATCTGCATTTCGCCTACAATTCCGGGGAAATCTTTCTCTCCAAAATGTTGCAAACTTCCTGCTTTTTTCAGAAGATTTTCCAAGGTCAATTCGTTTTTGCCTCCGAGCTATTGATCATAGCCTTCATACAATATCTGGCTTCCCTTCAGGGGCGTTTTCTAATGAGGCAGAGCGGTTGACTGGGAGTGCTTTGGCTATGGTGAATTTTACAAGTTGGGAACAGGTAGTAGAAAAGGGCTTACATCAGACTCTCGATGAATTGCAGGTCACCCTGATTAAAATTGGACAGAGGGTATTTGAAACCTATGTCTTATTACCCTCAGAAATTAAAAGCCTGGGCGAGATTGATTCCGTCCGACTTGCCCAAGCTCAACAACAGCAGTGATTTCTAACAGGGTTAAACCTGTGGTTGCCTAGGAGTTTTTTAGCAAACCATGCGATTGTACATTTTTCATCGAACAAGTTACCGTTATCCAAGTCCGGTTACTCAAAGCTACAACGAATTAAGGCTGCATCCTCTTACCAACAATTGGCAGAAGTGTATATCTTCAACGCTATCTATTTTGCCGATCTGTCGCCCGAAAAGCTATTTGGATTTAAATGGTAATATTGTACAATTCTTCGAACTCGCCGAGGAACATCAAAAATTGACGATTGAGGTACGTTCAGATGTCGAAACTATTCTCCATGTGAATTTTGAGGAATTTCCTTATGGGGTAAATTTGTCAACTTTGGCCAAAATGGAAAGGGTTCCTGAATACAGAGATTATTTACAGACCTCTACTTTTGTGGAGATTAATCCAGAGATCTGGCGCACCGCTGTTGATATTCAAGCAAACTCTAGTGATGTTTTTGAAACCGCCTATCAAGTGATGGGTTTCATTTATCAGAACTTTGAATATTCAAAAAGTACAACAACGGTAGAGACCCACGCTAATGAAGTGCTTAAAATTCGCCGTGGTGTCTGTCAGGATTTTGTGCATGCCGCTCTCGCTCTATGCCGCTGCCTGGGTATTCCCGCTCGCTATGTGAGCGGATACTTTTTCGATTCAACTAGGGATCGTCAGATGCGTGGAGCGGAAGCTTCGCACGCCTGGCTCGAGGTAATGGTTGAAGGACATGGCTGGTTTGGATTGGATCCAACCAACAACCGGGTGGTTGATGATACTTATGTTATTTTGGGAACGGGTAGGGACTATCGGGATGTTGCACCGGTCACCGGTTCCTATTTTGGGCCTAGGCCCAGTGAATTCGAGGTCGTGGTCCGGGTAAAGCAGGTGGATGATTAAAGCCTGAAATCAGAAGATCGATTGGCCAAGGGGATCGAGTCGATAAGTTTGTGGGTATAACTCGATTTTGGATTTCGATAGAGATCTTCGGCTAACCCGTTCTCTACTATTTTCCCATTCTGCATTACCGAAATTTCATCGGACATAAACTTGACCACGCCCAAGTCGTGAGAAATGAAAAGGTAGGTCAGGTTGCGAGAGGTTTGAAGAGATCGTAGTAAATTGAGAACCTGCGCCTGAACGGAAACATCCATGGCGCTGACGCATTCATCACAAACAATAAATTCTGGTTCAGTGGTCAATGCTCGGGCAACACAAATCCTTTGCCTTTGTCCTCCAGAGAATTCATGGGGATATCGGTGTAAATATTCCTCTCCCAGACCCACTTCTTCAAGAAGTTTGACCACACGATCGATACGGTCCTTACGGGACTTCCCAAGGCCATGTACCTTCATGGGTTCAAGCAGGGCTTGCTCCACAGTAAGGCGGGGATTTAATGAGGCATAGGGATCTTGAAAAATAATCTGCATAGATTTGCGAAACCTTGTGCGATCCTGAATATTTTCTAATGAAATTGTATTTCCCTGGTAAAGAATTTTTCCTGAATTCGCTTTGGTCAACTGGAGGATAGATCTGCCCAAAGTAGTTTTCCCAGAACCTGACTCTCCGACCAGACCATGGGTCGATCCTTTACGAATGATAAGGCTCGCTCCATCAACTGCCCGGACAGGACCATCTTCGGTAGGGAATTCAACCACCAAGTCTTGAACTTCAAGCAGAGTTTCTTGGGAATCTAAATTTAGGGATGGGGATTCCAGTTTTTTAAGGGCCTGACCTTTCCCCGTTTTTGGATTCATGAAATCATCCACCGTGGGCAAACGGACCGGGTTACTTTCTAATGTTGGTCTACAAGCGATCAGGGCTTTGACATAGGAGTGTTGAGGGTTGGAGAAAATCGAGCGCGTATCATTTTGCTCAACTACTTTCCCGCGGTACATCACCACGACACGATCAGCCAGTTCAGCGACAAGGCCTAGGTCATGACTAACAAAAAGAACACTCACTCCCAAGTCGGTGCACAATTCTTTAAGAATGTTCAGGACCTTGGCCTGAACCGTTACATCAAGGGCGGTGGTGGGTTCGTCTGCAAGTAATAGGGAGGGCTGGGTCACCAAGGCCATGGCAATCATTGCTCTTTGTCGCATACCCCCGGAAAATTCGTGCGGGTAGGCGTGGGGGTGATCTACCACACGTTGAACGCCTACCCGGGCAAGCATTTCACAAGCCTGCTTTCTCGCATCCTTCGGACTGGCCATTCCATGAATAACCAGAGGTTCTGCAACTTGATCAAGTACAGACAGGTATGGATTCAAGCAACTCATCGGATCTTGAAAGATCATAGAAATTTCTTTTCCACGAATGCCTCGTATCTTTTCAGCGTGTTGCCTGAGGAGGTCTTTTCCTGACCATTCGATCTTGCTCGCCTCTATGCGTGCGGGTGGCGTGGGGAGAAGTTGTAGGATGGAGTTACAAGTTACGGACTTACCTGAACCTGATTCGCCGACCAATCCAATAATTTCTCCTGGCTTGATTGAAAGATCAACCCCATCGACAGCGTGGATAATTCCTTCGCGGGTGTGAAAGGATACCTTTAAGTTTTGAATGTCTAAATTTCCCATTGTCTTAATCATTGGAGGATTTTGGATCGAGGGCATCACGCAGACCATCCCCTAAAAAATTAAGGGCAAATAAAGACAGACAGAAAAACATTCCTGGGAAAAAGAGCAGCCAGGGAGCAGCATCCATTTTCTCTGCACCTTCCTTGATCAGGCTACCCCATGAGCTCATTGGAGCCTGTACACCAAGACCAAGAAAACTCAGCACCGCTTCCAAGAGCATAACCGCGGGCACGGTTAGGGTGGCATAGATGATGATCGGACCAATCAAGTTTGGAAGGATGTGGCGAAAAAGGATACGACCATGGGAATAGCCCAAGGCCCGTGCAGCTTCTACAAATTCAGAGCGTTTTAAATTCATGGTTTGTGCCCGGGTGATGCGAGCCATGGTTAGCCATTCCACAGCACCAATTGCGAGAAAAAGTAAGAGGAAGTTACGACCGAACATGACCATTAGTAAAATCACAAAAATGGTAAAAGGTAGGGCATAAAGCACATCTACTGCACGCATCATCCATGCATCTACCCGACCACCAGTATAGCCCGAAAACATTCCATAACTCACCCCAATAACTAGTGATACCAGGGTGGCTAGTAGTCCAACAGCCAAAGAAATTCTACCCCCATAAGTGGTACGGGCAAAGAGATCGCGCCCAAGGTTGTCCGTGCCAAAAATATGATCTTTACCTGGGCCTTCAAACACGCGATCGAGATTCTGCTGATCGTAAGCGTAAGGAGATATCAAAGGCCCAATGAAGGATACTGTAGTAATGCCGATTAAAATGAATAAGCTAATCATGGCCATGCGGTTTGCCCGTAAGCGTAACCAGGCGTCTCTTCCTAGAGAGGATGACTTTTCGACACTCATTGTGCTTGTCGGGCTTTTGGATCAAGCCAAGCCTGAAGTAAGTCGACCAATAAGTTGAGAAGTATAATCAAGGCGGCATAGAAAAGTACGGTTCCCAAGACCATGGTGTAGTCCCTGTTGAAAGCTGCGGTTACAAAGAATTTACCCAGGCCAGGTATAAAAAATATACTCTCTATGATAAAGGATCCGCTAATCAACCCGGCAAAAGCGGGTCCTAAATAAGTCACCACCGGTAAAAGCCCTCCCCTTAAGGCATGCCTAGTTACAACCTGCCAAGGATTTGCTCCTTTGGCACGAGCTGTACGAACATAATCTTGCTGTAAAGTTTCAAGCATGCCTGCTCGGGTCAGGCGGGCAACATAGGCTGCATAGAAAAGACCAAGAGTGAAGGAAGGAAGTACCCAGTCTGCTGGACCATACCATCCAAGTGGTGGAAAGAGACCGAGTTGAGTGGAGAAAATGTAAATCAGCAAAGGTCCAAGTACAAAGGTTGGTAAGCAGATCCCCGCCATAGACAAGCTCATGGGCAGGTAATCCAACCAGGTATTTTTTCGCAGAGCGGCAATAATTCCAGCAGGTATTCCGATAAGCAAGGCGATCGACAAAGACAAAACGCCCAGTGTCAGGGAAACCGGAAAGGCGGTAGCGATCAATTCAGAGACTTCCCAACCCGGATATTTAAATGATGGCCCAAGATCGCCTCGCAAAAGGTTTTTTAAATAGAGCAGGTACTGATCAAACAATGGACGATCGAGCCCAAAATGACTTTCCAGTTTTACTTTGATCTCTTGAGGAATTGCCTTTTCTGTATCAAACGGACCACCCGGAGCATATCGGGTCATAAAAAAGGTAAGAGTGGCAATGACCCAAAGAGTGGGGACGGCTTGCAACACCCGGGAGAAAACAAACTTTTTCACGGGGCTTCCTCCTTTTGCAAGTAAATATATTTATAAGGATGGTGATCCAGTAGGGTGGGGTACCATCCGCGCACTGTGGGGTGTCGCAGAGTTAGATGAACATAAAAGTAGAGAGGCAGGACAGGGAAATCATTTG
>Ga0209601_1001253_pt1 | contig 18166 bp, 11 predicted proteins | sample COGITO_mtgs_1104_4_FD_184796 | JGI IMG/M metagenome (GOLD analysis project Ga0209601, IMG submission 184796) | Pelagic marine microbial communities from North Sea - COGITO_mtgs_110426 (SPAdes) (version 2) | ecosystem: Environmental > Aquatic > Marine > Epipelagic ...
AAACCATGTTTGTTTCTTCTCTTTCTTTTTGATGGCTGAAACGTTCTTTTCGGCATTGTATATATTTTTAAAAAGTATTCTTACTATTATTTTGTTGTTAACGATATTCACCTCGATAAAAGCGTGCGCAAATATACAACTGTTTTTATTTTTGACAAATACTAAGTCTAAAAAAATTAAAAATATTTATAATCCCTCCTATTAGCTGGTTTTATTAAATGTTTTTAAATGTTTTTTGATGTTTTTGTTTGTGAGAAAATCAAGAGTTAGTACTTTTGCTCAAACCTAACAAAAACATGAACAATACCAAATACGTTTTCGTAACTGGAGGCGTAACTTCTTCGCTTGGAAAAGGAATCATCGCTGCATCTTTAGCAAAACTTCTACAAGCACGTGGATTTTCTGTAACCATTCAAAAATTAGATCCTTATATAAATATAGATCCTGGAACTTTGAATCCATACGAACATGGTGAATGTTATGTGACAGATGATGGTGCCGAAACAGACCTAGATTTGGGACATTACGAGCGTTTTCTTAATATTCCAACATCACAGGCAAATAATGTTACTACCGGTAGAATTTATCAATCTGTTATTGATAAAGAAAGAAAAGGGGAGTTCTTAGGAAAAACAGTACAAGTAATTCCTCACATAACTGACGAAATAAAACACCGTGTGCAAATATTAGGAAATACCGGTGATTATGATATTGTAATAACAGAAATTGGAGGAACCGTTGGTGATATTGAATCATTGCCATATGTAGAATCTGTTCGTCAATTACTATGGGAACTGGGTGAAGAAAATGCAATAGTTATTCATTTAACGTTAATTCCTTATCTAGCTGCAGCTGGTGAGCTTAAAACAAAACCTACACAACATTCTGTAAAAACATTAATGCAGAGTGGTGTAAATCCTGATGTACTGGTTTGTAGAACTGAACATGAAATTTCTGATGATATAAAAAGGAAATTAGCATTATTTTGTAATGTGAAAAAAGAGGATGTAATTCAATCTTTAGATGCATCTACTATTTATGATGTTCCTAACTTAATGTTTGAAGAGGGCTTAGATACTGTTGTTCTCAAAAAACTACAACTAAGTGAAGAAAAACAACCAATTTTAACCGTTTGGAATAATTTCTTAAAAAAATATAAAAATCCAACATCAACAGTTGAAGTTGGTCTTATTGGTAAATATGTAGAATTACAAGATTCATACAAATCTATTACTGAAGCATTAATTCATGCTAGCGCATCTAATGAAACTAAGGTTACTATTCGTTGGATTCATTCAGAAGATCTAACTCCTGGAAATGTTTCTGAACATTTGAAAGGACTGAATGGAATTTTAGTTGCTCCTGGGTTTGGAGACCGAGGTATTGAAGGTAAAATTAAAGCAGTTCAGTATGCAAGAGAGAATAATATCCCATTTTTTGGAATCTGTTTGGGTATGCAAATGGCAGTTATAGAGTACTCTAGAAATGTTTTAGGTTTGGCAGAAGCGAACTCTACAGAAATGAACGAACATACCTCTCATCCTGTAATTTGTTTAATGGAAGATCAAAAGGAAGTTACAAAAAAAGGTGGCACCATGCGATTGGGAGCTTGGGACTGCGAAATTTCGGAAGGATCTAATGTATTTAAAGCTTACAAAAAAACAATGATTAGCGAAAGACATAGACATCGCTATGAGTTTAACAATGAGTATTTAAAATTACTAAGCCCAAAAGGAATGCAAACTACTGGAGTAAATCCAAAAACAGGGTTGGTAGAAATTATTGAAATTCCAAATCATCCCTGGTTTGTAGGTGTTCAATACCACCCAGAATACAAGAGTACTGTTTTAAATCCACATCCTTTATTTGTTGATTTTGTTAAAGCTGCTCTTCAACATTCTAAATAGTGGAATACTGTTTGCAATACATAGATATAGATAATTAAAACATTGATATTCCTCCTATGAGGAGTCATTTTATTACATTTGTCATCGCTTTTAATTTTTTTTAGAGCAAAAATGACAACTTGACATTTTAAAATATATGGAAGAAAAAAAATTTGATATTAATTCCTTTATAGGAATGATTCTTATAGGAGGTATTCTTTTTTGGTGGATGAGTTCTAACCAACCAGAAATTGATCAAAACGTAAAAACTACCTCAGAGCAAGTAACAAAAGCTTCAAAAAACGATGCTAACTCATCAACAGATGCTATTCCTGCTGTTGAAAGTGATTCTTTAAAACAAGCTAATTTACAAAACCAACTAGGTGCGTTTGCAAGCAGTGTTATTAATGGTAAGGAAGGAACAACTACTCTGGAAAATGAATTATTACTTCTAAAGATTAACAATAAAGGAGGGCAAATTACTGAAGCCGTTATTAAAGGTTATGAAACTCATGATTCGTTACCTCTACACATGATTAAAGATAATAATGCAAGCTTTAATATTAATTTTGGCACTACAGACAACAGAATTTTAAATACCAAAGACTTATTTTTTGAACCTACATTTTCTAATAATGGTTCTTCGCAAGTACTCTCAATGAAATTGAAGGTCTCAAACAATCAGTTTTTAGAATATAGGTATGAAATGACAGATGATTATATGGTAAACTTTGCTGTAAGATCACAAGGATTAAGTACAGTAATAAATTCTTCCAACACTATCAATTTAGATTGGTCTTTAAAAGGATATCGTCATGAGAAAAGTTTAAGTACAGAAAACACGATGTACTCATATTATTATTACAAATCTGAAGACGAGGTAGACTATTTAGCCAGTGAAGATAATGATGTGGTCAATGATGTAGATTGGGTTTCATATAAGCAACATTTTTTCTCTTCTATTTTAGTATCAGATACTCCATTTAACAATGCAGCTATTGCCTCACAAGATTTGGTTAAAGATGAAGCAATAGATAGTGTATTTACAAAAAAATATAGCTTAAAAACTCCATTAGAATTAACAAATGGAGAATTGAATTACAATATGAAGTGGTACTACGGACCATCTGATTATAAGAAGCTATCTAATTATGAAGGAACAAATCTTAACGAAACAGCTGATTTAGGTTGGGGTATTTTTGGGACAATTAACAGATGGATATTTATACCCATTTTTGGAATGCTTGAAGGTTTTATGGGTAATTACGGTTTAATCATCATTTTAATGACCATCGTAGTTAGAATTATTATGTCTCCACTTGTATACAAATCGTATGTATCAAGTGCAAAAATGAAAGTAATTCGTCCAGAATTAAATGCATTAAATGAAAAATACCCTGGTAAAGAAAATGCGATGAAACGCCAACAGGAAACAATGGCAGTTCAACGAAAAGCCGGAGTAAGTATGCTGTCTGGGTGTATACCTGCATTATTACAAATGCCTGTATTCTTTGCTTTATTTAAGTTTTTCCCCTCTAACATAGCATTAAGAGGTAAAAGTTTTTTGTGGGCGAATGATTTATCATCTTATGATACCGTTTTTAACTTACCATTTGAGATTCCTTTTTATGGAGATCACGTAAGTTTATTTCCTATACTAGCTTCTATTGCAATTTTCTTTTACATGAAAATGAATCAGAGTCAGCAAATGAATATGCAAGCTCCAACTCAGGAAGGAATGCCAGATATGGGTAAAATGATGAAGTATATGATTTACTTCTCTCCTATTATGATGTTATTCTTCTTTAATAACTATGCTAGTAGCTTAAGTTTATACTATTTTGTTTCTAATTTACTAACCATTACTATCATGTTAGTGATTAAAAACTATGTGATAGATGAAGCAAAAATTCATGCTCAAATTGAAGAAAACAAAAAACGTCCTGAAAAGAAAAAGAGTAAGTTTAGACAACGTTTAGACGACGCAATGAAACAAGCTCAAGAACAACAAACTAAGAAGAAGTAATACTTCTTTCTATATACCATAAACCCCGAAACATAGTTTCGGGGTTTATATTTTTAAATAGGTTTGATCATTTTTTAAAAGTTATTTTTTAAGACTTTGACGACTTTAATTTTCCATAATACATGATATATCCATAGCAAATCATTGTTAAAATAAAGGCGGTTTTAAACCCAAACCCGTCTATTAAACCACCAAACGCAAAAGGAATAATAGCACCACCTACAATAGCCATACATAGCAAGCCTGATGCCTGTGCTTTTAATTCTCCCAAACCTTCCAAGGTAAGAGTGAATATTGTTGGAAACATAATGGAATTAAACAATCCTACGACCAAAATAGACCACATAGAAATCAGTCCTTGTGTATTTATTGAGATTGCAATCATTATAATTGCTAGCAAAGCAAAAATACTTAGCACTTTTCCTGGAGCAATTATTTTTGTTAAATAAGCACCAACAAAACGCCCAATCATAGCTCCTCCCCAATAGAATATAATAAAAATTCCAAGTAACGATTTTGGATCAGAATTTGAAAATGATTTATTAAAAGTACTGGCAATGGTATTGGCAATATTCATCATTAATTCGTTCTCAACTACAATTACAGCTAAATTCATATCATCAAAATAATTCACCAAAAAACTTCCAATAGCAACTTCTGCTCCTACATACACAAAAATACCAAGTGCTCCCATCAGCATTAACTTATTCCTTAACAAGGATAGATAGCCCCCTTTAGGACTCTCCTGCATTACTTTTGGTAATTTTATAAATGCAAAAACAACTGCCAATATTCCAATAAAAGTAGCTATGAATAGAAATGGTGTTTGAACTGTTGCTGCCTCTGCAGCATAATAATCTACTTTTTCTAAAGTAGATAGTGCATTAATTTCTTCTGAGGTTTTTACAGAGTCACTTAATAAAAATAAAGCTCCCACTACAGGTGCTATGGTAGTTCCTAGAGAATTAAAAGCTTGTGATAAATTTAATCTACTAGAGGCACCTTCCTCAGAACCTAATAAGGCTACATATGGATTGGCAGCTACTTGAAGTACTGTAATACCACCTGCAAGGGTAAAGTAACCCACCAAAAACACGTTAAAGTTTCTGTATTCTGCTGCAGGATAAAAAAACAAACAGCCTGTAGCCATAACTACTAATCCTAAGACGATTCCTTTTCTATACCCAATCTTTGATAAGATAGCGCCTGCAGGAACAGAAACAACAAAGAAAGCAGTAAAAAATGCAAACTGGACCAATACTGTTTTAGCATAAGACATTTCAAAAACATCTTTTAATCTTGGTACTAAACTATCAACTAAAACAGTGATAAAACCCCATAGAAAAAACAAGGTAGTTAAAAAGATAAGTGCACTTTTGTATGATTTATTTGAAGACATAATTAAGCTTTATTATAATATGCTGATTTGTAATTTTTATTTTCTCCTTGTTTGTTAATCGTATAACTAAACCATTCATGGATACAGTAAGCTCCTGTTTCTCCTTGTTTGTTAATAGCAATAAAACCTACTTGAAAATCTTTATAACGATCCCCTGATTTCTTCACCACTCTTCTCACAGCTTCTTCACAAGCTTCTTGCGGTGTTTTTCCCTGACGCATCAGTTCAACAATTAAAAAACTACCTACTGTTTTTAGCACCTCTTCACCCATACCTGTAGCAGTGGCACCTCCTACTTCATTATCTATAAATAAACCTGAACCAATAATAGGTGAATCTCCTACTCTACCAGCCATTTTATAGGAAAGACCACTTGTGGTGCAAGCACCAGAAATATCTCCGTTTATATCTATTGCTAGCATTCCTATAGTGTCATGATTTTCTATATTAATAATAGGTTTATAATCTGAGGTTTTTTTCCATTTTTTCCATGCTTTTTTTGAGGATTCAGTTAATAAGTTCTCTTTTTTAAAACCTAGATCATACCCAAATTTTTCAGCACCTTCTCCAGCAAGAATTACATGAGGAGTTCCCTCCATAACTTTTCTGGCTAGAGAAATTACATGTGTAATGTTTTGAACACACATCACTGCACCATAATTTCCATCTTTATCCATAATGCAAGCATCTAAGGTCACATTTCCGTCTCGATCTGGCAATCCACCTTTACCAACAGATGAATTTTTTACATCCGCTTCTTCTATCATGCATCCTTGTTCTACCGCATCTAAAGAAGTTCCTCCATTATGCAAAACCTCCCATGCTTTGGCTGTTGCATTTGGTACATTCCACGTGGCGATTACTATGGGTTTTACACTAGTTGAATTGACAATTCTTCCAGAGTTGTTTTTTTCTTTGTCTGTATTGCATGCAACTACAGAAGCTGATGCTACAACCCCGATAGTAGACAACGATGCTTTTTGAAGGAAGTTTCTTCTTTTCATTTTTTACTATTTAATTTGAATTTCATCTACAAATATCCAGGCTTTTCCGTCAAAAGGGGCTCCTATATGCCATTTTGGGACATCACCATAATTTTTTGCCATAACTTTTATATACCTAGCTTTTGTTGATTTAGAAAAGTCAATGGTTTCAATTTTTATATCGTCTGTATTTGTAGGGGATTTAAATTTCCAATCTTTATAATTCTTGAAATTAACCCCATCTAAAGAAGTAACTATTTTTAAATCTTTAGGTAAAAATATCCAAGATCGCTGATCTCTTAAAAATGATATTTTTACATTATTTATTTGCTTTACTTTCCCTAAATCAACAATAGCATGGACATCTGTATCAGAATACCCTTGCCAAGTTCCTGTTCTAAAATCTTCTGTTCCTAAAATTCCATCAATAAGGGCATCATTTCCTCCAGCATTGTATTGATTTTCATATTCTGTATATAACTGAATTTTAAGGTTTGGGTCTTTTTTATAAAAATCAGTTGAGATAACAGCACTTTTTTTATTTCCATTTTGAGCATAAACAGAAAGGTTAATAAATTGGTCTACTGTAAAAGGTTCAGTATATTTTTTATAAACTCCTTCAAGACCTAATCTAAAAAATACATCAGCAGTTTTATCAGCACATGCTAATTCTACCAATGTACTACCCTTAAAAACAATATCTCCTTTTTTGATAAAAGGTGCAGGAATTATTTTATGATCTTTAATTTCTGTTGATGGAATAAAATTATCACTTGTTCCCCAATTTGTAGGACTATCTGTCATTTCAAAAACTAAATTTCCACCATTTACAATATCGCTGTGGTTAAGATAAGAGAACGGATAAGCCTTGTTATTAAGCTGCACATTTTTGATGTATTTATTCTCAAAAGAGTTGTTTTTAGCTTCTACAGTAAATAACTTTCCATCTTCTAAATGAATGGTTGCTTTATCAAACAAAGGACTACCAATAATATATTGATTAGATCCTGGAGTAACAGGATAAAAACCTAAGGAAGAAAAAATATACCAAGCACTCATTTGACCACAATCTTCATTTCCAGAAATTCCATCTGGTGAGTTGGTGTATAATTCTGTTAAAATCTGACGTGTTTTTTCTTGGGTTTTATGGGGTTTGTTTACAAAATTATATAAGTAGGCCATATGATGGCTAGGTTCGTTACCATGAGCATATTGCCCTATTAATCCTGTAATGTCTGCTTGTTCTCTACCGGAAGTTTTATCATCAGCAATAAATAGGTTATCTAATTGTTTTTCTAACTGATCTTTACCTCCTAATAAATTCATAAAGCCAGTGATATCATGAGGAACATAAAAACTATATTGCCAAGAATTGGCCTCCGTATAATTAAAGTTTACCTCATAAGGGTCAAAGGGTGCAAACCAAGTATTCCTAAATCTCCCTCTCATAAACTTAGTAGTTGGATCAAATACATTTATATAGTTTTGAGATCGCTCCATAAAGGTTTTATAATCTTCTTGTTCACCCATAGAATTGGCCATCTGAGCAATTGTCCAGTCATCGTAAGCATACTCTAATGTTTTAGAAACCGATTCTGATTCTTTTTCTACTGGAATAAATCCAATATTTTTATAAGAATCTAGCCCTAGCTTGTCTCTAGTTGCAGAATGTTTCATAGCTTTTAAAGCTTTACTTTCGTCATAATTACGAATTCCTTTAAGAAAGGCATCTGCTATCACAGGAACTGCATGATACCCTATCATACACCCCGTATAATTGGCTGCCAAATCCCAAATAGGCATAATACCTCCTTCATCAAATTTTGCTAAAAAGGTATTAATAAAGTCATTAGTTCTCTCTTGTTCTATAATGGTATATAAAGGATGGGCTGCACGGTACGTATCCCATAGAGAAAAAACAGTGTAGTACTTAAAATCATTGGTTTCGTGAATTTTTAAATCCATTCCTCGATATTTACCATCTACATCTTGATATAAATTTGGAGCAAGCATGCTATGATACATTGCAGTGTAAAAATTAACTTTATTGGTTTGGTTAATGTCTTCAACTACTATTTTATGTAACTGACTTTCCCATTTTTGCTGTACTTCTCTTTTAACATCCTCAAAAGACTTTTTTCCAATTTCTTGTTCTAAATTTTGTTTCGCACCTATTTCATCTACTGCAGAAATACCAATTTTAACATAAACAGGTTCATTATTTGGATTTATAAACTCAAAACTTTCTTTAGTTGGTGACACCTCATAGAGTCTATCTGGATCTTTTATAGGATGAGAGAATTTTATATAATAAAAAAGGAATTGATTAGTTGCCCACGCTTTAGAATGCCTAAACCCTTTTACTTCCCTATTATTAACAATAGACATATTAAAATCATTCAATTGATCTCGATGCTCTAAATCTAAAATAAGTACTTGGTTTTTTGAAGAAGGGTAATCATATTTGTGAATACCACTTCTTTTAGAAACCGTTAATTCTACATCTATATTGGTATCTTCCAAGTGAACTTTATAATATCCCGGCTGTGCAACTTCATTTTTATGAGAAAATTTAGATTTATATCCTTTTTCACCATTAGCACCATTATTTAAAATAGCTTGATTTGTTGGCATTAATAAAATATCACCATAATCAGATACTCCAGTTCCACTAAGATGTGTGTGAGAAAAACCATAAATTTCATCATCAGAATAATGATATCCAGAACAACCGTCCCACCCGTCTAATCGAGTATCTGGACTTAATTGCATCATTCCAAATGGCATTGAGGCTCCAGGATAGGTATGACCATGACCTCCTGTACCAATAAAAGGATCTACATACTTGATTAAAGAATTTTCTTTATATTCAAGCTGATTATTACAAGCACCTAACATCAGAAAAAATACAAGAAAATATATTTTTTCTATTTTAACTTTTTTAATATTCATTTTTAATTCGAATTTGAGTTGAGTTTAATTCCTAAAAATCATAAGAAATTACTCCATAACTAATTAAATTAGACAAACAACTACTGAATTCAGCCAGAAGTTAGAAATATTAATAAATTAACAAAAATTGATGCGATTTAATTCTCATTCAAATAGATTGTTAACTTTACGAACACAATATACTAAATGAAAACACATCTTTATTTAAAGTTCTTAATAATTATATTATTAACAGGATGCCGTCCTGAAATAGACGAAATAATTAAACCTTCCATTATTCCTAAACCCTTATCTCAAAAAATTGGAAATGGATCCTTTATTTTTAATAATGACGTTGCAATTGTTTCTGAACCCAAACTTCAGGAAGTATCCAACTATTTCACTTTATACCTAAAAGATAATTACAATTTTGAGCTTTCAAATAATAATAGTACTAAAAAAATTACTTTTAAAATTGATGATTCTATCAACAACGATGAGGGTTATGAGTTAAACGTCTCTAAAAATGATATAACTATAAAATCTAAACATGCTAAAGGTGCATTTTATGCTGTTCAAAGTTTAATACAGTTACTTCCCCTGCCATCAGATTTAAATTCATTTAAAATTCTTTGCTTACGAATAAAAGATCAACCTCAATTTAAATACAGAGGAATGCATTTAGATGTGGGCCGACATTTTTTTTCTGTAGATTTTATAAAAAAATATATAGACTTAATGGGTAGGTTAAAGATGAATACTTTTCATTGGCATTTAACCGAAGATCAAGGCTGGCGAATAGAAATAAAAAAATACCCAAAACTTCAAGAAATAGCAGCCTTCAGAAAAGAAACCTTAATTGGTCATTACAATGACCAGCCGCATCAATTTGATGGCAAACCCTACGGAGGGTTTTATACACAAGAACAAATAAAAGAAGTAGTGGCTTATGCATTAACTAGACAGGTTACCATTATACCAGAAATTGAAATGCCCGGACACTCACAAGCTGCCATTGCCGCCTACCCAGAATTGGGGTGTTCTGGAAAACAAGTGGAAGTAGCTACCAAATGGGGAGTTTTTGATGAAGTGTATTGTCCAAAAGAAAGCACTTTTAATTTTCTAGAAGATGTTATAGACGAAGTTGTGGAATTATTCCCAGGTAAATACATTCATATTGGTGGTGATGAAGCTCCAAAAACCAATTGGAAAAATTGTGAATATTGCCAGAAACTTATCAAAAAAGAAGGTTTAAAAGACGAACATGGCTTGCAAAGTTATTTTATTGCAAGGATGGAAAAATACATCAATAGTAAAGGCAAACAAATTATTGGTTGGGATGAAATTTTAGAAGGTGGTTTAGCACCTAATGCTACCGTGATGTCTTGGCGAGGAACCAGCGGTGCCGTTCAAGCAGCAAAAGAAGGACATGATGTTATTTTAACGCCGGGTTCTCACTGTTATTTTGATCATTATCAATCAGAAAATGAAAATGAACCTCTAGCTATAGGAGGATTTTTACCTTTAGAAAAAGTATATCATTTTAATCCTATACCAGAGGAGTTAACTGATAAAGAAGCTACCTATGTATTGGGAGCTCAAGGAAATGTATGGACAGAATATATGCAAACTGAAAAACAGGTAGAATATATGGCTTTCCCAAGAGCAGTAGCTTTAAGTGAGGTGCTCTGGTCTTCTCCCGAATATAAAAATTATCAAGATTTCATTCATAGATTAGAGCAGTATCAAAAAAGATTGGACCAATTAGAGGTAAACTATGCCAACCATATCTATTCCGTAGAAGGTGAATTAACTTATGTAAATGATCATTTAACTTATGAATTAAATACGACTTCCTCTAGCTACCCAATATATTATTCTACTGATAAATCTTTTCCTTCAAAATTATATTCAGATCCAATTAAAGTAGATTCATCTATGCATATTAAAGCAGTCGTTTTAAATTCAAAAAACACTGCATTGGGAGCTGTATTTCAACAAAAAATTAATTTACACGAAGGAGTTGGTGCTACAATAGCAATTGATAAAGAACCACACCCTGCTTACAATGCTGGTGGAAAAGGTGCTTTAATCAATGGTATTTCTGGAAATAATAAACGTTATGGCGATAAGGAATGGTTGGGTTTTTCGGGGGAAGATATCATAGTTACCATAGAATTTGACAGACCAAAAAATATTAAAACGATCTCTACCAGATTTTATAATGGAAACGGACAATGGATCTATGCACCCAACGAAATTGGTTTCAGTTTTTATCTTGAAGATGGAAAAACTGTAAATGATATTAGTATCCTAGAAGAAAAAAATAATTTGTTAGTAAATTACTCCTATGAATTAAAATCTATACCTGTTAAAAAATTAGATATTATTATAAAAAATTACGGTACAATTCCAGAAGGGAAACAAGGTGCAGGACACAAAGCATGGACTTTTATTGATGAAATAATTATTGAATAATATGATTTTAGAAATTTGTGTCAACTCCTATCAATCAGCTGTTAATGCAAACACTGCTGGAGCACATCGTATAGAGTTGTGTTCTGAAATCTCTGTTGGTGGAACTACCCCTTCATATGGGTTACTCAAGAAAGTAATGGCTGATATTGATATTCCTGTTCATGTCTTAATTAGACCAAGAAGTGGAAACTTTACCTACTCTGGTAAAGAATTTGACATCATGAAAGAAAACATCCGTCTATGTAAAGACTTAGGTTGTGCTGGAATAGTTGCTGGAGTACTGCATGAAGATAACACCATAGATATCAAAAGAACTTCAGAATTAATTGAATTGTCTAAACCCATGTCTTTTACTTTTCATAGAGCTTTTGATGTGGTATCAAAACCAAAAGAAGCATTACTTCAATTAATAGCTTTAGGTGTTCATCGTTTATTAACCTCTGGACAAGAAGAAAAAGCTGAGAATGGTATAGATTTATTACTAGAGCTTCAAAAGCTGGCGAAAAATAAACTCACCATACTTCCCGGTAGTGGCATAAATTCAGAGAATTGCATTCACTTTAAAAATAATGGTTTTACCGAAATTCATAGCTCTGCCTCAAAGATTATTTCCAACAGAACCCATTCTTATTTTGGAAATACACCGCAATCAGTTTCTGATATAGATCGTATAAAAAATATTTTAGATAGTATAGCTTAGCCTATTTTTTTGAAAAAAATGTAGCCTCTAAAAATCCTAATCCGTAACCTAAAAACTGCGTTAATGAACTTATGATACTTAATAAGCTCACTATAGGATTAAAATTATTACGATAAGAAGCATCTAGAGCTATCAAAGAAAAGTACAAGCCATATACTAGTATGGGATTATAGATTCCAAAAAATAAAAGTAAAATTGACAAGTCTAACCCTAATATAAAAACACTTGGAAACCAATACGTGAGTTTAGCAGTGGTTGGATACATTTTATTAAGTTTAGGTCTTGCAGCACCAAATGCATAGGTTTGATGGAAAAAACTTGAGATAGAATTCCTACGCTTATGGTATACAAAAGCGTTATCTATTAACTGAGTTTCTAAACCATGATTCCATAAACGAAACGTAAGGTCTATATCTTCTCCTGCACGCATCTCTGAAAATCCATTAGTGGTCTCAAACGCTTTTCTTGAAAGCCCCATATTAAAGCTGCGAGGTTGAAATTTCTCAACACTGCTCTTCTTTCCTCTAATACCTCCAGTGGTTAAAAAAGAGGTCATGGAATAATTAATGGCTTTTTGTAGCACTGAAAAATTAGGATGCGCTGCATCTGGACCACCAAAAGCATCTGTATATTTATGTTCTAATTGGTTAGTAACTTTTGCTAGATAGTGTTTTGGTAGAATTACATCAGAATCTAGAATAATAAAGTAGTTTCCTGTTGCTTTTTGCATACCAAAATTTCTACTAGGTCCAGGTCCTGTATTTTCTTTCTCAAAATAGTGAATAGGCAACTCAGTTCTATATTTTTCTACAATCAAATCACTTTTTACAGAAGATCCATCTTCAATAATATAGATATCAAAAGCTTCATTATATTCTTGAGCTAGAATACTGGCCAATAATTCGTCTAATTCTTCTGGACGATTATACACTGGGATGATGATGGAAAAAACTGGTTTCACTGGCATTACTATATCACAGAAAAGTTAATTTCTTGTCCGTTAATTTCAAATAAAACTGAATGGTATTTTGTTGTTTTAAACACTTCAGCTTCTTCTTCACTTATATTGTAATCTATTTTAGTACTGTATCTATTGGCATCTTTAGAAAAATCTGACTCAATTCTGTCTTCATCAGAATCAAATTTTAGAGAAGCGTCTTTTGCAGAAAAAGTAAGCTTACTTCCTTTTTTAGTTTTCACGTTAGTAGCACTCACCAAAATAGTTTCTAGCATTAAAAAGCCTCCTAATTCATTAATTGTTAGGTACAAATCTCCATAGTCTGATGTTGCATATCTAGCAAATCCTACACTTTTAATATTTTCTTCTATATGAAGATCTACTTCATTTCTATCTAGAAGTTGAAAACTACTTGAGGATGAAAACACCTTGTCTATTTTCTTAAAAAAACCCATCTATTCAGCTTAAATTACAAGCGTAAAAATAGCATAAAAAAACGCAAACCTTTCGGTTTGCGTTTATAATAAGATAATTTAAAAAAGTTATTCTTTTATAATCTTGTAAGATCCTATTTTTCCTTCAGCATTCACTTTTACAACATACATACCTGGTCTTAGTTTAGACAAGTTAATAGATGAGTTGTTTGTATTAGGTGCTCCAGAAAACACTTTTTGACCCAATAAATTAAATACTGTTATGGCCTCTACATTATTTTGAGATCTAAAGTTTAATGCTTCTTTTACAAGTGTTGGATACAACGTAAACCCTTCTAAAGTATTTGTTGCTGTACCTAAAGTTGTAGTTGTAATCTGGAAATTAGTTACATGGAAATCATAATCTGCACCAGAAGCTCCACTATATGCATAAAGAGCAAATTTGGCTGTTGAAGAAGTAGACGAAATAGGTACTTCCGGCATAGCTTCAGCAGCATTTGTTAAACCAGATGTAGAATCCCAACGATATAATTCTGACCATGAAGCACCATCATCTTCTGAAAAAACAAGGGCTACATAATCATCATCTACATCCATACCGTCAGCATCAGCTCCAGTACCATTATAATCAGTTATACCAGCATCAATGTTTAGATAATGAGTACCAGCACTTAAATCAAAAGTAGGAGATATTAAATACTCATCAATTGATGTTGAATATATGTTTACTTTAGCTCCTGTACCTAAGGTTGCGTCATTTAAAAAATTAGAAGCTAACCAATTACTTGCTGATGCCGAAGGATTAAGATATGGTCCTGTAGACTCGGAGAATCCAGGCCCAGGATAAGCACTAAAATTTGTACTGAAAGGAATCGATGCAGCTGCTTCAGTAGATAAAGAATACTCAGTACAACCGATAGCTGGAGAACCACCATTTTGTGGTACTACAGAATAGTAATATGTGTTTCCATAATCTATATCTGCACCTCCAATTTCAGCGAATGTGTTAGTTGTTTCACCTAAAGAAGTTAAATCACCAGAAGTTGTCCCCCAGAAAACTTCGTATCCAGTAGGTGCTATACCTGACGAAGGTGCATCCCATGTAATATTAATTCTGTCATTATTAAATGACACATCTGAACCTGTTGGAGATACATTTTCTGCACAATTTGGTGCAGAAGGTAAAGTATAATACTCTAAACAAAAATCTACAATAACGTTAGACGTTCCGTAATCATAAATTCTAATTACAAGTTCATCACCTATTGCCCAACCACTCAAAACCACATCACCTTGATTGTATGTAGAATAAGCAATTTCTGTACCCGATGCATCATGAATACCAATGTAAGGAAAACCAGAACCAGTTCCCCAATAGCGTAATGCATCAGTTGTTGCTGTCCAATTAAAAAAAGCGTCTACACCTGTAGGTGAAGTTCCTTGGCTTACCAAACCACTAGCAGTAAATCCTGAGTTGGGAAAATCAATAGAAATATTAGATGTTGTACATCCTGTGCCTTCAGGAGATATCGTAAAAGGTAAATCTGTTGCAGTTGCAAAGGTATCTCCTGCTATAGGCATAGTCCAAGAAATAGTTTCCCAAGAACTATCACCATCAGATCCACTACAATTTGCTTGAACATAAATATCATATGTAGCTCCGGAAGTTAAGCCTCCTAGAGTAATAGGGTTGTTGGGCCCAGTTACAGTAAGTGTTCCACTTCCTTGAGCAAAACCAGTAGGACCAAATTCATAGGTCCATTCAGTTTCGGTACCACCTGCTGTCCAAGAGATTTCAACCTCTGTAATAGAGTTAGCTGTAGCTTCAAGGCTAGTTACTGGGCTACAAGATGGTGGAGGAGCAATAGAAAAATCATCTATGTAGATCTCATCAGCATAATCACCTCTATATTTAAAAGCCACATAAATAGTTTGTCCTACATAAGAAGAAAGTTCGTATTCATGTGAAGCCCAAACATCCTCAGAAAAATTGGCATCTATATCAAATATCTCAGTGAAATCTGATGAATTTGCAATTGGATCTCCACTTGCAGTTGATATCCACACACCACTTTCAACAGAATATGTATTGTAGTTATTATTGTAAAAAAATGAAAGTTTATCATCCGCAGACACAGTGTAAGCAGGAGATATCATCCACGAAGTTGATTCTGAAGCAATGTTAGCGTCATCATGAAAAAAAGATGCTTCACCAGAATTTGCTCTGGAGGTTGTTTGAACCCAACCCGGATCATCGGTCTCTGTTTGCATAAACGTCCATCCAGATGGTGGATCTGTCTCAAAATCCTCAGATAATTGAGCATAACTATTGAAAGTTATTGATAGTAATAATAATAAAGTAATTTTTTTCATATTGTTTGGTTTTAGTTAATTATTTGTTAAAATAGAGCTAAAGTGCAAACTACACTTTTTTCATCAATTAAGAAAAAACTAAGTGAAAAAAAAATCAAATTATTGGTATTATTAAACATATCATAAAAAAATAGGTTTTGATTACTAAATCAAAACCTATTTACACTTTAAAAATAATTACATTAATTATTCTTCTATGAATTTATCCATTACAGCATCACTTACTCCCATATTGGAGAAGCCTCCGTCATGAAATAAGTTTTGTAAGGTTACTTTTTTTGTTAGATCAGAAAACATAGATATGGTATAGTCTGCACATTCTAATGCTGTAGCATTTCCTAATGGAGACATCTTGTCTGCATAGGCTAAAAACCCTTCAAAACCTTTTACACCACTACCAGCTGTAGTTGGAGTTGGAGATTGAGAAATGGTATTAACTCTTACCTTATGATCTCTACCAAAGAAGTATCCAAAACTACGTGCTATACTTTCTAAATAGGCTTTGTTATCTGCCATATCATTATAGTCTGGAAAAACACGTTGAGCTGCCATGTAGGTTAGGGCTACGATACTACCCCACTCGCTCATGGCCTCTTTGTTATATAAGACATTCATTACTTTATGAAAAGAAACCGCAGACACATCCCACCCTTTGGTAGTAAAATCATACTTAGGGTCTGTATACAATTTCCCTTTTCTTACGTTAACAGACATACCAATAGAGTGCAATACAAAGTCTATTTTACCTCCTAAAATCTCCATAGATTTTTCTACTAAATTTTCTAGGTCTTCCATAGAAGTGGCATCTGCAGGAATAATTTGAGATCCTGTCTTTGCTGCTAGGTCTTTAATAGTACCCATTCTCATGGCTATAGGTGCGTTTGTTAATACAAACTCTGCTCCTTCCTCATGAGCTCTCTCTGCAGTTTTCCATGCAATAGAGTTTTCGTCTAGTGCGCCAAAAATAATTCCCTTTTTTCCTTTTAATAAATTATAAGACATCTCTTAAATTGTTAGTTTTTTATTCGTGGGCAAATATAATCGTTTAATTTTTACCTTTCAATTTTTGAATACTCTAAATAAAAATACTCGTACGTATCTATTGTATTAAGAATTAACTATTAGTTAAGCAACTCTCTGGCATGGATTATGGCACTGTCTGAAATATTTTTACCACTTAACATTTCTGCAATTTCAACAATTCTCTCATCTTCAGATAATTGTTTTAAATTGGTAGTAGTGATGTTATTTACTTCCTCTTTGTACACTTTATAATGCTGATTTCCTTTAGCTGCTATTTGTGGGATATGCGTAATGGTAATTACCTGCATTTTCCCGCTCATGTGTGACATGATATGAGCCATTTTATTAGAAATTTCACCAGAAACACCACTATCTATTTCATCAAAAATAATAGTTGGCAATTGACTGTTTTCAGATAAAATCTTTTTGATAGCTAACATTACACGAGATAGCTCACCACCGGAAGCCACTTTTTTTAATTCTCCATATTGGCCTCCTTTATTAGCTGAAAATAAAAATTGCAACACATCTTTTCCATTCTTATAGTAGTTTTCAGATAAGGTGTTTTGTATTTGAAAACGTGCGTGAGGCATTCCTAAATTTGCTAATATATTCTCTAGTTGTTTGGATAATTTTGGAATAATTTTATTTCTAGCATCTGAGATTTTTAAAGCAATAATATCTAATTTATTAGCTATTTCTTCTACAATAGCTTCTTGTTCTGCAAGGAGTTGTTCTGAGTTTTCTACTCTACTTACTTTTTCAGATAATGTTGACTGAATGGACAGTAATTCAGATATAGAATTAACGTAATGTTTTTTTTGAAGGTTATAAATCAATTGCAGACGATTATTTAATTGATCTGCTTCAGATGGATTAAAATCTACCGATTCATTGGCCGTTTCTATTTCCCCAATAATATCAACTAATTCAATTTTAACACTGGATATTCTGTCAGAAAGTACTTGGTACTCT
>Ga0209601_1001256_pt1 | contig 18149 bp, 20 predicted proteins | sample COGITO_mtgs_1104_4_FD_184796 | JGI IMG/M metagenome (GOLD analysis project Ga0209601, IMG submission 184796) | Pelagic marine microbial communities from North Sea - COGITO_mtgs_110426 (SPAdes) (version 2) | ecosystem: Environmental > Aquatic > Marine > Epipelagic ...
CTCATTACGGTTGTGCAAGAGCTTAATGTTAAAATTAAAGACCCTATTAGTATTGATCCTTTTCTCATGTTATTTTAATTTTAGTTATTCTGTTTTTAGCTTTTTTCTAACAACGAAAGTACGATGAGGTAAGTTTCTACAAGTGTCTTATTTGAAAGAAGTTCATGTGCCTACCTTCGTGGTATGAAAAAATTATATGTTTTTGCGTTATTTTCTTCAATATTCATAGTCAACGGTTGTACCAACGAACGGGTAGATGAAGATATCATTCTTCAGTATATTTCTGATAATAATCTGGATGCAGAACCAACAGGAAGTGGTTTGTATTATGTTATAAACACTAATGGAAATGGAAATGTTCCAAATATCAATTCTATCGTAACAGTTGCTTACAAAGGAACATTGACTGATGGGACAATTTTCGACCAGTCTGATGCAAGTGGATTAACGTTCCCCTTGACCAACGTTATTCAGGGTTGGCAGGAAGGAATTCCTTTATTTAGTGAAGGTGGATCGGGTATTTTACTTATCCCTTCTGCTTTGGGATATGGAAATCAATCAATTGGAAATATTCCCGCTAACTCTGTTTTGATTTTTGAAGTTACTCTGATTAATGTGGATTGAGTAAAGGAATGAGACATCTTATAATTTTTCTATTTTTTGCTTTTGTAGTTGTCTCGTGCAGAAAAATTCCAGACTCTTCACCGTCATCTTCAAATTTGATCGTTACAGGAGAGCCATTGCTAATTCCAGGGCATTTTTGGGTTGCTCAGTTTGATTTTCCAGAATCAATGGATTATTTCCAAGCGAGAACATATGCTCAGGCACTAGGTCCACGTTGGGATTTACCCTCGAGGAGGCAGGCAAAAGTAATGATGCTTCACAAAGATTCACTTCTTGAAATGAATGAGGATAGCTATTGGATTCGTTTGTCTTCGTGGACAGATCAATCATCAAATAATATGGGTGGTTCTGCAGATATAATGGATCTACCAAACAATGAAATACAAATGGCTCCCATCACGGCTAATCATTCGATTCGAGCTATATATCGATAATTATAAGCATTCTTTTGGGGTGTAAACTCTAGCTATATTGCAGTATGGATTTTAAAAAGCATTTCCTGTATTTCAAAAATCATGGTTACTTCGGAATTAATAGGCGATTAGACCACTTTAACGATAAGGATGGTAATCTATATACTGGTGTAATATATATACTCTCTTGCGTTTGGAATGGTGAAAAAACAGAAGAGGATTTGATTGTCGAAGAATTGGAAAATGGTGATCTTACTGGAGATTTAGAATTTGCATTCATCGAGTTTACCTTTTCTCATGTAATAGATGCTTGTATTGATCGTAAGACAGAAGATGCCATGGATTTGGTATTTAAAGATGCAAAACAAGACAAAACATTCCCTTTCAAAAGATGGAATGAATATGAGGGCTTAGAAGAGTTATTTGCCAAAGATGTAAGAGACTATGGTCAGTCATTAGCAAATCAATTTGATTTAAGGAGTGTTGAAGTAGAGATTATTGAAATGTTCCGGAAAAAATTTAAAAATCTTATTTGAAAGAGGATAGGTCTGTTTTGATTTTAGAAAATATCTTTTGGCTTGTAGATTTCTGGGTGCCCTCTTTTCTCCAATTTACTTTCAATTATCATTTTTCTTGCCAGAGTTGATACCAATAGGGGTTTTTGGGATTTCATTAACCCAATTGCATTTAATCCTTCCAAAAATTTTATACCTTTTTTCTCTGATGACCTCATTAATTCTGGCTGTCTGATCAACATTGGGGGTTGAAATATTTGAATTTTTTTGAATTTGAGTTTCTTAATAGATTCCTCCAGGTTGCCTTTAATTTTAGGATAGAAAAAAAAAGATTTTTCATTTGCTCCAGTTGATGAAACTAATGAGTAATTACTAACGCCGTTATCTGATGCCATCTTAGCGAATTCGTACTGATAGGTATAATCTACTATATATTGTTGTTTTAAACCTCCTGCTTCTTTTCTAGTTGTTCCAAGTGCAGAAAATAAAACATCTCCATTAATTAAATCTTGATAGCTACTTAGTTTTGAAAAATCAACTTCGTAAACCATTAATTTATTGTGTTCAATATTAGGTTTTCTTCTGACGAATATTGAGACTTTACTATATGCATCATCATTTAATAACAGGTTTATAATTTCTTTACCAGTAGCACCGGTAGCTCCTAAAACCAAAGCGTGTAGATCTCTCATAGATTTTTTTTGTAAAAATAATTCATCCTTTTTTGTAAAAAAGAATAAAAGTTATTTTTATAAATTCAATAATATGACATAGGTGTTTTTGATTTAAAAGAATAGGATATGTTTATATTAGAGCATGGGGTTTAGACTATCATTGGTTACACTGACCTTTCTGCTGCTTTCTTGCAGTAAGGAAACGGATGAGGATATTAATAATGAAATCGATAACGGTACCCCAATCATTTATAATGAAAGGACATTGTTCAAAAAGGATAGATGCACTTTTGAAGAAGCCGTTGAACAAATTTTAGAGATTGATACAATTGTCATAGAGGCTGATTTTAAGGAACAGGATATGCCTATCTTCGAACTATGAAAGAGTTGGACAAAACAAAAAAATAAGTAATGGAAAATATATCAATTATAGCTCAGCTTATAGTGGCAGTGTCGATAATTATTGTTTGGGTATTTAGATTTGACAACATTGTTTTAGAGTTTAAACAATATGGTTTATCAGATTTAGTTCGAAATATTGTTGGCGCTTCTAAAATATCATTATCAACCATTTTAGTTTTAGGAATTTATTATGAAGTCCCGTTAGTAGCAGCCTCTTTATTAATTGCATTTTTAATGGTCTGTGCTCAGGCATACCATATAAAAGTGAAAAACCCTTTTAAAAAATACGTTCCCTCGGCTATGCTTTTATTGTTGTCTTTGTTTATCGCAGCATACAACCATGGTCTAATCTAGGTAATGGAGATTAACTTTATAATTCTCTTTTTTACAGGAATTTCTTTTATAATTTATGGTGTAAACTCTTTTGTGTCTAAAAAGATGATCTCAGAATATGAGAGGTGGGGATATAAAAATCAACGTATTATACTCGGTAGTTGTCAATTATTAGGGGGGCTAGGATTATTTGTTGGATTAGCTATTCCTCCGTTACTTTCAGTTGCTTCTTTTTTGCTCATGTGCATGATGCTGACAGCTGTTTTTGTAAGGGTGAAATTGAAAGAAAAAATAGGTAAAATGTTGCCCGCAATACTCTACGTGGTTCTCAATCTGGTCATATTCTATAATTCTACGGGTTGGTTTTACTCTTAAAAACTAAAAAAACAAAATGGACCAGTGTTATTTTTTAGCAAGAGAATTTAAAAATACTCATAAGGATTTATCCTAGCTGACCATTAAAGGCTTAAAGTTTCTGTATTTTAAAAAGGGGGATATACTTGTTTAGTAATTCGAGTCGATTTCGCAGTTATTTTTTAAAAATTCTTTCGCGCTGAAAGGCATAAAAAACCCCTCTAGGCTGAGAGCTGTAATTATGTCATCACAAGAACTATTTATGTTTAATGACTTTTTTATTAAACCCCTTTCATAAAAAGCCATCGAAAAAGTAGGATTTAATTCAATGGCTTTATCAAAGTATTCAATCGCTTTAGATGGATCAGGTTTAAATCTCATATGATCAGAAACATTATGATACCCTCCACGCATATCTTCACTTCTGCCACCAGGGATTACGTTCGCCATGGCTAATTGATAAAAATCATTTGCGTCCTCAGGGTTTTTAATCGGGGGAGCATCAAAAAGTAAATGTTTGATAAATTCCTGCCTTTCATCATATTCATAATCTAGCAATTCAACTTCTCTCTGCCTTTGCTTGTTTTCTATTTTCTTCTTTGAGAATAACTCTTTCTTTTTTGCATTTGATTTTTTAATTTTTTTTAATAATGAAGAATCCGAATTCAGAGAGACCAATTTTATTGATAATGGACTGTCTAAGCCATCAATAAATTCAGTATAAACCAACTCATCTTTTGAAATTGAAAATGAAAAAGTATCTATTGTTGCATCCCCATAATCTCCATTAAATCCTTTTTCTATCTTCAAATTATTTTCGGAATTTTCAATTATTACTTGATATCCACACATATGACATTCCAGGGAGTTACCGTATTTGTTTTCAGTATCAGTATCATCTTTAATAAATAATCCTGATGGATTATATGTTTCTACTTCCACCCATTGCCCTTTTAAACCATCAACTTCAAAAAATTCTCCTGATCTATTTAAAATTCTCACAGATATTTCGTTGTCTAATTTATCCAATACTTTCCCCGATAAAGAAGGAGTATCTAAAAGATTAACACCGTTCTCCGCATTAATAGTATAAACGTTTTTGAAAGTTTCAATATCATCTTTTATTAATATGTATCCTTGATCAATAAAAAGCTTAATATTACCATCATTCTTTTTTAAAAAACCATCAAAAACAAAGCCTTTCTGTTTTTTGCTTAATTCATCCCATTGTTTGGACTTTATTTGGTTTATCGATTCAATGTCTCGGAACAAGAAAACCTCATCTCCATCTGTCCAAATAATATTATTATTGGCTTTGAGGAAAGATTCTTTTTTAGAAGAGGGAGTAGATTTTTCAGGTTGATAATTGAGCGTATTTCCTCTCCCTGAATAGCTCAGACTCAAGAATTCATTATTGTATTCAATTATATAATATTCTAAAGTATCAAAATCATTGAATATCGTCAGATATTCATCAAGCCTTTGATCTGCATCAGATATACTTTCTTCTGCTCTTATTTTGAAATCATAAATAAGGGTAGATTCATTTCCTAGCCCTTTATAAAATATAATCCATTTTCCATTTTTAATTTCAATTCCAGAGAGAGGATCAACTGTGCTTATCCATCGTCCTTCCTTGAATTCTGTTGTTTTTAGAAAAGGTTTTTCAGAAAAATATTTATACCCAAAATAAACGATAGGAATAAACATTAACAGCAGAATTCGTTTTTTCATGAATACAATATAAGAATTATCAAAATTCCAATTATAATCCCTATCCAATTTAAGCCACGCTGTTATTGGAGAAATAAATTACTTAACTCATAAGTCTCTATTTGGAAAGAAGAGGATATGCCTATCTTGGTAATATGGGGAGAATGAAACCTGGTTTTTCGTTTACGTTCAGTTCTTTTTTTTGCGCAATTTCCACATTTGCTGGATTTCTTTTTAGCGGCCAAGAAGGCACCAATTTTGAATATTTATATGTGTATACAGGATTAGGCGGTTTTATTGGTGGATACCTTGTATCAAATTGGCTTATAGTAAAACCGAATAATTATAATATCTCGAGATTAATAATCAGTGGTGTTATAATTGGATTTGTAAGTCCTTACACTTGTTGGTTAATTGCTTTTGTTTTTGATTCCTTAGTTAATAAGGAAACTGGTTTAAAGTTTGTCGAAAATCCAATAATGATGATCTTGTCTCCTGCTGGTATGACGCTAATGAATCTTTTCTTTTTTGGGTGGTTGATAATCCCCCTTGCTGTCGGTGCTCTTATACTTACAAAGAAAATATTACGGTCTAAAAGCCTTTAATCTAAATTTGTGGAATGAAAAAATTAATATTTCTATTTGCGTTGATTATAGGTTTTGTTACAGATGCTCAATCATGGATGACGAAAGCAGATGCTCCTGAAGGCAGACATCATCCGATTTCATTTTCATTGAACGGAAAAGGTTATGCGATATCGGGAACGGATTCTATTGGTCAGTCAACTGATGATGTTTATGAGTATGACCCTATTAGTGATACGTGGAATGTTTTATCCGATTTCCCGGGTTTAGCCAGGAGTTATGGAATAGGAACAGTAGCAAATGGCAAAGCTTACTTTGGCTTTGGCGCAACAGACACGGCTTATTTAAAAGATTTTTGGAGTTTCGACCCTACAAACGGAACGTATACTCAACTTGCTAATTGCGGTTGCTCTAGCAGAAAACATCCGGCGATGATTTCCATAGGAAATCTTATCTATGTTGGGCTAGGAAACGATGTAACTGGTGATAAAAATGATTGGTGGTTGTATCATATTGACGATAATACTTGGACACAATTGGCCAACTTACCTGGTCTTGGCCGTCACCATCCTTTCATGTTTAATGCAGGAGGCGAATTATTTGCTGGCTTGGGTCATAGCGGTCCAACAATTTTCAAAGACTGGTATAAGTTAGATACGATCTCTAATACATGGACTATGATGAATCAATTTCCTGGAGAAGGAAGAGTTGCAGGAACTCAGTTTAATATGCATGGCTACGGCTTTATATTAAGTGGCGATGGCGATGACCATAGTTATATGAATACTGGAGAGATGTGGCGCTACAACCCAGCAACAGATACTTGGCTTGAATTCCAACCTCATCCGGGGAATAGCAGATGGGCCCCAGGGAGCTTTGTGATTAATAATGAGATCTTCTTCTTTGGAGGAGTAAATAGTTCGAGTAATTATCCAAAGGATTTATTAAGCTTCGATATTGCCACTGCAACTGTGGGTTTTAAAGAAAACGTAATTGGAGATACCTATGTTTATCCTAACCCAGCTAAAAACATTATTTCTTGGGAATTTGATGCCTCCATAACTGAGGTTATTTTGATTAATACCCTAGGGCAAGTTATTGCTTCTAATAATTTAGAGACAAAATACATGAACGTAAGGCATCTCAATCAAGGGGTATACTTCGTTAAGTTTTTATCTAAAAATGAAATACTCAAAACTTCGAAAATCATAATACAGCGTTAAGCTTTGTTTTTGTACCCAAACTCGAAAAAATCTGATTAAAAGCGGATTGGTTAGGAGCTAACTGCCCTATTTCAGGACCTTGGAATTAAATAGTCAAATATTCTAGATATGCCTACCTTAGAAAGGTATTCATTAAAAATGTTGATAAAAAAAATAGTTCCATATTATATTAAGGTTAGACTTCACCTGATAAAGAGAGTGGTGATGGATATCGTTAAAGGTTATTATTTCAATTATGCGGAAAGGAAGAATTTGAGAGATAAGTTTTCAAATTCTTTAGAGTTAAAACAGAAATTAAAACCCAATGAAGCGAAAAATAAAAATCTGTTAAGAGCAATAAAAAGTATTGAGCAGGTTCAGATAAATGCGAATGAAATATTTTCTTTTTGGCGAATTGTAGGGAACCCATCAAAAAAGAATGGATTTGTGGAGAGTCGTTCTTTAGTCAATGGCAAAATTGAAAACTCCATTGGAGGTGGGTTGTGTCAATTATCGGGTCTGCTATACCATATGAGTTTATTAGCAAATCTTGAAATCCTTGAAAGACATAATCATTCTATTGATATTTATACCGAAGAAACTAGATTTGCCCCTTTAGGTTCTGATGCGACTGTAGCCTATGGTTACAAAGATTTAAAAATTCGAAATAATTTAAGTAGTCCAATAAAATTTAACTTTTTTATTGAGGGTCAAAATATTAAAATAATGATGTTTCATTCCAGTTTAATTGGGCGCAACGTTGTTGAGTTTAAAAAAAATAATAGATATGATGATACAATTGAAATCTCTACGATAATTAATGATCAAATATTTAATAATTCAACATACAAAAAATACTCACCTAACATCTCTTTCATTGAGAAATATTGATGCTGTTGATTTTTTTATTCGGTTATGTTTCTAAGGAAACTTCAGCAAGTGATGGGACATAGTTCTCTCCAAATATTGTTAGTGTATTTAAGAGGCTTAAAGGTTAAGCAGTTGTGTTTCTCTGATATTGCCGCCTGCATAATGGCATAATTGTTGACTTTTTTAGTTGATATGAGAAAGATAACGGCACTAATTATATTTCAGACTATAATACTATCATCTTGTACGAAAGAACAGTTAGATGAAAATGAGGGCTTTAATATGCTGCTTATGGGGCATAGTTTTTTTAAACCTTATGCTGAGAGATTAGAAGAGGTAGCAATTGATGCTGGTTACAAGAGCCATATCCAAACTAACGTTTTTCGTGGAGGAGAGAATGGAAGGGCACTAGATTTATGGAACAGCACCGGCAACGAAAATATTCTTATTAAAGAAATTCTTGATAACGGCAATGTTGATTTTATGGGAATGACAGGTTGGAATCTATTTCATCACCCTACAGATGGTTATCGAGAATGGATTAATTATGCCCTTGTTAATAATCCAGATATTAAAATTTTCATATCAATTTCACCAATAGATTTTCCCAATAATTGGGAGCAAAGAGCACTGGATTACGGATTCTCATCCATAGAAGAGGCTTTCGATTACCATATCAGTCAAAACTTTCATCAGACCTTAATTGATTCTTTACGTTCAGAGTTCCCTTCCACAAATATCTTTTCGATACCTACCGGTAGAGCATCTAAAGAGTTATCGAGAATGTATCAAGACGGTTTATTGTTAGACAGTATTTCACATACAGGGCCATATAATAGTTCTCTTTTTACCGATGAAAAGGGACATCAAGGTAAAATGATTGTTTACACCGGTGCTCTTATGTGGTTGAATGGTCTATACCAAGTTGATCTGAGTGAGAATAGTTTTGTTACTGGTTTCAATACTGATTTACATTCAGTGGCTCAAATGATAATGAATAGTCACGATCCTGATTATAACCAATAGGCTCAGAGGTCTCTATTCATAATCCTCACTTAAAATGATGCACACATATAATATATCAGGAATGACTTGTGGGGGGTGTAAACTGTCTGTAGAAAAATATTTAGAAAAGGTGAATTATGTCACCAATGTTAATGTTGACCTTGAAAAAGCCCAAGCTCGAGTGACAATGAATCAATACATTGAAATAGAAACCCTAAAAAACTGCTTACCAGAAAAATATAATTTGTCAGAAAAGCAGGAACAAAATATATTTTCATCTTCAAAAATTGTTACTGAAACAGATGAAGAAAAAAATAAAATACAACAACTTAAACCACTTTTGCTCATTTTTTTTTATATAGCAACTGCAAGTATGTTATTACATTATGAAAATTGGATTTGGAATGGCTTCATGCTTGATTTTATGGGCTTATTTTATATCGTATTTAGTTTTTTTAAGATGCTTGATTTACGAGGTTTTTCAGAGTCTTTCAGAATCTATGACCCATTGGCAAAACGAGTTCCTGTTTACGGAAAAGTTTACCCATTTATCGAAACTGCTTTAGGCATAATGTTTTTAATGCGTTATCAGATAAATATGGCTTTAATTATAACACTTATTGTGTTAAGCATTACAACTATTGGAGTAACTAAAACACTTTTAGATAAAAAAACAATACGATGTGCCTGTTTAGGTACTGCACTAAAACTACCTATGACAGAAGCCACATTTATAGAAAATGCCATTATGATTACTTTGGCAGTTTTGATGCTTCTAAACTGAACAACTAGATAAAAGGAAGTTCCTGGAGCTATTTTGTCTTGTCATTTGGCTATTGATGAGTTACTGTAGAATTAGGAAATTAAAGGAATATAAATCTGAGAACATTTATGCCGAATATAGAATCATCTGTAATTATCGATTCAAATTTAGATACTGTCTGGCGCTTAATTTCAAAGCCCGGACACCTTGAACAGGTTCATCCGTTTTGTCAAGAAAATATTCTTTTAGAAAGTAAAGACGGTAAAATATTAAGGGATAAATTAATTTATTTAAATGGATTAGAATATATAAGGGAATTTAAGAGTTGGAATATTAATAAAGGCTACGACTTGCTAATTGGAAAGAAAAATGGGCAACAGTCGCGTGTGAAATGGCGTTTATCAAAAAAAAAGAATGGTATAAAATTGAGTATCAATATTTATCCATATACCAGTAAAAAAATTAATTCTTTTATTTATCCAGTGATAATGGTTTTCATTATCAGACCAAAACTAAAAAAGTATCTTTTTTCAGTTTTGAATGGCATTAAATGGAATGTTGAGCAAAAAAGACCTGTTGCTCATAATCAGTTTGGAATGCACTCTTGGTTCTCCTGATAAATAATAGATGAGATGTATGGAAGTGAAGCATTTAGATATCGATGATATACCTATCTTAGAAAGATGAATAAGTTGAAACAATTCTTTCTCAAGAGAAAGCTTCAACCAAGATGGAAGTTAATTCTATGGTCTTTAGTCTGCGTGTTTGTAGGAATGAACATCAATTCAAATGATTCAATATTGGAAATTTGGTTTGCTCTTTTCATTATCGGTTATGGGGGTTACGAATTACTCTTTAAAAAATCAGATTAATCCAGTATTCGAGTTAGATACCTATTCTTTGATGATGTTCAGAATATTTAATGAGTGCTTTGCTTTAATTGCAACTTAGAGAATGGCATTGATTGTATAATTTTACCACATGAAACAATTCCTTATAATCTTTACTATTCTTTTGAGCTCTAATGTTTTTGGACAAGAAGAGCTTAGGTATGATAATCGTCAATTCCACCAGGGAGAGAAGGAAATTACTTACAATGAGTTTTATCAAGCAATTAAATCATCGAAAAAGCAAAGCTTAGGTCTTTATCGCCCAGTAAAATATGTATTAGCTCAATTTTTATTCTTACCTCGTTTACTATCTGATGTTGATTATTTGTCTCCTCGAAGGCAACAAATGGCTCGAAAAAGTAATATCGCATATCTTACTTCTGCTGGGCTGTTGTGTGGAGCAATTATTCTTGGGCCTCGAAAATCTGTAGATTTTTTAAGTTTTGATGTTGAACCTCTATTGGGTGGATTAATAGGTGGAATATCAGGGGCTATTATAAACAAATCTGCAAGGCGGAATTTTGAGAATGGTGAATATCGAAACATCGAGGAGAGGCGGTTTAAAAGAATTATAAAGAGATACAATGAATCTCTAAAAAGCGAATAAAGCAGCCTCTCTAACAAAACCTCAACAAGTAATGGGACATGGTTCCCTTTAAGTATCGTTGACTTATTAAAGAGGATTAGAGTTGAAGCAGTTGGAGATTGAGAATGTGCCTAGTCTTAGATGATATTCAGAATATTTAATGGGTAGTTTGCATTAATTGCAATCACAGAGAAATAGTCATTGTTTAATTTTAGGAAATGAAACAATTCCTTATTGTTTTTTTCATTCTTTTGAGCTCACCAACAATTCTCTTGGCTCAAACTATTTATCAGCCATTAGTCGATGGTATTGATACTGTTGGCTTCTTTGAGGTTGATGAAGATAAATCTAAACCTTTAAATATTTATCTTTTTGCATCTGCTGAGTCCGATGCATTTATTGAATCTCATCCCAATTTAGTTTATAAGAAAGTTAGTTCTGAAATCAGAAATACGTTATATTCTATTTGGAATAAGGGTAAAATAGGCGTTAATAACTCGTCATTAGAGTTTAGTTTTAAAATGGATAATATTTATCTCGGCAACCAACTAATAACGATAGAAGAGTTTGTCGAATGGGCCAAGTTAAAGAAAGTAGGGATTTCATATGCTAAAAATGCTCTGAAAAATAAACAAATGAGTTCAAGTGTTCAACAGACTTCAATTACAAATTCTAAAAAATTATTGCTTGGAGGAGTTGGTTTTGGAGGATTCGTATTTGGAGGAGGAGGACTCCTTTATAGCCTATTTAATGATGCTGACCCAATATTTATAGCCGCCTCAGCTGTAGGTTTCGTTGGAGGACAGGTAGCGATGCTCAATGTATTGACAATTAAAACTAGAAAAAAATATTATGACCTATATGTAGATTTTATAAAAAGAGCCATTTGGACTATCAATGATGAGTCAAGTGGTTCATCTCTAAAACCTCAAAAATTCGATGTCAACAATAAAGCGAATAATTTATCAAATACTAGATTGGTCGAGAGCCCTAAATCAAAGAATAGTGACTGGAAAAAAAACGAAACCACCTCTAATTTTAATGGAGCTTCCTTTTCATACGAAAATGGTATGTTTTTTACTGATGCTGACACTATAGGAATTGACCAATTTGAAATACTTTTAAAGAAGAAAGGAGTTGCCTCAATTAGATTTAATAGGGCAAAAAAACTTTATTTAGCATCGCAATCATCAAAAGAAATCCAGAAATACAAACTTAAATTACTTGCGTCAGGTATCGGTTTGACTGTGGTTGGTTCTGCTCTTCGGGCTATCGACAACCCGGGAATACAGTATACTGGGGAATTGACCCAAGGAATTGGTTCTGGACTAATTGGGATTCCTCTTTTGGTGAGACGAGCTGATTGTTTTTTTGCTGCGGAACGAGATTTTATCTGGGTCGTGCGTCGCTACAACGAAATACTGGATTAATAATTTAGTGGCTTATAAGTCTCTTATTTGAAAGCAGAGCCTCTCTAACAAAGTTTCAGCAAGCAATGGGACATAGTTACCTTTAAGTATTCTTGACTTACCTCAGAGGCTTAGAGGTTAAGCAGATAGATGCTGAGGATATGCCTGTTATATTCGCCAAATGAAAAAATTGATTCTTCTATCCTCATTGATTGTAAGTTTCCTTGCAGAGGCTCAATCTAGATACAATATTATCTATGAAGCACAATTAGGTCAAAACTATGCAGCAGAGAATTTTAATTCAGGATTCCATCTATTTGATTTTATGGATTCGTTGTTAATTCCAAAACAGATTATTGAAAGAGATAATGAATACGCTAAAATCATTAATCCCATTTTTCGATTCACTAAACTATTCTTAACCAATTATCTGATATCGGACTATCCGATGACAATGAATCACGAGAGATTTGGTCACGGATATAGAATGATAGAAGGAGGGGGTGCAATTAATGAAATTGTCTACAATATGCCGCCTCCTTTCACTAATGAGTTTTCTTATATAAGTTTGGATTATCCAGTAAACTTTACCCAACAACAGGAGTTGATGATAAATCTTGGTGGGTCTGAAACTAATCTTGTCTTTTCGGATATTTTGAGAAAGAATGTTCTTTTAGACGGTAAGTTTTCATATAACTATAGCATAGCCTATCTCTATGCTAGCAACGATGCCCCAGGCTATACAGCTTTTATATCTAACCCAGCTTCCGACCACATTCGTTACCGTGAAGGTTTAAATAATTTCTATGGGGGAAATTCACCTCTTACCCTTAAAAAGATGAGAAGATATTCTTTTCTATCATTGTTCACAGACCCAATAAATTTCTATGCTCTGAAGTCAATCTTCTTTGATTATCTCGTCAAGGGTAAGGGGTCAGCAGATATAAAAATGATAGGACTCTCAGAGCGATTTAAATACTTACCTCGGTTTCGATTTGAAAACACTCCATTTGGTCCTGAACTAGTCTATCAAAACTACTTTAAATGGGATTCGAAATTAATTCAGTTAAACTTTAGTCATTCAGATGGTAGCTTTAATTCATCCTGGAGAATAGATACCAAAATGTGGAATATCCAACTAGGGAATAAGCTATCATTCAATATTTCTGGAGAATTATGGAATCAACCATTAATTGATTTTTATGTAGACGATGTATTACAACAAAGTCAATATTTAGGTTCAAAACTTACTCTAACTGCGAATTATGATATTGTCAATAGTAATAATCTTCTTGGATTAACATTGCAAATTGGCTACAAGACAAGAGGATATAGTTTGGGAGAACAACTAGATAGGGGACTTGTTTTAAGGTCTGGTTTGACTTTTAAACTAGGGAATTAAAGGAATATAAACCATTGAAAACACCGAAATAGGCTCCCTAACAAAGATTCAGCAAGTAATGGGACATAGTTCTCTCCAAGTATCGTTGACTTATCTGCGTGGATTAGAGTTAAGCAGTTGGATGCTGAGGGTATGACTTCTTTCGTGTAATCAATAATTGTAATTTGATACAACCTTTTTAAAACACTCTTTTATTTCATTTGGACTAATTTTATGTTATGAAAAAAATTATTTACGTTTTCTTTTTTGTTATCCCATTTATCGTTGGAGCACAAAATTGTCAGGATTTATTCGACAATGATATCAAGGATGTTAAGAAACTCAATAATGATGATTTTATCTTGGTAGCTGATAATTTCAAAATCACTAAAGTTGATTCAAACTTTGATACCATTTGGCATAACGATAATTTAGATACAACAAATTTTCAGCTCTATAAAATTCAACCAACTTTTGATGGTGGCTTCATCGGGGCAGGCGGTGGACCAGGAGGTAATTTGTTTAAATTTAATAATCTCGGAGATACTCTTTGGTCTAAACGAGTTCGAGTTTTTGGACCTGGGCCGTTTGGGGGTTTTGGTATTAGGGACATAATACAGACCTCAGACAGCGGTTATGCATTTACAGCGATTTATGGGCACAACAATGTGAATTCTATGATTGTTAAAACAGATAAAAATGGAGATACCCTTTGGGCTAGAACAAATATCCTACCTTCCCAGCCTTCGATTGACAAGCGAGCGGGAACAATCTGTGAGATGAATAATGGTGACATAGTTGTAAGTGGTTCAGTTGCTGTCGTTTTTCCAACAAGTGGTTCGCTTGCTTTTTTGTTGAAACTCAACTCAAATGGAGATAGTCTTTGGGCAAAAACCTATGACAACTTTGAATTTAACTCGTTTGCAATGGATAATAATCAGGATTTTATAATAGCTGGTGGGAAAAAAAATAGTCTAAATGCAATGGAGCCTATGATTATGAAAGCAGATTCAATAGGAGATACCATTTGGACAAAGCAGGTATCGGCAAAACTTATTAATTGTGTTAAAATTGTTGATGGAGGGTACGCTTTTGCAGGCTCAAAGGAATCTGTAACATCTTTCTCGAGCTCATACTTATTAAAGACGAATAGCAATGGTGATTCATTATGGTCGAACATATACCCAGAGGATAGTACCGACAGGAAATTGAATATTATTTATACCTTAAATAACAAAGATTATTTACTTCTGGGTCAGAAGTTAGCATTTCAATCACTCGCTCCTTTTTATCAAATTGATTACAGAATTCAAGTTGACTCCCTAGGTATTTGCTCAGTAGTAAGTCAAGAGGAAAGCAATTTAAATAAAATCATTTTAAGTCCAAACCCTAACTCAGGACTATTTAGTATTGATATAGACCAAGAGCATATTGGTTCATCTTATCAGATTTTAGACAATCTAGGACGTTTGATTGACAAGGGAATTATCAGGGAGCTCTTTCAAGACTTTGACCTTTCTAATAAGCCTAAAGGTGTTTACATAATACAAGTCTTTAATGATAAAGCTGTCAAAACCCTAAATGTTGTAATTCAATAGGGACATAGTTCTCTCCAAGTGTCTTTGACTTATCTAAGAGGCTTAGAGACTAAGCCGTGAGAGTATTAGGATATGCCTATATTTGGGTCATGAATAAATTATTCTTTATTGTAATTTTCACTGGTTTTATCGGTTTCGGTGCTAATGCACAACAAATACATTGTTCCCAGATGAGTATGTTAGTGAATGTATCAGATACGGATTATGTAAAATTATACCATGCTGGCCCTTATTTATTGTGGCCTAGAGAGCATAATAAAATATATTGGGAAATAACTGATTATAATGGGACTTTAATTCATCAGGACACCACTACAGGCAATCTAGCAGGACATATGGGATTTAATCATAATGTTTCTCTGAATGATTCCATCATAGTTTTATCATTAATTACCCATGACTCTGTTTCCTGGGGTACGGATAACCCTTATTCGGTAGCATGTCTTATTCAAGATACTTTGTATTGGGAGCCTACTGAAATTATTCCAGGAGTTTTTACTTATAGATGGGAGTTTGTTGGGGGAAGTAACATTGGAGTAAATGTTCTCTCCACAAGAGAATCAGAGGGTGAAGATTTTTACACTAGAATCTATCCCAATCCTAACTCAGGACTATTCAGTATTAAAGTAGACCAAGAGCATATTGGTTCTTCTTATCAGATTTTAGACAATCTAGGACGTTTGATTGATAAAGGAATCATTAGAGAACTATCTCAAGACTTTGACCTTTCTGACAAGCCTAAAGGGGTTTATAGCATACAAGTCTCTAATGAGAAAGCTCTCAAGACTTTGAATGTTGTTATTCAATAGGGATTTAGTTCTCTCCGACTATCGTTGACCTTATCTCAGAGGCTTAGAGGTTAAGCAATTAGATGCTGAGGATATGCCTATCTTGGAAGTATGAAAAATTTCGTTTTACTATTCTCATTATTGCTCTTGAGTGTTCATTTAACTTCTTGTAATCAAAGTGACAGGGCAGAGGATGGTCCATTTTATTTAGCGGAAAACGGAATTACTATAAAGGCAAAGGATTCTGTTCTTGTTGGTACTCAGGCTATGCTCAACGGGATAACTTATACTTTGGTTAATGATAGCTTAATACGAGAGATTAAAGGTCAGGGGTGGAATGATAATTCTTTTATCAATGACTCCTGTCAAATAGTTACAACATTAGTGACGGATATGTCTCTTTTGTTTTATTCCGCAAGTTCATTCAATCAAGATATTGGGAATTGGGATGTGAGCAATGTGACCAATATGCGTTGGATGTTCATTGGTACAAGTTCGTTCAATCAAGACATCGGTAGTTGGGATGTGAGTAATGTGACTAATATGGAGAATATGTTCTCTGAGGCAATTTCATTCAATCAAGTTATTGGGAATTGGGATGTGAGTAATGTGATGAATATGGTGAGTATGTTCTATGCGGCTAGTTCGTTCAATCAAGACGTCGCTAGTTGGAATGTAAGCAGTGTGGTTGATATGAATTCTATGTTTAAAAACGCTTCTGCTTTTAATCAAGATATTGGTAGTTGGAATGTAAGCAGTGTGACTAATATGAATTCTATGTTCGATGAAGCAAGTTCATTCAATCAAGACATTGGTGGTTGGGACGTTGGTAATGTGATGGGAATGGGTGGTATGTTTTTTAACGCTCAACACTTCAATCAAGACATTGGTGGATGGGATGTCAGCAACGTGACTAATATGAATTCTATGTTTAAAAACGCTTCTGCTTTTAATCAAGATATTACTAGTTGGGACGTTAGTAATGTGATGGGAATGGGGCTTGTTTTCGATGGCGCAAGCTCATTTAGTCAAGATATAAGTGGTTGGGATATCAGTAACGTCAATAATTGGTTTGATAATCCTTCCGCGAATTCGTCGCAGGAGATGAAAAATATTTTCCCAAAAATATTCATTGATTTCCAAGAGATTGCGTACATAGTTCATACTACATATTTAGCCTCTGATGGGTATAAAAGTCTCATTTCTTCAGACCATTTTATTCCTGAGGGATTTGATAGTCTTTTTATTAAAAGAGAAAGCGGATTAAGAGAATATATTTTAGATAATTATGACACGCTTTCTGAAAAAAAACTGGCTCAAGAAAACTATGACTTTAAAAGTGCGGATTCAAACAGTCAATATAATTCCTGGACTCAATATTTTGAGGGTGGTATATCCCAGACATCTACAACAAGTTCAATTAGTTTCGACTACGGTGAAGACGAAGATGGTTATCTAAATTATGATGATAGAGGTCTGGCTGAAGATATTTTTCAATTTCCGAAAATCCCAACTGAAATGGCAAAATTACTCGTGGCAAGATTTTTTCCTGTGGATAGCAGACCTATTAGTTACGAAAGTTTTAAGAACGCCTGGTATGAAACTAAAATGAATAAAGAGGTAATCACTAGTTATCAGTATCCTAATTATGCTGATAAACCATATGAACAACGATATCAAATAATTCAGGGTGAATTAAATACGATAATCAAAATTATCGATTCCTACGCCATACCAATGTGACAGCGTATTAATTTACCAATAAGCTCTCTAAGGAAACCTCAGCAAGTAATGGGACATAGTTCTCTTCAAGTGTCGTTGACTTATTTAAGAGGCTTAGAGGTTAAGCATTTGAATCTTGCTGATATGCCTGTTCTTTGATTGTATTTAGAGTAATTAGTGATTCTTAAAGAAACTCCAAATTTCATTGTACATTATTTCTTCTAGATAATTACCAATTTCATGTCCTTGACCAATTGCAACTAATTTTTTCACTTCATGATTGTTATCACAATTCCCATAAAGTGTGCTTTCAATGATTATGT
>Ga0209601_1001259_pt1 | contig 18133 bp, 10 predicted proteins | sample COGITO_mtgs_1104_4_FD_184796 | JGI IMG/M metagenome (GOLD analysis project Ga0209601, IMG submission 184796) | Pelagic marine microbial communities from North Sea - COGITO_mtgs_110426 (SPAdes) (version 2) | ecosystem: Environmental > Aquatic > Marine > Epipelagic ...
AGATCAATAAATCATTTGAGGGAGCACTATGAAACTGCCATTCATCAGGCCATAATGACCTGGAAAAGAACAAATAAACTCATAGTAGCCTGGTGCGGGGGCATCAAATGTGATGGTAGTACTTTCACTACCTCCGATCAATTCGGTAGCGGCAATAATATTTCCCTTCATATCCTGGGGCACATAACCTTGTTCTTTGGCACTCATTGCCGCCATTCCAAAGGCAGCTTTATCCGTACCCAAAGAGAGTAATATCCAATTATGACCCATGGTAAGGGCTGACATTTGCCCTGTATGGGTTAAGGTGAGTTCAACCGTTTGCCCAGCATTCACTTCGATTTTGTCAAGGTTATAACGCATCATGTCATCCCCTTCAATGCTGATTTTAACTATTTTTGGGATTTCGGTGCTTATAATCTCTTCAGTTGTTTTAGTGACTGAAGTTGCTTTTTTCTCATTGCCTCCGCTGCATGACATCATAAATAAAGTAGATAGCCAAAGGATTTGAATTTTTTTCATTGATAATTATTTTGATTTGAATTTTTTAACCTGCCATCACAACGCATAATTTCTACGCTTGGTTTCTTTTTTTTCCTTATTTTATTCAAATTGTTTACTGACCGTAAAATCTTTTGAATGGTGCTCGTATTTATAAAAGCCTTCACCTGTCTTTTTACCTAAATGACCCGCGGCAACCATATTTACCAAAAGCGGGCATGGTCGATACTTATCATCACCAATTCCTTCCTGAAGTACTCTCATAACAGAGAGACAGACATCAAGTCCAATAAAATCGGCAAGTTGTAAAGGCCCCATAGGATGTGCCATACCTAGTTTCATCACAGCGTCTATTTCGGAAACCCCGGCTACTCCTTCAAAAAGGGTAAATATGGCTTCATTGATCATGGGTAGCAGTATGCGATTGGCTGTAAATCCAGGATAGTCTTTGACTTCAACCGCTATTTTTTCTAGATCAGTGACCGTTTTTTTAATCGTCGAGACGGTCGCTTGCGAGGTCCCGTAGCCCTTGATGACTTCAACCAATTTCATGATGGGAACAGGATTCATAAAGTGCATCCCGATGACCTGGGCTGGCCTTTGGGTGACTGCCGCTATTTTAGTAATGGATATGGAGGAGGTGTTGGTAGCTAAAATGGCGTCTTTTGGCGCAGAATCATCTATCTCTTGAAAAATATTTTTTTTGACTTCATAATTTTCCGTAGCGGCTTCAATCACCAAATCGGCCAAGGCTACTCCATCCTTGAGGTTATTGAAAGGGGCTATTCTAGATAGGATTAAGGCCTTTTCTGAATCTTTAAGTTGGTCTTTAAGTATTTGCCGATCAATATTTTTTTCAACATTTTTAAGGCCATTTTTCAGACGCTTCTCATCAATATCAATAAGCGCTACGTTAAAGCCATATTGAGCAAAGATGTGTGCAATCCCATTACCCATGGTACCTGCGCCAATGATTGAAACTTGGTTTATGTTTTTCATGATGTTAAGCGTCTAATGGATAAATGAATCTTAAAGCTGACAAAGCTATAAAGAATACAAAAATTGATGTTGATTAATGCCTTAAATTATTTGAATAATTTATATTGGGAAATCAAAGTTTGTCACATAAAAAAAGGCACTAAACATCACGTTCAGTGCCTTTTTTTATTGGGAGCTACAGAGCTCAGGGTAAACCTGAAACCTTAGCTCATCCTATTTATACATTCTTTTTGATACAATTCAAATCTTCAAAGGCTTCGCTGAGCCTTTTCACAAATGTTTTTTCACCTTCTCTGAGCCATTTTCTGGGATCATAATATTTTTTATTAGGTTCATCGGCACTGATAGGATTTCCTATTTGACCTTGAAGGAATCCTTCAAATTCTTTATAGTAATTTTTTACACCTTCCCAATAGGCCCATTGCATATCGGTGTCAATGTTCATTTTGATGGCTCCGTAAGATATGGCCTCCCTTATCTCTTCGGTAGTGGATCCAGATCCGCCATGAAACACGAAGTTTACAGGATTGGCTCCAGTACCAAACTTTTCTTGAATGAATTCTTGAGAATTTTTAAGAATGGTTGGGGTAAGCTTTACATTTCCGGGCTTGTAAACGCCATGAACGTTGCCAAAAGCAGCGGCAACTGTAAAGTGGTTACTGATGGCTTTTAACTTCTCATATGAGTAAGCTACCTCCTCTGGTTGAGTATAAAGTTTAGAGTTGTCAATATCGGTATTGTCTACTCCATCCTCTTCACCACCGGTTACGCCCAATTCTATTTCTAAAGTCATGTCCATTTTAGACATTCGGGTAAAATATTTCGTGGAGATTTCCATATTCTCCTCGAGCGATTCTTCAGAAAGGTCTAACATGTGCGAACTGTATAGAGGGGCACCCGTTTTTTCAAAATGCAATTCACTGGCATCAAGTAATCCATCAATCCAAGGGAGTAATTTTTTAGCTGCATGATCGGTATGCAGTACGACCGAAACCCCATATTTTTCAGCCATGTGGTGGACGTGGTGCGCACCTGCGATGGCACCTGCAATCGCTGAAGCTTCATCCTTATTGGATAACCCTTTTCCGGCATGAAACTGTGCGCCTCCATTTGAAAATTGAATCATTACTGGCGATTGGACTGCTTTGGCTGTTTCGAGTACCGCATTGATGGTATTAGAACCGGTCACATTGACGGCAGGTAAGGCAAATTTATTGTCGTTTGCGTGATTAAGAAGTTCGGTTACTTCGGTTCCAGTTAAAACACCAGGTCTGAATTGCATAGGCTTAAGGTTTTATTTATAATTAACAATCGGCAAATTTACCTGATAAATTCTAAAAATTTCATCGATTCTATTGAATTAAATAATAGGGGGTTTTTATAAATAATTCTATATTTTGGGGAATATTAAAGCAGACATTTTGCTAAATTTTCAAAACTGAGGGTTTTCTTTCATTTAAAAGCAGTGCACAATGTTTATTGCGATCAAGGTTTGGATACATGTAATGCCTAAATCTTTAAAATTGAAAAAAAAATTAAAATGATAAACTAATTAATACCATTGCCATATGAAAAAACCAAAATTATCTACCGCGCAAATATGGAACATGAGCATGGGGTTTATGGGCATTCAATTTGGGTTTGCACTCCAAAATGCGAACGCAAGTAGGATTTTACAGAACTTTGGTGCTGACATTGAAAGTTTATCATGGTTTTGGCTCGCGGCTCCGATTACAGGTCTCATCGTACAGCCCATCATAGGTCATTACAGTGATCAAACTTGGACGCGCTTTGGACGTCGAAAACCTTTCTTTTTGACAGGAGCATTGCTAGCTGCAATCGCCTTGTGCATCATGCCTAATGCGGGCGCCTTGGCCGTAGCCCTTCCACCGCTCATGATAGGTGCGGGTATGTTGATGATTATGGACGCTTCTTTTAATATTGCCATGGAACCTTTTCGGGCATTGGTAGGAGACATGCTTCCGGAAGAACAAAATACGACGGGTTTTTCTGTTCAAGCTACGTTGATAGGTATTGGTGCGGTGGTGGGCTCCTGGTTGCCTTACATCTTGGTTAACTTTTTTGGCGTTTCACAATCGGCGTTGCCCGGTGAGGTGCCTGACAATGTTATTTATAGTTTTTATTTTGGAGCAGTGGTCTTGGTGGGTGCTATCCTGTGGACCGTTATCAAGACCAAAGAATACAGTCCCACTGAATTACAGTCTTTTAACTCTCAAGAAGTCGTAGAAACGCAAGAGGGTTTGATGAACATCTTTACCAGTTTCAAACAAATGCCTGAAACTATGAAACAGCTCGGATGGGTCCAATTTTTTAGTTGGTTTGGCTTGTTTTGTATGTGGGTTTATTCAACACCCGCCATTGCTCAACATATCTATGGTACTGATATTGAGGATAGTAGTTCGTCTCTTTTCAATGAAGCAGGCAATTGGGTTGGGATAATTTTTGGGGTGTACAATGCGGTTTCTGCTGGTTTTGCATTGTTTCTGCCCATAATAGCCAAAAAGATTGGGAAAAAACAGGCACACAGTATGGCTTTGACGGCTGGTGGACTCGGATTATTATCGATCTATTTTGTCCAAGATCCGATCATGTTGATCCTCTCCATGTCTTTTGTCGGAATGGCCTGGGCGAGTATTTTATCTATGCCTTATGCTTTGTTGGCCGGAACGATACCCTTGACCAAAATGGGAATTTATATGGGGATATTTAATTTCTTCATTGTGGTCCCTCAAATAATCAGTGGGATCATTGGAGGACCTATTGTAAAAAACCTATTTGCTTCACAGGCCATATTTGCCTTGATGATGGGGGGGGTCTCACTGCTTATAGCTGCCGTTTTTGCAATGTTCGTGGTAGAAAAAAGGAATACTGAAGTTACATGATGCTATAAATCCTAGTTTCTCTAAACCCTATACTCATCCGATTTCCAATTTTTGATCTCTTTTTTTATTTCTTTTTGGGTAAGATTTTTATCTAGCGTTTGCTCGATCAGATGTAAAAACTCGTCATCTGGGGCAAAGCGAAGAGCCACAATTTGAGAAATTTTGAGATTGGGTGGTAATAGCTTACCCGTAAGCACATAATGTCTTAGGTTTTCCTCAGCTCTAATGGCCCGGTCCTGGGCTTTCAAAGGAAATATTCTGAGATACCACATGATCACAGTTAACAAAAGAGAGATCAGTATGAAGAGCGAAGCTGGATAAGTGGCATTAGCATCTCCTTGAAGTAAATAGCTTACACCTCCACCGGCCAGTCCCAATATTCCTATAGAGAGGAGGCCATGAAATCCTTTGAGGAAAATGGTATGATTTTTGAAATTTTGCGTCTGTTTCATCTTCATTTATTAATTTCATATTGCGATAGGCCGTAAGATATCACAAAGAAGATTAACTTATTTATCAGTATGAAGTTGAAATGAAGAGAGGTATTTTTCAAATTGTTTCATTACATACAAATGGGCTTTGGCCTGAGTATATTTATAGATGATCCAAGGTAATCGAGGAACAAATTCATGAATGGCTGTAATGATGTATTCACCCTCTAAAATAGATCTAAACTCTAACCAGCCGGTATTGCTTCTTTTGGATAACAAACCACCGGTGATATAAAAAAGCTGCCGATTTTTATCGCTTCTGTTTTCGATAAACTCCAATTGTAATAACGGGATGCCTAAAAGAGTAAATTTTAATATTTTTTCATCTTCTTTGGAATCAATAATTTTTCCAAACATATCACTCAACCAAACAGGATATTGTTTGGCCGCCCAAAGCGAGGTTTTTCTGCCTGGATTGGCAATCCTTTGAACACTTCTTACCGTATTTTTATCTTTCACAGGGGCAATGCCCTGAGGTATTATTGGGATAATCACTGATTTATCAAGCGCTCTTTTGATGGTTTCAGTTAGGGTAAACTTTGGAAAAATGGATAGAAAACCTTGATCTTTCAACGTCATGTCATGTCTCAGACTTTCTATCAATGGAGACACAAAATTAGAGCTAGATCCACTGAACAAGCCTACCCATAATTTCGACATGCCCAATGAAAAAAAAGGTACGGAAAAGATCCATCTTTTTTTATTCATTTCTTTAGCTGTTAATTTTAACAGATCCATGTACTGAACGATTTGGGCACCTCCTATTTCGAGTGGATGGCCATATAAACTTGAATTACCAAGCGTATGATTAATGCAGGCTAGGGCTACCCTTAGGTCTATGGGTTGGTTGTTGGACTTTGTCCAGCTTGGACAAGCCATGACAGGTAAATTTTTTACTAATTTTTTAACAATATTGAATGACGATCCTCCGGGTCCAATGATGATGCCGGCACGAATGGGAGTAATTGGGGTTTTCCGAGACCCTAGGACGCGTTCTACTTCATATCTCGATTGTAAATGCTTTGAAATATTTAAATTGTCTTTTGGCAGGATACCGCCTACATATACAATATGAGAAAGCGAACAGGCTTCAGCCGCTCTAGAGAAATTATCAGCTAGCAACAGATCGGTATCTTCAAAATTACTCTGATTTAACCGCGTAGAAGGCTGCATGGAATGGACAAGATAAAGTGCATAATCTACATCTTTAAGGGCTTCGATACTACTGGATATTGAAAATAAATCTACCGTTCTCCATTCGATATCCGAATTTGAAGGAGCTATTTTTTTTCGTGAAAGGGCAATAATATGATAGTCATCTTTGTAGGTTTCAATGAACCACCTACCAATAAATCCCGAGGCACCTGCAATGGCTAATTTCTTTTTTTGTTTCAAGTTTTGGATCTCATCTAATTAAAATTATAATATTTAAACGAAGTTATTTTCTAAACATTATTTTTATCAAATTAGTTGTGATTTTCATTATAAAACGGAATTATTACTTAGTCAATCCAAAGTTAATTAATGAAATTTCTAATCAGCTAGGGGATCACAACCTATTTTTCAAATAGCAAAAAAAATCTTCGGTGTCTCATCCTTATTGATTTTTAATAAAAGATTAAAAGCAAAAACTTTTTAATTATTTTGGTTTTATAGCTTAACTCTAACTCCGGTATTTTGACACATTCCAATTAAAGTAAAATAAGGATCATATTATTTTATATTGAACTTGTTTTATTAAATTTGTTTAATAACTATTTTTTTAGATAAAATCGGATAATTTATGCCCAAATGTGTTGCTTTCGGCGCCAAGTTAAAATGCTCCTTCGGAAACAAGCCGGTTGACATGATGGTGCTACCTTTAAATAGTACTATAACAGCAATGTTTAAACCTATTGCGAATAAGATGGATTTTATTCCGGCGTTAAATGTTCCTTCATTTGGATTGTGCTTGTCTCCTGCAAATCCTTTGAATTGGAAAATGGCAGGCCCAGTTCCTGTATTTGTCCCTTCTACATGTATCCCTCTTCCCGTTTCACCTTGGAGTCCTGTAGCCGAAAAAACTAAAATAGGGGGACAGCCTGCTATGCTGGAAACGAGTAAAACAACTTGTGCTTTTGCGGGATCTATTAAAGTAGATGATCCGGGTCAAACGACCGTTGAAGCTAATTGAACCTTTGATATTCATTCTAAGCTTAGAAATAAACGAGGCATAACATGGAAAAGGAAGTCTTAATCAAATATTCTTAAGGGCTTTCAATGTGTTTTCTAACCAAGTTGAATAGTTTATCAGATTCAACATGAGATAAATGTATCAAATAAAAAATAAAAAGTGGAACGCTTAGAAAAAGATATTAATCCATATTAATGATTAGAAATTTCCTTTCATTACTGTTATTATTGGTTATTTCCCTAGAAATTTCAGCACAGTGGCATCCTGATCAAATTGAGATCATTCGAGATCAGTGGGGGGTACCACACATTTATGCACCTACCGACGCACAGGTATCCTATGGATTGGCCTGGGCACATGCCGAAGATGATTTTGGAACTATCCAAACCACTTTATTGGCAGCCAAAAGTATGTTGGGCTTACATTTGGGGAAGGACGGTGCCATTGCCGATTATGTGGTGGGCTTGCTTCGAACCAAAGAAATAGTCGCGGAACATCTGGATGAAGTTTCTCCAGATTTTCTAAATATTGTTAAGGGCTATCTGGCGGGCCTCAATGCTTATGCTCAACATCATCCTCAAGAAGTTTTTGTTAAAAAATCTTTTCCCATCACAGTTCAAGATGTGTTTCAAGCGTATGTCCTTCAGTTGGCAGTTATGGATGGTGCAGATGGGGTCATTGGGGGATTGATTAAGGGCAACATTGACCATGGGGCGCTGATTGGTATTGGTTCTAATGCTTTTGCATTCAATCGAAAGAAAACAGGAAGTGACCATGTCATGTTGGCGGTCAATGCTCACCAGCCTTTAGAAGGTCCGGCCGCATGGTATGAAGCCCACTTGGTGAGCGAGGAAGGCTGGAATGCAATGGGAGGTCTCTTTCCTGGGGGGCCGGTCATATTTCATGGAACCAATGAATATTTAGGTTGGGCACATACGGTAAACCACCCCGATAAAATTGACATATTCGAGTTGGAAATGGATCCTCAAAATGAACGTAGATATCGGATGGATTCAACTTGGCATACCTTAGAAAAGCGGAAGATAGCGCTTCGAATCAGCATTTTTATGGGTTTAAAAATTAGGGTAAAGAAAGTAGCTTATTATTCAAAATATGGTCCAGTCATCAAAAATGATAAGGGTTATTTTGCCTTTAAAATGTCAGTTTTTGATGAAATAAGAGCCATAGAGCAGTGGTACAATATGAATAAAGCACAAAATTTAAATGAATTTAAACAAGCTTTAGAAATGGTAGCTATTCCAAGTTTCAACATCATGTATGCGGATAGATACGACAATATCTTTTATGTAAGTAATGGCAAGATTCCTTTTCGGGATTCGAAATTTGATTGGAAAAAGACCTTGCCTGGAAACACGTTTAGAACCCTCACCAATGACTATCATAAATTTGAAGACTTGCCTCAGTTGACCAATCCCTCATCGGGTTATTTGTTCAATACCAATAATTCGGCCTACAGTGCCAGTGCTGCACAGGACAATTTGAGTTTTGATGATTTTGATTCCACCATGGGCTATCAATTGCATGAGAACAATAGAAGTATTCGCTTTATGCAACTCATGGAGGAATATGTTACCATTACATGGGAAAATTTTTTATCCATTAAATATGATGCGACACTGCCTGATTCCCTCTATTATAATATCAATGTAAATCCAGTATTCCGTATGGACCCATTACTGGCTGGAAAGGCTGCTCCAACTGTTCGTATCTTACAAAAATGGAATCGCAGTGGTGAATTAAATGAAATAGGAGCGGCGCATTTCAATGAATTTTATTTTCATCTCATAGGCAAGAAAAAGTGGATTGATGTGGATGAGGTGAAAGCGGTGCAAATGATAGAATCGCTGCATTATGCTCATGAAAAATTACTGAATAATTTTGGAAAAATTGAGGTCACCTTAGGGGAGTATCAGTTTTTAGTTCGAGGAGATAAGACATTACCTATACGAGGATTAGGAGATGTCTTGGCAGCTATGTACAGCAGACCTTATAAGGAAGGGAAAGTAAAAGGAGTGGCGGGAGATTCCTATATTATGTTGGTGCGTTATCCGAGTAAAGGACTTCCCATTATTGAAACGGTCAACAGCTATGGCGCCTCAAACCGGCCCGAAAGTCCCCATTATGCGGATCAAATGAATATGTTTGTGAATCAAGAGCGAAAGCGGATGACCCTAGACATTGATTTAGTTCGCAATCAGGCGGAACGAATTTATCATCCTAAATGAGTTTTTTTTTAATATCTCTATAATAATATGCGGATACGCATTAATTTCGTTTGGTTGTAAGACTTTAGTAGGGTCTTAGATCTTCCTTGATTTAATTGTAATTTTTCAATCACTTTTTTTCATTAATCACTAGGCCAAAGTGTTTTAAGCAAGTGATTTTGGGCTTATCTTAATTTACAATACTTATGCGTACTTTTTTAAATAGACTAAAGATTTGTTTTTTGTTTTTTTTACTTGCCTGCCAGACAGATCAAATTGATCAGGTGAACGAGCCTTTATTAGTTGTTCGGGAGGCGCCTACAAGTAGTTTTTCAAAAGCAAAGGAGGTCACTGAAACCACGCCCATTCAATTGGCAGAAGGCTTACGCATAAACCTTTGGGCTACGGATTCTTTGGCACCTGATCCCATCGCCATGTCCATAGATGATTTGGGTAATGTATTTCTGACAAGAACCAATCGACAGAAAAACTCGGAATTTGACATCAGGGGACATGAAGATTGGATGACCAGGTCGATTGCCTTAAAATCGGTTGAGGAACGTCGGAATTTATTAAAAGACATATTTGCCACTGAAAAAAGTGAGGAAAACAGTTGGTTAAAGGATCTCAATTCAGATGGGGTTCATGATTGGAGAGATTTAGCAGTAGAACGAGACGAAGTTTGGAAATTGCAGGATCTTGATGGGGATGGTATGGCCGAGGTATCGACCCGTGTATTGAATGATTTCCATAATGAAATCACTGATGTGGCAGGTGCTTTGTTGGTTCGAGACCAAGACATGTTTGTGGGTATTGGTCCAGACATGTGGCGATTGAAAGACAAAGACCAGGACGGTTATTATGAATCGAAAGAATCCATCAATACAGGTTTTGCGGTTCACATTGGCTTCAGTGGGCATGGGATGTCGGGTGCCATAGAAGGACCCGATGGGAAAATTTATTGGGGGATAGGTGATATTGGAGCCAATCTTACAGATAAAGAAGGAAAAAATCATTTCTATCCCAATCAAGGTGTTTTGGTAAGATCCAATCCGGACGGATCAGACTTTGAAGTGTTTGCTGCTGGGTTGCGAAATACCCATGAATTTGCCTTTGATGAATATGGAAATATCATTGGTCAAGACAATGATGGCGATCATGAAGGTGAAAGTGAAAGGCTGGTTCATATCGTAGAAGGTTCAGACACCGGTTGGAGGTCTAACTGGCAATACGGCAAGTATACAGATCCCAAAAACAACGGTTATAATGTATGGATGGATGAGGTTATGTTCAAACCTCGATGGGAGGGCCAGGCCGCCTATATGCTTCCCCCAATAATGAATTATCACAATGGCCCAACGGGGTTTACCTACAATCCAGGCACTGGTTTAGGTAAAAAATGGAAAAATCATTTTTTTGTGAGTGAATTTGTTGGCAATCCCTCTAAGTCTCATATTTGGGGATTTACCTTGAAGCACAAAGGATTTTCATTTGAGTTGGAAAAAGAGACCGATGTGATCAGTGGATTGCTCCCAACAGGTATTCGGTTTGGTCCTGATGGGGCCTTGTATTTTGCGGATTGGATCAATGGCTGGGGAACCAAAAATTACGGCCGTGTGTGGCGATTGGATGTGACAGAAGACGAAAATGATCTTCAAGCTGAGCGTCTTGAGACCGAATCACTGATGGAAATGGATTATCAAAAGGCCGATGCCTCCAAGCTCTTTGAATTATTGAATTATGCGGATATGCGGATTCGTCAAAAAGCACAATTTGCATTGGTTGATAAAGGGGATTCTGAAAATTTAGCAAAAGCCATTGCTCAGCAAGAGCATCAATTGATGCGGATTCATGGTATTTGGGGTATGGGTCAATTGATGGCTCAGGGCAGTGACCTCGGTCCAGTATTGATGAGATATTTATCCGATGAGGATGCTGAAATCATGGCACAGACGGCTAAGGTATTGGGAGATGTCAAATACGCTGCTGCCGGACCTCAATTCATCGCTTTATTGGGAAATGCACATCCTCGTGTTCAGTTTTATGCCGCCCAAGCTTTAGGCAGAATAAAAGACCAAGCGGCCGTGAGTGATTTGCTTCAAATGCTCGTTGAAAATAAAGATCAGGATGTATATTTAAGACATGCGGCTGTATTGGCATTGAGCCGAATAGGTGCAGAGCAACCTATTCTTGATCTAGTGGACAGTCCAAATAAATCTTTGAGATTGGCAGCAGTATTGGTCATGCGAAGATGGTCGCATCCAGATTTAAAATATTTCTTAACAGATGAGGATGAATACATCGTACTGGAAGCTGCCAGGGCCATCAATGACGATTGGTCGGTGGAAGAAGCATTACCTGATTTGGCTTCATTACTTAAAAATACTCAATTACAATCCGAAGCATTGGGAAGAAGGGTGATCAATGCTGCTTCAAGACTGGGAAGTCCAGAAACGCTGGCATGGCTGGTTCAATTTGCTCAAAGCGATGAAATTCCTTTGGTGCTGAAAGTGGAGGCGATTAATGCCTTGAGCCATTGGGCTGAGCCTTCTTTATTGGATCGGGTCGATGGACGCTTCAGAGGCCCTCAAAAGAGAGATGGAGAATTGCTAAAGCGTCATTTGAAGTCAATGATAGCACGCTTAGATATCGAAAATGAGATGCAGGTGAAGGTAGCTTTGGTAGGTATGTTTGCTCAAGTTGGTGAGCGGGCGGCATCACAGAAAATCGTTGAGTTATTAGAAAACAATGAGGGTGCACAGGTCCGCGCGACGGCCCTATTGGCCCTTGGTCAATTAGATTATGAGCATCTTGATCAAATGGTGATGCTAGGAATGAGGGATAAATCATCTGTAGTGCGTTCGGAGGCCATTGGACTTTTGACTGAAGTGCCCCTCGCCAAGGAGAGATTTGATGATACCATGAGAGCCGTTCTCGGCGAGGGTTCCGTTTTAGAAAAGCAAAAATTATTTAAGGTATTAGGTCAGCTGGATACGCTACTTACGCAAGGGCTGATCGAGAAATTAATAGTAAGGATGGGTAATAATAATTTAGATCCCAACCTTCACCTTGACTTGAGTGAAGCCATTGCACGAACGCATTCTGAATATCTAAGTATTCAATTGGCCGCTTTAGTAACGGATAAGTCTTCGGATTTTGATGAGGTCATGTATGGAGGGAGCATAGAAAACGGGCGAAATTATTTTTATGAGGGCAGTGCTGGGCAATGTGTGAGATGTCATGGTGTGGAAAAAGGTTCTGTGGGTGTAGGACCTAATTTACGTGAAATTGGAGGTCTATTGACGCGTAAACAATTGCTAGAAGCGTTGGTTGAGCCAAGTAAGCGACTGGCCCCAGGTTATGGCGTTGTAACTCTTACCCTAAAAGGGGGTCAAGTGGTGGCTGGTATTTTAATGGGAGAAAATGATGAAGAGCTCATCTTAAAAACAACGGAAGCCGAACCTATGGATATTCCTTTGGAAAGAATCCAAACGCGTACTAATGCGCCTTCAAGTATGCCTCCGATGGGACAGATTCTGACTAAAAGAGAGCTTCGGGATGTTATTGCATTTTTGGCGAGCTTACAAGGGGACTAAATAAGAAGATTTGAGTAATTATTATCTATTAATTATCTAGGGAAATCTGCTTGTTTGGTTACCTTATTCATAACTCCGCAGATAACTATTTTGATTAAAATAGGCTACCATTCTAGAAATATTTTATAATTTAGTAATTGTACTTTCCAATATGACAAGGGGCTAGCATTCTTTTACGTCCGCTTATTCTGGATGGTTATGAGATATAACTTTTTATGAATTCAAATCATTTATTGGTTTCTTATCATACGTTTTTGAAGGATCTTATGACCTTCAAATTTTCCTATTAATTAGTTTTGCTAGAAGGTTATAATTAATTAATTTTAGTTACACTATTGAAGTATGAGAAAGCATAGTAGGGTAGTCCTGGTTGGTCTTGGTTTTGGGGTAGAATTTATTCCCATATATCAGCAGCATCCAGCGGTCGATCTCCATGGTATCTGCCGTAGAGATAAGTCTGAACTCAAGGTTATTGGGGATCATTTCAATATTAAAAACCGGTACGATGATTATCAAGAGGTTTTGAAGGACCCCTTGGTAGATTTTGTTCACATCAATTCACCCATTGGTGACCATGGCTGGATGTCTATTGAAGCATTGAAATCTGGCAAGCATGTTATTTGTACGGTTCCCATGGCCACTGTGATCTCTGAATGTGAAGAAATCGTCGCATTGGTTAAAGCCACAGGGCTCAAATACATGATGGCCGAAACAGTGGTCTATAGTAGGGAGTTTCTTTTCATCAAGGAAATGTACGAGTGTGGTGACCTTGGAGATATTCAGTTTATGAAGGCATCACATCTTCAAGATATGGAAGGTTGGCCGGATTATTGGAAAAAAATGATACCCATGCACTATGCTACCCATGTGGTTTCTCCAGTATTGGGTTTGGTGAATGGTTGTGCCGAGTACGTCTCATGCTTCGGTTCGGGTAGCGTGAATGAAGAAATCAGGCAGCTCTCTGGTAATCCTTTTGCGGTTGAATCTTGTCATATCAAAATCAAAGATATGGACCTTTCAGCTCAAGTATGGCGGTTTTTATATGATACGGCGCGACAGTATACAGAATCTTTTGATGTTTATGGTACAAAACAATCATTCGAATGGGGCTTAGTTGAGGGCGATGAACACGTTATTCATACGGCTAAAAAACCTGAAAATGAAATCCCCTCACGAATCAATATTCCTGATTTCGCGCATTTATTACCCCCAGAAATCAGATCTTTTACTAAAACTATTCAAGATGACGAGCATCTTTCTTTTCTGCAAGGGGGAGGACATGGCGGGTCACACCCCCACATGGTTCATGAGTTTGTCACGGCATTGGCAGAAGATCGTGAACCTTGGCCCAATGCCGTAAAAAGTGCCAATTGGACGTGTGTAGGGATATGCGCTCATGAATCTGCGATGAAAGGAGGCGAAAGAGTAAGACTTCCAGAATTCACCATCGAGCCTAAAGGTTGACCTCTCATAAGCCTTCTTTTGAGAAATAATGAGATTGGATGTTAACATTTGAATTAAATAATAAGTATGATGAAAGCTTTGATAAATAATTATTTTTCGATTTTAGTGGTCATGGTTGTTCTTTTTTCTTGTCAAAACAACAAGGAATCAGTTTATGGGCCCGCAGGTGAAATCAATCTTCACATCATAGAAAATCAGGAATTAGGAACCATTGAAATATACCGAAAAGGGGGCCAATCACCCATTTTAACCCAGCACGCGCGATCCAATCATCGACCTTACATCCACCCAATCATTGCGCCGGATGGCAAAGGAGTATTGACGGAATATAGCCCCTTGCACCATCAACATCAAACGGGATTATACTGGGGTTTCACCAGAGTCAACGGAGACAATGCACTGGTTCCAATGGACAGTCTTTCGACCTGGTTTTACCATCGGTCTTTCTTGCCGGCTAAGGAGGGTCAAGATAAGTTAGCTAGGTCTCCTGAGAAAATCAATTTAATCAAAAAGGGTGTCGGAAGGGATTATTTTCATAATGTAGGGGGGCAATATTGGCAATTGGATTCCGCCACCGTATTAAAAGCCAGTGGAGATCACATTTCTTGGCAAACGGTATACAACATGTTGGATGATCAGGGAAATAAACTCATGATTGAAACGCAAAGGTGGTCCATGCACATAGTTGATGGGCAATACATTATAGACCAGGAGTGGTTCGGTGATGCTGTTGAGGAAGTAGTCATCAATGAGTTTGGATACGGAGGGATGTTTTTACGTATGCCATGGCAGGAAGGGATGCCAGCCGAAGTAATCAATGCTTCTAGACAAAAAAATCAAGCCGCTGAAGGTCAGAAATCCATATGGTTGGATGTAGCCATGCAGGTAAAAGGTAGAGAGGATAAGGTACATGTGGCCATTTTGGATCATCCCAATAATGCAGGATCTCCGACCGCTTGGCGCGTGGATCAACAATTTGGCGTAGGTCCAAGTCGCGGGATCAATGGAGATTGGCAGATTGCCAAGGGTACGACGGAGCTCATTCAGCATCGGTTAGTCATCTCTACGGGCACGCTCAATGGTATTGAGCTTACAGAACATTGGGTACGATGGGGTGGAAATGCGTATCCTTATGCAACACAGCTATGGGATATGGCGCGAGAGGAAGCCTACAAAGAAAAGTTTTTAAATCCCAGTGAAGCGGTGGCTGCCATGACGTTAAATGAAGATTTTAAGGTCAATGTATTTGCTTCCGAGCCCATGATTACCCAGCCCATGGCTTTTTGTTGGGATGATCGAGGTCGCATGTGGATTGCTGAAAATAGAGATTATGAAAGTAGGGGCCATGGCTTTTCGAATTCTGGAGATAGTAGAATATTAATTTTAGAAGACGTTGATAAAGATGGTGTTGTGGATGATGTCAAAGTATTCCTAGAAGGCATAGCTTTTCCTTCGGCCATCGCAGTTGGCTTTGATGGATTGTTCCTGGGTGCTCCGCCCAATTTGTTATTTGTACCAGATGCCGATGGTGATGATAAAGCAGACAAAGATGAAATAGAAATATTATTGACCGGTTGGGGTATCAGAGACCGTCATGAAACCATCAACAGCTTGCATTGGGGTCCAGATGGATGGCTCTATGGATTAGAGGGCTTTGCCACCCCCTCCAAAATCAGAAAACCCAATAAAAACACCAAGCTATATGGCCATCAAGAATCTTTTCCAGAAGGTTTATTGGAGGAAAAAGGGGTCGATGTGAATGGTGGCGTATGGAAATACCACCCGATCAAAAAGCGATTTGAAGTGGTTGCTCATGGGTTCAGTAACCCTTGGGGGATAGATCACGATGCTAAGGGCCAGCTTTTCATCAGTGCGTGTGTGATACCCCATTTGTTTCATGTGGTGCCTGGGGGTATTTATCATCGACAAGGAGGACAACATTTCAATCCTTACGTATATGAAGATATTAAAACCATTGTTGATCATCGGCACAGAAGTGCCCATGGAGGTGCTCGAATATATCAATCCGATGCTTTTCCTAGTGGGCACCAAGGCCAAATTTTCATGGCTAACATCCATGAGCATGCCATTCTCTCAGATGAGCTGAAAGCCGTGGGCTCCGGATTTACTGCTTCTCATAAGGAAGATTTTTTGTCTGCCAACAATGCTCAATGGATTGGGTTTAGCTTGGAAATTGGCCCTGAAGGAGGACTTTATGCCCTCGATTGGCATGATGCAGATATTTGTGGACAGGAGGTCATGCATAAGGAGACCGGAAGGGTTTTTAGGATTACGCCCAAGCAGTCATTAGCCAAAGATTGGGAGGGGCGCTATGAGGATCTCCGAAAATTATCAGATTTCGAATTGGTCAATTTACAGCTCAGTGAAAGTGATTGGCATGCTCGGCGCGCCCGAGTAATTCTTCAAGGAAGGGCTGTTTATCAGTCTATTTCCCAAGAGGCTCAAGCCCGCTTGCAAGCTATATTTGTCAGCAAGGGCGACGCGAATCATCGGTTGAGAGCATTTTGGACCCAATCGATTGTGGGTGCGGCTACAGAATATAATCTAATGGCAGCCCTTGAGGATTCGGATGAATATGTAAGGGCGTGGGCCATTCAATTTCTATGTGAAGAACCGCCGAGTCCAGAAGTAGTCACGCGACTGGTCAAGATGACTAATGATCCATCAGCTGTGGTGCGGTTATATTTGGCTGCAGCCATGCAAAGAATTGAGCCCAGCCAAAGGTGGGAGCTGGCCGCAGGGCTGATAACGAATCAAAAAGATGAACAAGATCACAACATCCCCAAGATGATTTGGTTTGCCATAGAGCCCTTGATTGCAGCAAATCCCCAAAAAGCTCTTGATTTGGCTTCTGAAAGTAAAATTGGGCTCATTAGTAACCACATCGCAAGAAGACTGGTAGATGCGGGATCGCTTGTAATACTTTTTGATGGTTTGAAAAAAACGGGTGTGGCAAGACGGTCATTATTGCAGGGGACGTATGATGGTTTGGAGGGACAAACCAATATGACAGTGCCCAATAATTGGGAAGCGCTGTATGCATCCCTTCAAAATGATTCTGAATTATCGGAAATTGCATTGAATATATCCCAAAAATTTGGAGATCTGGAAGCCAATCAATTTTTTTTAAAGCAGTTGGATCGTGAGGATATTGACGAGGATCAAAGGATCACCGCGATCAAAAAATTAGCAGCAAATCAAGAACCTCAATTAGCTAAAAAAATCCCCCAATTATTAGAGATACCCGCCTTAAGAATCGCTGCGATTCAAGCGATTGCTAACTTTGAGGAAGCTTCGGGCCGATATTTAGCTCAGCTCGTATTAGATTCATACCCTTCATACGACGTATTGGAGCGACAAGAAACCATTCAAACATTGGCCGCTCGGTCTTACTCGGGCTGGATGTTGGCAGAGGCCATTAAGAGTGAGAAAATACCAAAGCGTGACATCCCTTCCTATACCGCCCGACAGTTAAGGCGCGTGGTGGGCAGTGGTTTTTTAGAAATTTGGGGACCTTTGCAGAAAGAAAACTCTGAGAATTTACGCGCCATTGAGCATTACAAAGAATGGTTAACCGCCGAGCGAATGGCAACGGGAGATCTCCTGAAAGGTAAGCAAGGATTTCAAACCCAGTGTGCCTCTTGTCATAATTTGTATGGTAATGGAGGCAATATTGGACCTGAATTGACAGGGGCCAACCGTACTGATGTGGCTTATTTGCTCAGCAATATCATGGATCCAAGTGGTGTGGTTCAAGATGATT
>Ga0209601_1001294_pt1 | contig 17895 bp, 16 predicted proteins | sample COGITO_mtgs_1104_4_FD_184796 | JGI IMG/M metagenome (GOLD analysis project Ga0209601, IMG submission 184796) | Pelagic marine microbial communities from North Sea - COGITO_mtgs_110426 (SPAdes) (version 2) | ecosystem: Environmental > Aquatic > Marine > Epipelagic ...
CTGCACATTATGATCATCTAGGAATTAGATCAAAAGAAGGAGTCTTAGATAGTATTTATAACGGAGCTAATGATGATGCTTCTGGGGTAACCGGTATTTTGGCCTTGGCAGAATACTTTAAAAAAGTAGGCAATGAGAGAACCCTTGTTTTTGCAGCTTTTACTGCCGAAGAAATGGGACTGGTGGGCTCTAGACATTTTGGTAAAGGGATAGAGGCTAGCAAGTTTGTTGCAGGAATCAACTTAGAAATGATTGGTAAAACCCCAAGTTTTGGACCTAATACAGCCTGGTTAACCGGTTTTGAGCGTTCAGATTTTGGAAAAATAATTCAAAAAAATTTGGTGGGTACAGGCTATCAGCTATACCCAGATCCCTATAAAAAATTTAATTTATTTTTTAGATCAGACAATGCTTCTTTGGCACGCTTAGGGGTTCCGTCTCATACATTTAGCACCTCGCCAATAGATACAGATAAAGATTACCATCAAGTTTCAGATGAAGCAGAAACCCTAGATATTGCTGTTATTACACAAACCATACAAGCAGTAGCTGTTGGAACAAAGAGCATCATTTCTGGAGAAGATACCCCTACCAGAGTTGTTTTAGAAGAAAGAAAAAATAATTAATTAGACCATATAAATGAACATTCATTTTATTGCCATAGGAGGTAGTGCCATGCATAATTTAGCCATTGCATTACACAACAAAGGATATCACGTTACAGGAAGTGACGATACCATTCACGATCCTTCTAAGTCTCGTTTAGAAAGAAAGGGACTTTTACCCGAAGCCTTTGGTTGGTTTCCAGAAAAAATTACCTCAGACTTGGATGTCATTATTCTAGGAATGCATGCGAAGAAAGACAATCCAGAATTGTTGAAAGCTCAAGATATGGGTTTAAAAATTTATTCGTATCCAGAGTTTTTATATGAACAATCCAAAGATAAAACCAGGGTAGTTATTGGAGGTTCACATGGAAAAACAACCATTACCTCTATGATACTTCATGTTTTAGATTATAATGATATGGAGGTAGATTATATGGTAGGCGCACAACTAGAGGGTTTTGAGACCATGGTGCATCTTACCACAGAAAATGAGTTTATGGTATTGGAAGGTGATGAGTATTTAAGCTCACCTATAGATAGAAGACCAAAATTTCATTTATACAAACCCAATATTGCGTTATTAAGTGGTATCGCTTGGGATCATATCAATGTATTTCCAACTTTTGAGGGGTATGTAAATCAATTTAGAATTTTTACAGATTCTCTAACAGACGGAGGAATTATGGTGTATAATGAAGAAGATGCTATTCTAAAAGAAGTAGTTGAAAGTTCTACACATTCCATAAAAAAATACGAATATTCAACACCAGTCTATCAGATAGAAGATGGGATAACCTATATAGACACTCCAGACGGATTAATGCCTTTAGAAATATTTGGCGATCATAATTTGCAAAATTTGGCTGGAGCCAAGTGGGTTTGCCAACATATGGGCATCGATGAAGAAGATTTTTATGAAGCGATCGCTTCTTTTAAAGGGGCTAGCAAACGTTTAGAGAAAATAGCAGAGAGTTCAGAAACTGTTATTTATAAAGATTTTGCTCATAGTCCAAGTAAGGTAAAAGCTACTACTGAAGCCGTAAAAAAACAATATGCCCAAAGAGATGTGATTGCTTGTTTAGAATTGCATACCTATAGCAGTTTAAATGCAGCGTTTTTAGCAGAATATAATGGAGCTTTAGACAAAGCAGACAAAGCAGTTGTTTTTTACTCACCACATGCTGTGAAAATAAAACAGTTAGACAGTGTTTCGGAAGAACAAATTAGCAACGCTTTTCAGAGAGATGATTTAATCATATTTACCAATCCTGCTGAATTTAAAGAATTTTTATTTAGTCAAAATCTACATCAATCTGCAGTAGTACTTATGAGTTCTGGGAATTATGGAGGTTTAGATTTTGAAGAAGTAAAGGGGCTGGTTTAGTTCTTCCTCCAAAAAAATGGTGTAAATAAAATAAGAACGGTAAAGAGTTCTAAACGCCCAATTAGCATTAAGAAAGCACAAAACCATTTAGCACCACCAGATAAATGAGCAAAATTATCTACAGGACTTACAGATCCTATAGCTGGGCCAATATTTCCTAAAGAAGAGGCTGCAGCTCCTAATGCAGACATAAAGTCTAAGCCTAAAAACGTAAGAATTACAGAAGACACAATAAAAATAAGCATGTAAATCACAAAGAAAGAAAGAATGTTAAACACAATGGTTTGACTGACCGCTTTTTCGTTGTATCGAACAGGGATAATAGCATTAGGATGCAAAGTTTTTTTAAATTCTAAAAAGCTATTTTTTAGCATCACAATATGTCGAACAATTTTAATTCCACCACTAGTAGACCCTGCTGAACCTCCAACAAAAAAGAGGGCAAAGAAAATACCAGTAGCAAAGAAACTCCACATGGTGAAATCTGCAGTTACAAAACCAGTAGTGGTTATGATAGAAGTTACTTGAAAAAGAGCATGCCTGATAGCACTTTCTGTAGCTCCTAAAACTTCAGGGTGTGCAACAGTAGTTTTTAAGGTATCATCTTGAAAGAATAAAATAATTACTGCTACAAGTGTAGTCATGCCTAAAATACCAAAAAAGTAGTATCTAAACTCTTCACTTTGTAGTACTTTTTTTACTTTTCCTTTTAAGGCAAAGTAGGTGAGCACAAAGTTGGTACCGGCTACAAACATAAAAAAGATAATCACATACTGTACCATTGGCATGGCATTCCAATACGATAAACTATTATTTTTAGTAGAAAAACCTCCTGTACTTACGGTGGCCATTGCATGATTTATAGCATCAAACCAATTCATTCCTGCTACTTTAAGTAAAAGAAATTCTATAAAAGTTAATAGTACATAAATTAACCACAAACGTTTTGCTGTATCTGTAATTCTAGGATGTAATTTGTCTGCGGAGGGGCCAGGTGCTTCTGCCATAAATAACTGCATGCCTCCAATTCCTAAAAGGGGTAAAATAGCGATGGTTAACACAATAATACCCATACCACCAATCCAATGGGTAGCACTTCGCCAAAATAAGATTCCTTTTGGCATGGCTTCTATATCTGCTAGAATGGAAGACCCTGTGGTAGAATAACCAGACATGGTCTCAAAAAAAGCATCTGTTAAAGAGGGAATGGTTCCAGTAAACAAATAAGGAAGCATTCCTGTAAAGGATAGCGTTAGCCAACCAAGAGTAACAATTAGATATCCTTCTTTTTTTTGAATATTAGTGGATGTTGGTTTGTTAAAAAAATAAAGAATAAGACCAATAAAAACAGTAACAATTCCTGCGTTTAAAATACCCATCTGAGCAGTTTCTTGATGAAACATACTAAAAGGGAATGCTATAAACATAAAGACCCCGTTAAGAACTGCGGTAAGTCCAAGAAATCTATAGATTATTTTGAGGTTAAGACTACCCATTTCTAGCGGAATAAATCTTCTACAATATGGATGGCTTCAGGCAAACAAAAAACGATGACTTTATCTCCACTCATTACCTGAAAATCACCATCTGAAATTAATGCCTTACCATTTCTAATGATCCCACCAAAAACTGCATCTCTAGGAAAGTTTAATTCACTAATAATTGCCTTTGTAACTTTTGCACCGGGTAATACTTCAAATTCAAAAACTTCAGCATCAATATTGTGAAGATTAGCCAAAGCAAGAATTTCACCTTTTCTAATATGTTTAAAAATGCTACTCGCTGCAATTAATTTTTTATTGATAAGTGTATTAATTCCTATGGTTTGAGAAATATTTATATAATCCATATTCTCTACCAAAGCAATTGTTTTCTTAACTCCTTTAGATTTTGCTACTAGACAAGACATAATGTTTGTTTCAGAATCTCCAGTAACGGCAACAAAAGCATCCATTTCTCTGATATTTTCTTCTTCCAATAACTCAATATCTCTACCGTCTCCGTTAATTAAAAGAGTTTCATTTAACTCCTCAGCTAAAAGCAATGACTTTTCTCGCTGTTTTTCTATAAGAGTTACTTTAAAGTTTTCTTTACAAAGGTTTCTAGCAGTTTTAGATCCAATAGAGCTACCACCCAAAATCATCACATTCTTTATAGTTAAGTGTTCTTTTCCAACGATCGGGTAGAGTTTGTCTACGCTGTAGTGAGGAACAGAAAAATAAACCTGATCATTTAATTTAAATTCGGTGTCTCCTCGTGGTATGATGGTTTGTGATACCCCTTCTCGCTTGATGGCAATGATGATAAATTCTACTGATGAAAACGTTGCTCTAGCTTCTTTTACTGTGGTATTTAAAAGTGGTGATTTAAAATCTAAGGTAGTCCCCATTACATTAAACAATCCATTTTCAAAAGTAACAGTATCATTAAATGAAGATTGATTTAATAGCATTTTAATTTCATCTGCAGCTAATTCTTCCGGTGAAATCATATAATCTAAACCAAATTTCTTAAAGTCTATATGATTGTTCTTTAAAAATTCTGGATTGTCTATTCTAGCGATAGTTTTCTTAGCTCCTAAAGATTTTCCTATCACTGAAATGGTAAAATTAGTATTCTGAGATTCTGTAACAGCCAGTAATATGTCTGTAGATTCTATACCAATTTCCTTGAGTAATTTTATAGATGTAGCATCTCCTTTTTTGGTAATAACATCTAGGTGACTGTTAATATAGTTTAGTTTCTCTCCGTCAAAATCTATGACATACGTATCCTGTGATTCGTAAGACAATAACTTTGCTAAATGAAACCCAACGTCTCCAGCACCTGCTATAATAATTTTCATAAATCGTAAGAAATATCAAACAAATATATAAAACTTAGCATTGAGACTACTAAAATATCATTGATATTGTTTTTATCTAACTTTTGTATATTTATAAGAAAAAACCCCTACATGAAAAAAATGACTATAAAATCCTGGGCTGTAGACGATAGACCAAGAGAAAAACTAATTGCCAAAGGCCCCTCCTCATTAAGCGCAGCAGAACTGATAGCAATTCTTATTGGATCAGGAAATAAACAAGAAAGTGCCGTAGATTTATCTAAAAGAATATTAATGTCTGTAAATAATAATATTCATCAATTATCTACACTTACCCCAGAAAAATTAACTTCATTTAAAGGAATAGGGATGGCTAAAGCTATTGCTATTATCACAGCTCTTGAGTTAGGAAAAAGGAGGCAATTAGCAAATTTTGCAGTAAACCCCAAAATTACTGGCAGCAAAGATGTTTATGATATCATGCAGCCCTTGCTAGGTTCTTTGCCTCATGAAGAGTTTTGGGTTTTGTACTTAAATAATGCGAATAAAGTACTTTCAAAAACTCAATTGAGTAAAGGAGGTATTACTGCTACCCTAGTAGATGTGAGACTTTTGTTCAAAAAAGCCATCGAGATCTCTGCAGTTGCAATTATTATTTGTCACAATCATCCATCCGGAAAAACAGAACCTAGCTCCCAAGATAAAGTTCTTACCAAAAAAATTAAAGAAGGTGGGGTAAGTTTAGATATAAAACTTCTAGATCATCTAATAATTACTGAAAAGTCTTATTTTAGCTTTGCCGATAATGGTAAAATTTAAATAGTACTGCAATCTTGATACTTGTTTATACGCATAAAATTACTCCAAGAATACGGTATATTTTTAAGCATATTTTTACTAGAATTCTTCTAAGTCCAGTTTCTTTTACATCAAAAATTGAGGAATTTGTAGCTCATAATGGGCCTAAAATAAGTTATACCAAGGTTCCTTTAGGAAAAGAATTTTTTATAAGAAGTAATGAAATCCTTTTTGAGCAAGGGGTAAATGACTTAGAAATTAATATTTCACAATGGAATGGTACTCCATGTTTTTTTAATGCTGGATCTGGTTCTAGTATTCCGTTTGATATTTTTGCAGCTAGTTTTTATCTTATTTCAAGATATGAGGAGTATTTACCTCATGTTAGAGATGTACATGAACGATTTACAGCAGAGCAAAGTTTGGCTTATAAATTTCGTTTTTTAGAAAAACCTGTTGTAGATATTTGGGCTCTTAAATTAAAAGATGCTTTACTAGAACGTTTCCCAGATTATCATTTTTCTGATAGAGAGTTTTCCTACATATCTACCATAGATGTAGACAATGCCTTTGCTTATAAATACAAAAGCTTTGTAAGAACCTCTGGAGGTTTTATCAACGATTTTTTTAAATTACACTTAAAGAGTTTTTGGGACAGATTGTTAGTGTTATTAAGAATTAGAAAAGATCCCTACAATAATTTTGAACATATATTATCTTTAAGTAATACTTACAACGCAACCACTATATTTTTCTTTCTTATTGCAGATTATACAACTTTTGACACCAATATATCTGCTACCAAAAGACAATTTAGATTGTTAATAAAACACATTGCAGATTATGCAAAAATTGGGTTACACCCTTCCTACTATACAATGAAAAATAGTGCTTTGCTAAAAAAGGAAAAAGAGCGTTTAGAATCCATCACAAATATTCCAACATCTCTTTCTAGACAGCATTTTTTACGATTTAGTTTGCCCGAAACCTATCAAAATTTAATTGATTTAGAAATTAACCAAGATTATTCGATGGGCTACGCTAGTCATATTGGATTTAGGGCTAGCACCTCTATTCCTTTCTATTTTTTTGACTTAGACTTTGAAATTCAAACCCCGTTGCTTGTTCATCCTTTTGCATTAATGGATACAACATTAAATGATTATATGGGTCTTACACCCAAGCAGTCTTTAGGTAGAACAAAAGATTTGTTAAAGGAAGTGATGGCGGTTAAAGGAACTTTTATTACGTTATTTCACAATGAAAGTTTAAGTGGTTACTTGAGATGGAATGGATGGCAAAGAGTCTATGAAACCATGTTAAAAATGATTCATAAACATGTTAATTAAATACATTCAAAGAGAACATTTAGATGAGGAGAAATACAATAATTGTATCGAAAACTCAATTCAATCTAATAGCTATGCGTTTTCGTGGTATTTAGACATTGTTTGCGACAATTGGGATGTGTTAGTGCTAGACGATTACGAAGCAGTGATGCCAATTCCTTGGCGAAAAAAATATGGCATTAAATATGTATATCCGCCTTTGTGGGTATTGCAATTAGGAGTTTACTCTAATGAAGCTATTAACGAAAATGAATTTCTAATACATCTTTTTAGTACATTTAAATTTGTTGAGTTAAGAATGAATACTCATAATAATGTTGAGTTATATTCTGAATTTTTACAATTAAAACAATGCCAAAAATTAGTATTAAATACAACGTATAGTTCAATTTTATCTAAGTACAGAAAAGACAGGAAAAAAGATTTACAAAAAGCTACTACAGCTGATTTGATTGAAAAATGGAACGATCATCCGAGTAATTTAATTGAGCTTTTTAAAAATAATATAGGTAAAAGAACTCCTAATATAAAAGAAAATGACTATCAGAATTTAGAAAAATTGATTGCTATTTGTATCCAAAAAAAAGTAGGGGAAATACTAGCTGTTTATGACAAAAAAAACAAACTAGTAGCCTCAGTTTTTTTATTAAAACATAAAAACTCAATTACCAAACTAATCTCATCAACAAATCTTAAAGACAGGAAAAATGGAGCCAATACATTTTTAATTGACAGAGTAATTTTCAAATACCATAAGGATTTTTCAGTATTTAATTTTGGAGGATCATCAATAAAAAGTATAGCAAGTTTTTCAAAAAGTTTTGGAGCTGAAACAGAAAAATATCACCAACTAAAAATGAATAAGCTTCCCAAAGTTTTACAACTATTTAAAAAATAACAAGTAACAAAAAGAGTGTTCAATTTTATTTTTTAAAAAGATTATCTATATTTTTTTTTATATAAATACGCAAAACATAACCAGGAAAGAATTCCAGTAAACCACATTAAAATTGCTGATGTAATGGCGGCACCTTTGATGCCGTAAATTGGAATTAGATATTGATTGCTTATGATATTAATTATTAATGCTATACTAATGATATAATAATTGACCTCAATTCTTCCTATGGATGCCAATAAATTACCATAAACCCCTCTTAACATGAAAATTCCAATAATTCCAATAATTAGGATAAAGAAAGAATCTGAGTACATCATGTATTCCTTACCAAATATTGAAAGAATTTCACTTGAAAATAAATAGCTGCCAACTAGAATAATTATACTAATGATTGTGAAAAATAGCACATAATTTTTTATGTACTTCATTATATACTGACGATCAGCTATCTTTTCTGTAAATGTCACAAAATCAGTTGTGATAAATACTCTTGGTAAAAATAACAGACTAAAAGGTATAATGGATATATATCTATAGTTAGTTACTTGAATAGGATCATCCATGAGGTGTCCAATTAAAATGATATCAACAAGAATAAGCAGTTGTGTTACAACATTAGAAATCCCTCCCAAAAAGCCATATCTCCAGAAATAGAAATTAGTAATTGTTAAGTTGTTTGTTGAGGTTAGTTTAATGTTTAGTTTTTTTGAGAAAAAAAGTACCGTAATGAGTGGTGATATAATTAAAGCTACAACATATCCAAAACCATCAAAGTAATAACTTAAAAGAAAAATTAGGATCACAAGAATGGCATTGTACCAAAATTCACTGATGGCATATAACTTATTTTTATGCTGAAGTCTAAATTGTATTTTTATAATCTCAAGAATAAAAATTGTAAGGATAGTGAGTGTTAAAAAAGAAAAGTACTCATAGGTTTTATCAAATTGAAATGGAATAAAATAACCGATCACATTCAATAAAAAGATAATTAAAATTGATGCAATAATTCCTTTTTTAAGAACATAAGAAAAGAGTTGTTGTTTTTCTTCATTAGAATTTAATAAAGCACCATACCTGATAAGACTTTGATGCAAACCAAAACCACCAATTGGTATGATAAACTGAATAATACTAAAAGCAAACAGAATAACTCCTAGTTCTTCATGATCTATCAGTTGTAAAGCAATCCAAGAACCCAGAAAAGAGAGACCTCTTGAAAATAAAGTAGACAAGAAAACATAGTTTCCCGATCTATCTATAAATCCTTTAATATATTCTTTAATATCACCCAACTGTTTTTAGTTTAATGCCTTAAGGTAAAGCTTAGAAAAAGAGTCACAAATTTTTTCTGAGCTAAAATTAGTATTTGCATATTGATGCATATTATTACTTTTTTTGATAGGATTATGATGTATTTCTATGATTTTTTCTACAAGTTGATTCTCGTTATTTTGTTCAATAAGAAACCCAAAATCATTTGGAAAAAATTCATGAATACCTCCAACATTTGTTGAAATTACTGGAGTTCCACAGGCAAAAGCTTCTAGAATAACACAGGGTAAATTCTCATAATTACTAAAAAGCACAAAGACATCTGATTGCGTTAATTGTTTTGGAATTTGTTCATGACTTAATTGATCAAAAAAATTGATTTGATTTTTCTTGAAGTTTAAATCATCAATTAATCCATTATATTGATCTTTCTTTCCACCGATAAAATTCCACTGAAAAGAATCAATAGAACTTTCAAGTTGCTTGGCAACCCGTAACATTCCTGAAATATTTTTATGCTGATTCTCTAAGTTAGAGATGTGTGTAATTGTAAATATTTTAGTTGTTTTTTTTGCGGGTTTAAAAAGATGAGTATTTACCACATTTGGAATTATTTCATAGTTGCCTTTTAATCCAGACTTCAACATTGAATTTTTTAAATCTGTACTTACAGGGCATATAAAACTTGCATTTTTTACTATTTTTTTTGATAAAACTCGTTCTAGCCAGGGCAATGATTTTTTTTGCTTCAAATGATATCCTGTCCAGTGTTCTGAAATAATATAAGGGCGGTGTTTATATTTTTTTAAATGAAGAGCAAATAAGCCAAAAGGGTATAGTTTATTGAGATGAACGACATCAAAACTTCCTATTTGATCCAAGATATTTTTATAGGCATTCCAAAATCTAACTAATTTTATGATTGGATTAAAACTTGGTGGTAAATAGGCAATATAAGTAGCTAAATTACCTTCTCGTGTCACTTCAATTTCAGTTTTAGAAATATTAGATTTAGTAATAATATGTAATATACTAACGTTGTGTTTTAGATGAACACTTTGTGCATGCCTCCTTATGAAATCACCATTTTGAGGAAGAACCGAAGATGGATACCATCCACACAAAAATAAAATATGAAGTTTTTTTTTCAAGAGTTACACCTTATCAAACAAATATATAATAAGTTAAAACATATTAACCACTAGATTATTATATTTACTAGATGAAAATACAACATGTCTTTTTTGATTTAGATCATACCCTTTGGGATTTTGAAAAAAACTCAGATTTAACATTTCAAAAAGTTTTTAAAATCAATAACTTACAAATAGATGTAAATTCATTTTTAGAAGTTTATAAGCCATTAAATTTTAACTACTGGAAACTATATAGGGAAGAAAAAGTGACAAAGTCAGCATTGAGATATGGTCGTTTAAAAGAAACATTTGATGCAATTAACTTCAAAGTTTCAGATGAGCTAATAAACTTAATGGCAGATCAATATATTACACATTTAGCAGATTTTAACTTTTTATTTGACGGAACATTTGAAATCTTAGATTACTTAAAAGAAAAGTACAAACTACATATTATCACAAATGGTTTTGAGGAAATTCAAACTAAAAAAATGATTAATTCCAATATTCATCATTATTTTAATAAAGTAATCACCTCAGAATCGGTTGGGGTTAAAAAGCCCAATCAAAAAGTCTTTAACTGCGCTTTAGATAAAGTAAATGCTACTGCAAATGAGTGTATAATGATTGGAGACAATCTAGAGGCAGATATTCAAGGAGCAATTAATTGTGGAATAAAAGCCATACATTATAACTCAGAAAAGAATAAAAAAATTCCAAAAAACATAATATCTATACATCATCTATTAGAAATAAAAGAATATCTTTAAAAATAATTATTTTTCACTTATGAGATTTAAGTTAGTCCCCTTGCAAATAGTTATTTGCATAGCTTTTTTGGTGTCATGTTCAAACAATCTAAATTTTGATAATATTAATTTAGAGATAGAACCTGAAGTTACTTCACCTTTAGTTTTCTTTGAATTAGACCAAAAAGATTTCCTTGACGAAAATGACCAAGAAATAACTGTTGTATCAGATATCACAGTTTTTAGAATTTTTGACAACACAGTACTAAAAGATAATTTAGTAGAGTTAACTCTTGATTTTGAGATAGAAAATGGATTCGACAGATCTTTTTTAGTAGATTTTGTTTTTTTGGATGAAGATGAAAATATCACCTATCACGTAGAAGACTTTTCAATCAATGCAGGAGATTTAGATTATTCAAGTACAAGGTCTATTGTTATAGAAACTTCTCCAGAGTTTTTAAACTCAATAAAGGTTAGAGTAGATGTTGTTTTATCTCCATCAACAACAACGTTAAACCCAGATATTGAAAAAACATTCAAGTTTCGATCTTCAGGTACTTTTTATCTAAAGTTTTAATATGATGAGAAAAATACTATTTTATTTCTTCTTGTTATTTGCAATAGCTATGCAAGCCCAGCAACAGATAGCTTTTTCATTTGGGGAAACACCACAAACTTTACTGTTAAATCCGGGCTCAGAAACAAATTATAAAAGCCATTTCGGTATTCCAGTCTTATCTAATTTTCAGCTTACAATTGGAAATACTGGATTTCAAATGGGTGATTTATTTTCAAATGATTCTAGACCTTTTAATGAAAAATTTGAGAAAGTATTAGAACAATTAAGTCCTGATGATTATATAAATTTAAACACGAAAATTGATGTGTTAAATTTTGGATATAGGTACAATAACAAAATCTATATTAGTGTTGGTTTTTATGAAGAATTAGACCTGATGGTTTATTTCCCTAAAGATGCTATTGAGGGGTTGTATTACGGGAACGATCCTTTTTTTAATAGGTCGTTTTCTGTTTCCCAAGCCATCATGAAAGCAGATTTACTAGGTGTTTTACATGCAGGAATCTCTAAAAAGATTGATGAAAAATTAACAATAGGTGGTCGATTTAAAATATATTCTTCAAGTTTAAATGTTGAAACTAATAATAATTCAGGTTCAATTACTACAACCACTAATACTACTAACATATCCCGGTTAACATTGCAAAATCTAGATGCAGAAGTTAGCACTTCAGGGCTAGACAACTTTAGTCTTTTGGGTGGAAATCTTGGTGTTGGTTTTGACGTTGGACTCACCTATCATTTTTCACCTCAGATAGAATTTACAGGAAGTATTTTAGATCTTGGGTTTGTAAAGCATTCTAAAAATACTAGAAATTTTACCGCTAAGGGGAATTATGTTTTAGATGGAATAAATTTCGAACACCCTTCTGATGACCCAATAGACTATTGGAAACAATTAGAGCAAGATATAGATGCAAGGATACCAACTGAGGAAACACAAGATTCATACACCTCATGGAGACCCATGAAACTTAACGCAGCACTAAAGTATAGTTTTGGTGAGAGAAGAAATAAATTCTGCTACACAAAAACCCACAAACAGTATTATTACAACTCTATTGGGTTTCAGGTGCATACTATCATGCGGCCATTAAAGCCACAGTTTTCTTTCACTAGTTTTTATGAAAAATCATTATCACAAAAAATTCACACTAAATTTACACACACAATAAACGATTACTCATCAACAATTTTTGGGGCTGGAGCGTCATTACAGCTTGGTAAGTTACATGTCTTTGGGGCGTTAGATAATGTATTAGGAGTAAGAGATTTGTCTACTCTTAATACTATTTCTCTTAACTTTGGGTTAAATATTATTATAAACTAATTATGAAAAAAATATACTTTTTGATGTTGTTTTTATTTTCAATATCTATTTTCAGTCAATCTAACAACTCAATTTCTTCCAAATACATTATTGTAAAAAGTACTTTTGATTTCTTGAAGCAAGTAGATAGATATAGAACCAGCTCTTTTGCTAAGTTTTTGTTTGAGAAAGAAGGGTTTAAAGTATATCTAGATAATGAGCAGTTACCTGAAGAATTATACTACAATAAGTGTAAGGCGATGTTCGTAAATATTAAAGACGATTCCAATCTTTTCTATACTAAAAATTTTATTGAATTATTAGATTGCAATGGTAATCTAATTCATACATCACAAATAGGTAAAAGTAAATTAAAGGATTATGAAAAAACGTATAGGCAATCTATAAGAAATGCTTTTTCAACGTTTAAAAATTTAGATAGTGTATACACTTCTTTTTCCTCAGCCAAGATCATTAAATTAAAAAAGAAAGAAAGTAATTTAGAGATAGCAACTAAACCTAAAGAAACCAAGCAAGAAATTATTAAACCAGTTTTAAACTCATCAAATAGTGTGAAGAAAAATAATTCAAGTTATAGTTTCTTGACTGCTCAGGATATCAGTTCCGGGTATCAATTATTGAACTCAAAAAACGAAGTGATTTTTATTATACTAAAAACAGGTAACCAAAACAGGTTTATCATAAAGAATAAAAACGGATCACTTATAAATAAAGGAAGTTATTGGTTAGCTGAATATTATAAGGATCAAAAATTAATTACAGAAAAAATTAAGATTAAATTTTAATATTCATATTTATCTCCCCACATTTTTTTTAGTTCTTCCCTAAATTTATTCTCCCTTACATTGTCGCCTGGGTTATAAATCTTTGTTTTTATAAGGGTATCTGGTAAAAACTCTTCAGAAATAAAATTACCCTGATAATCATGAGCATATTTGTAGTTTTTACCATAATCTAGATCTTTCATTAATTTTGTAGGGGCATTCCTTAAATGAAGAGGCACAGATAAATCGCCAGTTTCTTTTACAATTTTTTGGGCTTTATTAATAGCCAAATATGAGGCATTACTTTTTGGAGAATTTGCCAAATACACAGCACATTGGCTTAAAATGATTCTAGATTCAGGATACCCTATTACAGAAACGGCCTGAAAGGTATTATTGGCCAATATTAAAGCGGTAGGGTTTGCATTCCCAATATCTTCAGAAGCTGCAATTAATAACCTTCTGGCTATAAATTTTAAATCTTCACCTCCCTCAATCATCCTAGCTAACCAATATACGGCACCATTAGGATCACTCCCTCGAATTGATTTTATAAAAGCAGAAATAATGTCATAATGCTGGTCTCCGGTTTTATCATATCTAATCGTATTTTTTTGAATTTTCTCAAGTACTAATTTATTTGTGATTGTGATTTTATTTTTATTACCAACAACTAATTCAAAAATATTTAACAGCTTTCTGGCATCTCCGCCAGAAACTTGAAGTAAAGCATCAGTTTCTTTTAAGATTATTTTTTTATTAGATAGAATAGGATCTTGTTTTAAAGCTCTTTTTAATAGTAAAATAAGATCACTTTTATCAAATGAGTTCAAGATATATACTTGACACCTAGACAAAAGAGCTGGAATTACCTCAAAGCTTGGATTTTCTGTTGTAGCTCCAATTAGAGTTACCCATCCTTTTTCTACGGCTCCTAAAAGAGAATCCTGCTGAGATTTACTAAAGCGATGAATTTCATCGATAAATAAAATTGGATTTTTTGTAGTAAATAAACCAGGCCCTTTTTTTGCCTTTTCAATAATTTCTCTAACTTCTTTGACTCCAGAACTAATTGCGCTTAAGGTAAAAAAAGGTCTATCGGATGAATTTGCAATAATATTGGCTAGTGTTGTTTTTCCAATTCCTGGGGGTCCCCAGAAAATTAATGATGGGAGTATTCCTTGTTTAATTAAATTGGTTAAAATTCCTTTGTCACCAACTAAATGTTGTTGACTTATATAGTCTTTCAGTGATTTTGGGCGTACTCTTTCTGCCAAAGGTTCATTCATACCTATAAAAATAGTAAAGATTTATGACAGAAGTTGTTAATTTAGTAAATGGATTTATTTTTGATACCTATTTATTATGCAAACAGATATTTCTCTTACTTATCACAAAAATGTACTATTAGTTCCAATAGTAACAATTTGTGTTATTTGGTTCATTTATTGGGTAGAAATTAGATTTGGATATAATTTTAATAAATACGGAATATTTCCAAGAAGTTTTAGAGGTCTTAGAGGGGTTTTCTTATCTCCTTTCATACATAGTGATATTTCTCATCTTTTTAACAACTCAGTGCCTTTATTTGCCCTTATGGCTTCTTTATTTTATTTCTACAAGGAATTAGCGTTTAAAATTTTACTTATTGGAACAATTTTAACAGGTTTACTATGCTGGAGTTTTGCAAGAGATTCTTACCATATAGGAGCAAGTGGTGTTATTTATTTATTATTTAGTTTTATTTTCTTTAGTGGTATCATTAGAAAACATTTTAGGCTCATAGCGATGTCTTTAGTTGTTATCTTTTTATATGGTAGTATGATGTGGTTTATTTTACCAACAGAAGATAGAATTTCATGGGAAGGGCATTTGTCTGGTTTTTTGATGGGTCTTTTATTTTCAATTTTATTTAGAAAAAAAGGAATTGTAAAAGAACAGTATCAATTTTCAGAGACTGAATTTGATTTGTTATTTGATGAAAATGGAAATCTCACCCCCGAAATAGAAGATGAGGAGCCTCAAGTTGAAGATACAAATTAGATCAATTTTTTAGTTAAGATATTCTTTGACGTATGGTTTCATAAAGAAATGCACCACAAGCAACAGAAACGTTCAAAGAATCTATAGAACCCAACAAAGGAAGTTTTGCTTTAAAATCTACAATTTTTAATACAGATGGGTTTACCCCTCTGTGTTCAGATCCCATCACTATTGCCATAGGTTGTTTAAAATCTACTTTATAAATAAGGTCTTCAGTTTTTTCGGTTGCCGCAACTATTTTAACCTCAGATCCTTGCAATGTATATATGGCATCTTTTATATGGCTAACTCTACAGATTGGAACTCTAAAAGCTGCACCCGCAGAAGTTTTAATGGTTTCTGCGTTTATTGGAGCACTCCCGCTTTGTTGAATGATAATACCATTTACACCAGTGCATTCTGCAGTTCTAATGATGGCACCAAAATTCCTAACATCAGATATTTGATCTAAGATTAAAAATAGGGGAGTGGTAGTTTTTTCAAAACTAGTTTCAATTAAATTTTCTAAATCTGCAAACTCTACAGGAGATATTTGAGCAACTGCACCCTGATGATTTTTATCCTTAGAAAGTCTATTAAGTTTTTCTACAGGAACAAAACTTGTAGTAATTTTTTCTTTTTTGATAAGAGTTTCTAGTTCAAAAAATAAATTTCCTCGCAATCCTTTTTGGAGGTATACTTTATTTATTGTAGATCCACTGTCAATTGCTTCTATAATTGCTCTTATCCCAAATATTGTGGTGTTTTCAGTCATTTTGCAAATGTATTATAAATAAATGTTGTTTTTATATGTTGAAGTTTTTTTAATTTTTATAGTACAAAAAAACCTTCCAAAAATTAATTTGAAAGGTTTTAGATTTTATTAGAATCTTGTAATACTAAAATTCTATTTTATAAACAATTCAAGATTGTTAAAGATCCTGGTGCTGGATTCGCTGCTGATAGTAATAATGAACCATCTGGAGCATAAATTTGGAAAGAAACCTCACCTGGGTAAGAATCTCCCGTGTATTCCCAAGCAAAACCTTCAGTTCCATCAGGAACATTTAAAGTTTCTGTAGAATCTGTCCAAGAACAACATCCTGGTCCTCCTGAATAAGAACTTAACATATCAATGTATACTACTTCACCGCTTCTTGGTCCACCATCAAATGTTACTTTGATACCGTCACCTTGCCATCCGTCTCCGTATGAATCTTGCATATCAACTACGTAGTCTCCTGGTTTAGGAGTACATAAAATAGCTGAAGTGTAAAAGAATGGAGAAGAGAAGTAAGACCCTTGCAAACTACCACTCGCTGAAGATGCAGAGAATTCTCTACCGTCAGTTAATTTTAGTGATAAACGGATTCCAAATACATCACCTACACCATAATTGCTACCTAGACCTAAAGCAGTTAGTGCTTCACCTAAAGTAACAGATATTTCAGTAACCGGTAATCCTTTGTCTCCGATAGTAAAAGCACTCGCAGGTATAGTAGACACCATAGCTTCACCAGATGCTTGACCACCTGAAACATATACATCAACTTCAGATAATAAAGCTCCATACTCTTCGTCTTGTTCTTCAACTATAATTGAAAAAGCAGAGTTTAAGTCTGAAAGATTGTAACTACCAGAAGTTATTTCTAACTTTCTTAGAACAGCGCCATAACTAACACCGTCAAAGACTTGATCAATAGCTTTATCATCACTTTCACAACTGCTAATTACAATAACAGAAAGTAATAATAATACTATTTTATTTAATTGTTTTTTCATCTTTTATTATTTTAAATTATTAATTAGCAACTGGGAATCCAGGAGATCCTGGGTTAGTATCCCAAAACACTGGGTCAGTTACACCATCCTTTTGGTTGATGTTTGAATTCGTGTTAGCATGGTTTGCTGGGTAAAAGAATGAACGGATAAATCCACCTGGGTTAGGTTCAATGTTAGGTTGTAACGTTGTTGGATAACCTGTTCTTCTATAGAAATTGTATGCATCTAATCCGTTTCCGTATTGTGCAACAAAATACTGCATTCCTAAAACATTCATTTTGTCTGAAGCATCATCCCATTCATCACTAATTCTAGCATAGAAATCACTGATTACTTGGTCTAAACCTCCAAAGTAGAAGTCCATGATACCATCAAATCTATCTGTTCTTG
>Ga0209601_1001317_pt1 | contig 17654 bp, 18 predicted proteins | sample COGITO_mtgs_1104_4_FD_184796 | JGI IMG/M metagenome (GOLD analysis project Ga0209601, IMG submission 184796) | Pelagic marine microbial communities from North Sea - COGITO_mtgs_110426 (SPAdes) (version 2) | ecosystem: Environmental > Aquatic > Marine > Epipelagic ...
CGCTAGCGCTATCAGCGTTGGTTACAATGGGCGTTCAGGCTCAGAAGCAGATGGGAGGCGAGCACAACGTTGAGGTAAGCTTTACCCCGTTCAGTGGCAGCCCCATTGATGGCTCAACCATCAAGTACCGGAACTTTATGGACGACGACAAAGCATTCCGTTTGTCCCTCACCATGTCCAACTCCAGCGACGTTCATGCCTATATGCAGGACGGCGAATTATTGGCAGCGAATCCCGTAAGCCCCCAATTGAACATCAGCTCGAAGAGCTCAACCTTCGGAATCGCTCCTGGATACGAAATGCACTACGACGGCATGGATAACCTTTCTCCCTATTTCGCTTTTGAATTACCGATAACACTCTCAAAACGGGAAGACTCGCAAGAATTTTGGTATGCTGGGGAAGTAAGTCACTTGGCTGGCGGCGAAACTGGCGGCCCACAATACGACCAATGGGTACCATGGGACTTAACCAATTCCCAAAGTTCTACTCAGGTAGGTTTGAAACTTTTGTTTGGTGCGGATTACTATTTCTCTGATGGGATTTACCTTGGTTTTGAGGCTGGACTCGGCTTCAGCAGGACCGCTTTTGGTAACCACTCTATCACCACATCCAACCCGACGGCATTTAACATTCTCTTCAACAACGCCCAAATTTCTGAGGAAGCTGGAGCTGAAATTCAAGGAGAGTTTGTCGGTGAGTTGCCATTTAACGCTTTGGAAGACAATATTTATTCCGAATACTTCGAACTCGACGGAACTGGAGGTAGTCCAGGAACAGTCTACTACGGGGCACCCAACCACATCAGCAACACCACCATTGGAAACGTATTCCAAGGTGCATTGCGTATCGGTTTCTTGTTTGACTAAGTCAAATAAGGCTGAGTAATCATCTTATTGAAAGGGCTGCGCCATGAGGTGCAGCCCTTTTTTTGTGTCCAATCACATCTCGGTTTGTACCTTGTTTGCATGCAATTGGAATTTAAAGGAGTCACGTTTCGTGCCAGCGGTGACGCAGAGGTAGATTTAAGCATCGCCATGGGAGATGGCCACGGTTCACGGGCGTGGTATGTGGACTTCATGCAACTCCAGGTCGTTCGGGCCAATGGATTTCTTGGGTCCGTTGCAGAGGGTGGGGCCGTCAATTTTCGGGATGTTCAATTCAACCCCCATGGCAACGGCACCCATACAGAATGCTTGGGCCATATTTCGCCCGAAGCTCATTCCGTGAACCGGTTAATTTTTCCTGTGCTGATGCCCTGCATCATCGTAAGTGTTTTTCCTGAAGCCCGAAACGGGGATGCCGTTATTACAGCAAGCGAATTAGACCAATCCACATCGGAACATTGGAATGTGGACTCCGAACTTCCCCCTGCGATCATTATTCGAACCCTCCCGAATGCCACGAGCAAGCGGGGTCGGAATTGGTCCAACACGAATCCGCCCTATTTCGATCGAGAGTCAATGGATTGGCTGGTGGAGCGGCGCGTTGACCATCTCCTCGTCGACCTGCCCAGTGTAGACCGAGAGGTAGATGGGGGTGCTTTAGAGGCTCACCATGCCTTCTGGACCTATCCTGAGTCCCCACGGCACCAAGCTACCATTACAGAGCTTGTATACGCCCCCGATTCTCTTCCAGACGGCCGGCACTTACTCAACCTGCAAACAGCAGCATTTGACATGGACGCAACGCCGAGCCGACCCGTTGTGATCCCCTGCTTGCAAACAGAATAATTCAGAATGAAAAAGCCCCGCTCGAGGCGGGGTTTTTATTCAGTCTATGCTGTAGCAAATTAGTTCACACCCCACTACATTTTGGTTGTGAGGAGATTATCTGCACCACCATTTGTAGCGGTTGTCCAGTTCTCATTGTTCAATTTTTGCTCATCAAGTGGGTACTGCATGCGTACCGGAACAGAGCCATCTGCGCTCAGCAGCATCAAAAGCCTCAACAGCCAAGAAATGCGTTTGAGCAGCATCGAAGAAAATACGGGCTAAATACGCTGCGAGAATAGCAGCTCCACGCTGGGAAACATCGTCATCGGAGTCAACGCTGCATTCGTTATCATCCGTTTGGCATTCATTAATCACTCGGTCGCCAAAAACGAGACCGTGAACACCGTACCAACTTCGTGTACAGAAGAAACAGAAATAGCTCCATTCATTTGATTAACAATGGATTGCGTAATCGTCAGGCCTAGACCCGTTCCCTTTTTCTTTGATGTAAACCGTGGTTGAAAAATTGAACTTTGGTGCTCTTGGGTCATGCCCATTCCATTGTCCTCTACGCACACAATTAACTGATTTCCTTCATTATATGCACTCACCGTGATCATCGGTTGCGGTTCTTTTTCGACTGCATCCACCGCATTGGACAGAACATTATTAAAGGCCCTCAATAGATGTGGTCTTGAGCCTTTCATCCAAAGCGATTCCGTGGAGATCCCGTCGCAATCCCACTTAACATTCGGAGCCGCCGCCTCATACATCGCGACGGATTCTCTCAATGCAGAAACAGCATCAATCGATTCCATTTCACTCAAGCCCACAGCTGCTAGCATCGAAAAGTCCTGCGCAATATCTGAAAGCACGTCAATTTGCTCCGTTACTACACGGCAGTGACGCTTTAGACGCTCTTCAAAATCAGGTCGGTTATCCGCCCATGCACGTTCAAGGTGCTGCGCGCCCAGCTTAATTGGCGTCAGTGGGTTCTTAATTTCGTGAGCGACCTGCATCGCCATGATTCGCCAAGCACCATCCCTCTCCTTTTTGGCCAATTCTTCCACGGTCACCTCCAAGTGCTTCAATAGTTCATTGTATTGATCCACCAATTCACCGATGGCATCTCGACGCGTGTATGCAATGGGCGTCTGCGCTTCTTGCGGGTCTAGCTCCCGCATACGATCCCGAATTATTCTCAGATTCTTTACAAGACCATTCGATAAAATGGCCGCTACAATCATCCCTCCTAAGAACAGCACTACATACAAAGGTGCCAATTGACTCCAAAATGCCCGAAAACCTCCTGATTCCAGTGCCCGACGCTCATAGCGCACTGCAACAATGCCTAAGATTAAATTCTGCTGGTCCCGCACGTTCCAATATACCTTGACTGCTGCGCCATAATTCGTTCCTTGGATGCGTTCATCGGATGCGCTTAACGCTTTTAAAACGTCAACGGTAAGGGAAATCTCAGCCCCAACATCGTCATTCAGCGACGACTGCGTCAATAACCGTCCAGACGGATGGTATAGAGCAATGTCCATCCCATGGATATCCGCCAGTTCACAAATTCGATCTGAAAAAGCAACCGGAATATCTTTGGTTTGGAAGGTGTGCGGTAAGCGGTCCAGGGTGTATTCCAGGCTGCGTTGCACAGCCGCTTCCTTTCTAATCAGCCGCTGCGTATTGTATGCCTCCTCTTGTTCCGTAGCAAACTGCCATGCTACATACATTGTTCCTGTCAATGACAGAACAATGACGAGCAACATAGAAAATAAGATGCGCGTTTGAAATCCCACGGTTCTAAGCTAATGCCACACCGCCTAAAGCAAGGACAATGCCAAGAAGATTTTATCCCTCGAGTGCCTCTGAGCCGGCAACAATCTCCAAAATCTCGGTCGTAATCGCAGCCTGACGGGCCTTGTTGTAAGAAATTCGGAGGTCACGCAACAGCTCGCCACCGTTTTCTGTGGCTTGGTGCATCGCGGTCATTCGGGCACCGTGCTCTGAAGCATGGCTATCAAGCAAACCCTTATACAACTGAACCTTCAGTGAATTGGGAATGATGCGCTCGATGATTTCTGTTTGATTTGGCTCGAAGATATACTCCGTATCTGGTCCTTCTTCGGCTGTATCCGCAGCGGCGGCTTCTAGTGGCAGGTATGCTTCAAACGTAGGCTCTTGAACCGCCGCATTGATAAATCGGTTGTAGACAATCTTGACTTCGTCGTACGTTCCGTTTTCAAATTGTGCCATGATTTTTTCCGCCACGGCCTGCGCTGCGTCGAAATTCAAATCATCAAAGATCTTCCAGTCCTCCTCCCCGAATCCCTCTGGCTCGGTGGATTTGTCCTTTTTAAATGCGTCGTTGGCTTTCTTTCCCAACGGCAGCACATGGTACTCTACGGTACCATCCGACATCGCATTCTTCACCGCCTTAATGATGTTGTTGTTAAAGCCCCCACATAATCCCCTGTTCGAAGTAATGGCGACCAGCAACACCCGCTGAACGTCTCGTTTCTGGGAGTACACTCCGTCACTGCTGTCTAAAGATGCGCTGACATTGGACAAGACCGCCTGGAGCTTTTCAGCATAAGGCCTCATGCGTGTTATCGCATCCTGCGCTCGGCGCAACTTGGCAGCTGCCACCATTTTCATGGCAGAGGTAATTTGAACGGTGTTTTGCACCGATGTAATTCGCTCCCTTACTTCTTTGAGTCCGCCCGACATCTTTTATGCGTATTGAGCCGTCATTTCTTTTGCCGCAGCGGTGAGAACCGCTTTTTGCTCATCACCGTACTTTCCATTCTTCAGTTGGTCCATGGTGTCTGCATGCTTCGAACGCAGATAGTCGAGGAAGGCAACTTCGAATTCCTTCACTTTCTTGACAGGTACGCTCTTCAATAGACCTTCCACACCGCAGTAAATAATTGCGATTTGGTCCTCCACCCGCATCGGGCTGTTGAGATCCTGCTTTAGAATTTCCACGTTGCGCTCTCCTTTGTCGAGAACCGCCTTGGTGGCATCGTCGAGGTCTGAACCAAATTTCGCGAAAGCCTCTAACTCCCGGTACTGTGCTTGGTCGAGTTTTAAAGTACCCGAAACTTTCTTCATCGACTTAATTTGAGCATTACCTCCCACACGACTCACAGAGATCCCCACGTTAATTGCGGGGCGAATACCGCTCAAGAACAAATTAGACTCCAAGAAAATCTGACCGTCCGTAATGGAGATTACGTTCGTTGGGATGTACGCTGAAACGTCACCCGCCTGTGTCTCAATGATCGGCAATGCCGTCAACGATCCTCCTCCCTTGATTTTATCCTTCAAGGAAGCAGGCAAGTCATTCATTTGAGAAGCAATCCCTTGTTCCCCGATAACCTTTGCTGCTCGCTCAAGAAGCCGGCTGTGCAGGTAGAAGACATCACCTGGGTAGGCCTCTCGTCCTGGAGGACGACGCAACAACAATGAAACCTCTCGGTACGCTACGGCTTGCTTGGATAAATCATCATAAACGACCAATGCCGCTCGTCCTGTATCTCGGAAAAATTCACCGATCGCCGCACCTGTAAAGGGTGCGTAGAATTGAAGCGGCGCGGGGTCCGAAGCTGTCGCGGCAACGACTACCGTGTAAGGCAATGCTCCGTTCTCCTCCAATGTCTTCACAATTCCTGCAACGGTCGATCCCTTCTGACCAATGGCGACATAGATGCAGAATACCGGTTCACCCGCCTCGTAAAATTCACGTTGGTTGATGATGGTATCAATCGCTACAGTGGTCTTACCCGTCTGCCGATCTCCAATGATCAACTCCCGCTGACCACGGCCAATTGGAATCATCGCATCAATCGCCTTTATACCTGTCTGCAGAGGCTCACTCACAGGTTGTCGGTAGATAACCCCCGGTGCCTTGCGCTCGATAGGCATCTCAAACAGATCACCTGCAATGGGGCCTTTCCCATCGATGGGCTCACCCAACGTATTCACTACGCGTCCGAGCATTCCTTCACCTGCACGGACGGAGGCAATCCGGCCCGTTCGCTTGACCGTCGAACCCTCTTTCAGATCCCCAGAAGGGTCCAATAAAACGGCACCGACGTTGTCTTCCTCTAGGTTCAAGGCGATGCCACGAACGCCATTGTCAAACTCGATTAATTCACCGGATTCAACATTGCTTAGGCCATAGATGCGCGCAATGCCATCTCCGACCTGAAGGACTGTACCTACTTCTTCCAGTTGTGCCGCAGACTTAACGCCCGCGAGTTGTTCACGTAGGATGGAAGAGACTTCTGCTGGATTGATTTCTGCCATGATTTCGGCTGATATTCGGTTTGTGTCCGGTTAAAATTCCGGCTCGTAATCGTGATCTGTAATATGGCGACGAAGCAATTCCAGTTCCCGCTTGATACTCGCGTCAATCATTTGATTGTCCATGAGCAGTTGGAATCCGCCGAGCAGGCTGGGTTCCACGGTCTCCTGTAATTCGACTTCGCCATCGTGTAGCTTGGTGAGTGCGGCAGCTACTCGGCTGCGCAGCTCATCATCCATGGGCACGGCAGTCTTCACTTCCGCAACCCCAATGTTTCGTTTGCTCCTGATTAACCCCTGCGACTCAAGCATAATGGCAGGCAAGATGGACTCTCTTCCTTTTCGGACTAGAAGCTTTACAAACCCCAGGGAAAGGTCACTGATATGGCCCTCAAAAATCTTCACTAAGATTTTCTCTTTCGCATCCGCCTTGATTACGGGACTCTGCAGCATCAACTCAAGGTCTTCAGCTGCTTCAATCGTCGCATGCAAGGTGCGTACGTCCTGCTCCATCGCATCGATGGAACCTTGTTCTTCCGCAAGGCTGAACAAGGACTTAGCATATCGTATGGCTGCGCGTGGAGTTGCCATGGGATTAGTTCAGCGGAGATTCGTCAATGAGCCGATTGACAAGCGCTTTTTGCTCGTCAGAAGACTCCAGTTTTTCTCGAAGCAACCGCTCGGCAATGTCCAATGAGAGATTGCCAACTTCAGCCTTCAACTCCGCAACGGCTGCCTTGCGCTCAATGGCAATGGCATCCTTGGCAGAGGCAACTTCTTTATCGGCAGCCTCCCGAGCTTTGTTTTTTGCTTCAGCTATTAACGAATCGGCCATTTCGCGTGCTTCCCGCATCATTCGATCGCGTTCTGCTCGCGCCTCTTTCAATTCGTTTTCATTGCTCGCGGCCAACTCGGCCATTTCCTTGCGGACTTTATCAGCCTCATTCAAGGCTCCTGCAATGGATTGCTCACGCTCATCCAGAGCAGCAAGAATTGGGCCCCAAGCAAAACGCTTGAGCACAAACAGCACTACAAGAAACGCAATGGATGCCCAAATGACGGTCCCTAAGGCCGGTGTGAGTAACGCTCCCATAATTGGATTATCCGAGGGCGACTAACAAGCAAATGATGATGCCAAACAGCGCAACACCCTCAACGAGTGCGGCCGCGACAATCATGTTCGAACGCAAGTCACTGGTAGCTTCAGGTTGGCGTGCCATCGCTTCCAATGCAGAACCGCCTATGCGACCTACACCGATACCAGCTCCAATAGCTGCTGCTCCTGCACCAAGGCCTGCAAGACCTTGACCTACTCCGATTTCAAAAAGAATGCTCAACAATTCCATAATGTTGGGTTTTAATGTGGACAGATTTTAACTCAATGATGTGCGGGGTCGTGGGTTGCATCTCCGAAATAAATCGCAGCAAGCAATGTGAAAACGAACGCTTGCAAAAATGCAACCAACAACTCCAAGAAATACATAAATATCATAAACGCAGTGGAGAAAATCCCCATGCCTGATCCTGCGCCAACAGCTTGTCCGCCGTCACCGAAGATGAAAATCAAACTCGTGAAAGCGAGAATGATGATGTGTCCCGCAGATATGTTCGCTGTTAAACGAATCATCAATACAGCGGGCTTCATAAGTATACCAAACACCTCGATCGGAACGAGGATTATCTTCACAGGAAGCGGAACGCCTGGAGGCCAGAAAATATGTCCCCAGTAATGCTTATTTCCGTTGAGGTTAGTCAGCAAGAAAACAAGCGTGGCCAAAACGACTGTCACGCCGATGGTACCTGTAATGTTGAATGCTCCCAAAAACGGAACCAATCCGAGGAGGTTGCAAAAAAAGATGAAGAAGAACACCGTCAATAAGAACGGCATAAATCGATCGGCTTTATCTCCTATAGACGGCTTAGCAATTTCATCCCGAATGAACATGATCAGCGGTTCCATGGCATTCGCGATTCCTTTCGGTGCTTTACCTGGATTCTTTCTATACGATCCCGCGATCCCTAAGAACATCCAAACCATCAATGCAAGGATGACGAGCATTCCAAAGACGGATTTCGTGATAGAAAGGTCATACAACCCAATAGCGGCTCCGGCCTCGGATGCTGTGATTTGTCCCGAAACCACAGAACGGCCATCTTCTAACACCCCGTCCTCTGCGTGCAACGTATACTCTATTCCTTCTCGACTCAGGTGCTTGTCACCGTGACCATGGCCATCAAAGGCACTGCTCATGAATAATTGGAGACCATGTCCCTCCAAGAACAAGATTACTGGCAGGGGAATGTGCACGTCGCCAAATAAGTGGATGTCGTGCGCGTCCGCTATGTGATGAATGATAAAAGTTCCCGCTACGAATTCCTCGTGCTCGTGGCCCTCATGCTCGTGACCCTCATGCTCGTGGCCCTCATGCTCGTGGCCCTCGTGCTCGTGGCCCTCGTGCTCATGCCCCTCGTGCTCATGCCCCTCGTGCTCATGCCCCTCGTGCTCATGCCCCTCGTGCTCGTGAGATTCCTCGCTTCCTTGGACTGCAGTGTGCTCACTGCTGGCATCCAAATGATCGCCGTGGTCTTGAGCCGCTAACGGCAAGCCACTCGCCAAACCAATGGCGACAATCAAAACTCCAACCGAGCGAATAAAGCGATTCATGTAAGTCGTTCCAGTAGAATTCGGCGCAAAAGTAGTCAACTAAACACAGGCAGCATTGAAGTTTTTCGATTTTCTTTACCCCTTCTCGTGGAAATCTTCAATTCTTATCCTTTGATGACAATTTTTGCGATTCGACCACGAGCATCGCGGTATTGAGAGCGAATGCGATAAACAATCCCATAACAAAGTGCACCCGGAATTCTCCTCCCACCTGCACAAGGTAAAAGGTTGCCACCGCTAAACTCAGTAACATCTTGATGGCCGTTGATCCATTGACTGCAGTCACAAACTGAATCGGGGACCGCCTCGCTGCGGATTGAATCCACTTGTTAAGCAGCACCGTTAGACCGAAATATCCCAGCACGAGCGACATCCAGATTGTCGATTCAGTAAACGGTTGCAGCGCCGGAATTGCTCGGCTCACGGAATAAAGCAGAACGTTCGCCAGCAAGAGTTGAATCTCAAACTTCATCTACTTCGACAGTTCTTTAATCACCGTATACATCGCCCCGATGGTCCCCAATACACCTCCGAGGATTGTTCCTATTGGAAAGTCGCGTCCTGTGGATTCATCCCACCATCGACCGAGCCACACAGCCACACCGATACTTCCCGCCATGGTAAACGTCATGCTTGAGAAGCGTAAAAAACTTTTTTTGTTCGGCTTTGAAGAACGGTTCAAAGGCTCCAAAATGAGCGCGGTGCGGATTAAACCGCTACCGTTTGTCGTTGCCCAACCTTCTCCTTTGGCACGGATGACTGTTCATGGTTCGCCCCCTTGATGTCCTTCACCTTGGACGTCAAGTGCAAATTACCCGTTGCTTGCGCGCCACTTTCTACCGAAAGTTGACCGTATTGGATTTCTCCGTTCACCTTGGCCGTGGCCTTCAAAACAAAAAGTTCTTGAACGATGATATTGCCGTCCATTTCACCTTCTGTTTCGCAGTGAGCACAAGAAACAGATCCTTTGATTGAGCCTGAAATTCCAACGACTAGACGGCCCTTGGTGATCAGGTCACCCTCAAATGTTCCGTCAACTCGAACGTTGTTTTCACTCCGAAGTACACCTTCAAAGACGGTGCCTTTTGCAATGCGGTTTACCGCATTTTCTGACGAAGTTTCTGGTCTCTGGGATTTTTTATTCGTTCCAATCATGGGGCAAAGGTAATTCGATTCACGAAACTTTAAGCACGTTATTCACCACCCTCGAGGTACACTTTTTCAAACCAACGGAGGTAACTCTCAGTTTCCTTGTTTTTGAATAGCTCAATGTAGTTTTCTGTGGAGATGGTGAAGAGGCCATAACCCGATGTGTTGATGGTGCCCAAAATGCCGGTGTTATTTGTAAATACTTCAAAGTAGTCCAGGCTGTAGTCCTGGCGCTTGAAGTCTTTTACCAAGACAATCTGAAAATTTCGGTTGATGAGATTGGCCGTGACGCGCAATTCATTCGAACCAAAGAACTCGCTGTTAAAATCAGCGATAGACGCCCGCAACTCCTCAACATTGCCCCGTCCCACCGGCACGAGCATTCCGAAATAATGTTCGAGGTAGGGCTTGTGTTCCCAGGCGACCTCCTCCACTGCTTCAGCTTCTGTTTTGTCTTCTTTGTTTTTTTCGGGATTGGCATTAAGCGCAGACAACAGCGCTTGAGCATACACCGCCTCCTCTGAGTCCTCACAGTATGTTACGACTTGACTGAGTGCATCAAAATACGCTCGGCGATCACCCCCTGCGTATGCGCTCAGCCCACCAATGGATTGAGCCCGGAGCAATCGGTATTTGCAAACGTAATTATCCGATGGGGTGTAATTGATCACCTCATCACACGCGAGCAAAACCTCCTGGTATCCCTTGCCGTAATACCGCTGCAGCTGTTCTTCGTATGCCAATCGCTGCTCCTCATTTAGTACCGCTGCCTGATCTGCAAAATCCGGGTTCTCTATCAAAATCGCCCATTCAGAATTCGGATACCGGCTCAAAACTTGAGCGCTCCAGTATTCAGAATTGCAAGTTTCACAAAATGGGCTTTGGTAGTTCTCCTCTACCTCCCGCTGCAAATACGTTCGATACAATTGGTAGTATGACGTAGGGTGAAACTCACTCTCTTCCATTCGCTCGGTCAATTCAGTCCACGTGTCAATAGCGTTCTCAAGGTCCGAGAGTTTTTCCTTGTAGACCAAGCCCGCATTATAGTAGGCTTCAGCGATCATTGCCACGGAGTTTTCTCGCTCGATTGAATCACACGGCAACCCTGCAAGCAGCTCCTCGTAACTCGGGATTTCACCTGGCAAGAGCTCGTCCTCGACAACAGCCGATCCAGCGTCTTCTTGCTCTCCAACTCCTGTTTCGTTCGAAAAGGCCGCGTTCATTTTCGTTGATCGCCGCCAATGGTCCTCCAGTATTCGATCGCCCCAATAATCCGTGAAGTTCCGTCGTCCTGCGATTTTCAATTGTGCGTTGTATGGCCAAAACATGCCCGCCCCTGCATCTCCTGCATTCGCAAGTTCAGCTTCCGCCGCTGCCTCCTCTGCAAGCTTTCTAGCCTCTTCCTGCTCTTCCAATTGAGCGATGATCTCTGCAATTCGATTGTCTCTTTCGTTCTCTGGTAAGTCACAAATCTCCAGCAAACTGTCTTGTTCCGTGATGGTATTCAGGTTGGTCACAAGTTCCGTTAGGTTATCGGCCATCGCATCAACCTCATCAAACCGTTGATTCTCATCTTCCATGAATGAGCGCGCACTATCGTAGTAGGCCTGCGCATTCGTGTAATCAAGGTCTTCCATGTACAAATCACCCAACATCAGGTAACTCTTCATCCTTTGGCGGGTGTTCTCCTCATTGACGAGGAGGCTTTCCTTCAATAAATCAACCGCATCAAGTTTGCGTCGTTCCTCCAGTGCAAGCGTAGCTAGGGCATAAAAAATCTGGTCTTGGTAGATGATGTTCTTGTCGTCATCCAGCATCTCCTCCAACAAAAGAATAATGGGTTCGCTGTCATTTTCACGGCGATCAAACGCCATGGCCTGCTTGATTTTTGAGTAAAACTCGAGCTCATAGGGGGTGCGCAAGTCAACAACCTCATTGTACCGCTCAATGGCCTTCTCCGATTGTCCCGCCGCCTCGTAACATTGGGCCAAAATAAAGAGCAGTCGAGCATAATCCTTTTTCTTCTCCACGAAATCCATGGCCTCCTCCAGCTGTTCAATCGCAGCCTCAATGTCCTCGTATTTCAAATGAAAAGCAGCATAAACCTCATGGACATACACCATGACCTCGGGGTCTTCGACGCGCTTTGTTTGTGCGGCCTTAATCAGCGTGTTGCTCGCCCTAACCTTATCGTCCATGGCCATGTAGGTCCGTGCCATCCACGCGTTGGACCAAGCTTGAGCATCCGGATAGTCCAATGTGCGGGTGAGGTATTGGAAGACCTCTAGGGCTTTTTCTTTTTCACCTTTAATTAGATGGGCCCGAGCAATCACATCGTAGTTATCATCGATCCATTTATTCAGCTCCGGACGTTTCAAGTCTTTCTGTTCACGTCGCGAAGGAGACATCGTGTGTTCGTCTACCACTTTCGTGCACTTCTCGATCGCCCGCTCCATCAAGGGGTACACTTGCTGTGCCGTGGATTCATCGACCGGCGGAAACACCGGAAGAATTTCATCCCAGTTCTCCTTATACCCTTCATACAATACTTGATCAGCCTCCTCCATTGCCTCATTGGCGTAGAAAAACCCATTGTACTTGGCGTGCATGTTGTGATAGGCGCGATAGACCAACCCATCGCGCGTTGTTGAGCACCCCGACAAAAGAAGGGCCGCGGCCCCCCAACCCAACACTCGAATTTTACGCATACTGTTCAATCCCATGGACTCGTGCTCAACGCAGAATCCGCTAAATTATTCCAAACGAGCTGACGAATCGATTCCTTTTTAAGTATTCAGCGATATTTGCACACATTCATGGCAAATTTCCAAGACTTCCGCGAACGATGGTTCAAGCCCTACCTGCTTATTCTGCACGAAAAACAATCGTACAAGGAAGCGTGGCAAATGACCGTAACCCGCTGGGGGGTGGCGTCAACCGTGGTCACCTTGATTCTTTTAATTGGAGGAATAACCTACGCCGTCATCGGGTGGACCCCTCTCAAAGAGCGCGTTATTCCGGGGTATGTCAGTGAAGACTCTCGGCAAAGCGCAATCCTTGCAGAGATCAAAGCAGATAGCGCTTTGCTCGCATTGAACGTCCAAGAGCAGTACCTGTCAGCTCTCCGCACCTTGTTGCGTGGCGAAATTGTACCGGATGACATCACCACCGAAGCCTTGGATTCAGCATCCTTGGCTAATTCAGAAGGCGAACTTGAAGCGTGGGGCATTACCGAAGAAGAGCTGGCTTTGCGGGAACGTGTGGAAGAAGAGGACCAATTTTCATTGCAACGCGCCCAAAGCGGATCGCGCAGTTCCAAAAGCATTCCTTTTCCGCCTTTGCAGGGAGAAATCTCTTCCAAGTACGATCCGAGTATTGGTCATTTTGGGGTCGATTTCGTGGCGCCGATAGGCTCGATCATTCACGCCGTAGATGACGGTGTCATTACGCTGGCATCGTATACTTCAGACGGCGGATATGTTGTAAGTATTCAGCACTTCGGAAGCCGGCAATCCATCTACAAACACAACCAATCGTTGTTGGTAGAAGTCGGTGACCGAATTCAAGCGGGCGATCCCATTGCCATTCTCGGTGGGACCGGCACCCATTCGACTGGGCCACATTCCCATTTTGAATGGTGGGTTGAAGGCCAACCGCTTGATCCGGTTTTGTGGCTCCCAGCGTATGCTCCTGCAGCCAAAGCAGAAGGTGAAGATTAAGGTCGAAACACCTGGGGGGTCAAGCCTTCAGCACAATGTCAAAATCGACCAAATCAACAAATCGCTGAATCCGCTCATCCAGTTCTGATTCGGTCAACGTCAACATTCGCTCTGTGCCGAATTTTTCGCACGTAAAAGAGGCAAGGGCTGAACCCAGGACGACCGCACGTTTCATATTGGCAAAAGAGGTGTCATCTGTGTGGGCGAGGTACCCAACGAACCCGCCAGCAAACGTATCTCCCGCCCCCGTGGGGTCCAATACTTCTTCCAATGGGAGTGCCGGAGCGAAGAATACCTCCTCGCTGTTGAATAGCAAGGCACCGTGCTCGCCCTTTTTGATGACCAATGTTGTAGGGCCCATCTCCAGTATTTTCTTTGCCGCCTTCACCAGCGAATGCTCACCCGAAAGCTGCCGTGCTTCTTCATCGTTGATGGTCAAAACGTCGATTCTCTTCAACACCGCCTTCAGGGGCTCCAGGGCGATGTCCATCCAAAAATTCATCGTATCCAGAACCACCAACTTTGGGCGCTCCGCCATTTGATCCAAGACGCTCGCTTGTACATTGGGATCAAGGTTCCCTAGCATCACATACTTCGCATGGCTTGCAGCTTCTGGGACGCGGGGCTGAAAGTCGGCCAGGACATTGAGCTCCGTGGTCAAGGTGTCGCGTGAATTCATGTCCATGTGGTACTTGCCTTCCCAATAAAAACTCTTCTCGCCCACACGCCGCTCCAATCCTTCCGTTCTTATTCCCCGGGACTCCAGTTCACGAACGAATTCTGAAGGAAAATCATCCCCAATGACAGAAATGATGTGCTGTTCTTTTACGAATTGACTGGCGCTCAACCCGATGTACGAAGCGGCTCCACCGACTATTTTACCTGACGATCCAAAAGGTGTTTCGATGGCATCAAAGGCCACGGTTCCGACGGTTACTAGACTCATTTTTGCTCAGTTGTGGCCGCAAAGATATCGGTTAATCCGCGCCCATCGAGCACAAATGCAACTTTCCCCGTCCTCATGCGTAAAGCGAACGGAGGTAAAATTTTCCTTGTTTTCTTCACGGAACAATAAGAAAGGATTATCTTTGCCGTCCGAATATTCCTCCTTAGCTCAGCTGGTTAGAGCATCTGACTGTTAATCAGAGGGTCCTTGGTTCGAGTCCAAGAGGAGGAGCCATTCTAGACAAGTCTCGTTTTTTCGAGGCTTGTTTTTTTTGTGCCTTTTTGAAAGGCTTGATATTGCTAACCATTAGCTCAATGGCGGGGTTCAGTGGGACGGTTCGATACTTTTTTCCGTCAAAGCAAAGTTTTTCAGAGAATATCGAACCAATCATTCGTTGCTTCAAATCCGTGTCGGCTCTCTTGTACTTTCCTGACAAGTCATCCAAAAGGGAAACACCAAAGAAGATCTGCTCCTTTCTTACGGCCTTGTCTGCTTCAAACTGACGGCTTTGTTGCTCAGCTTCCGATATGTTCTGCTTGACCTTTGCAATCATCCTAGAATAATCCTCGTTTGCAAGGGATCCACTCAGGAATTGTTCGTCCAAATGCTCCAAACGGTTCTTCAAACCATTCAGCCTGTCCGCCGATTGGTTCAACCCTTCACCTCGCTCAGCCTCCTTGGTTTGTATGACATCCCATAAGACATCGCGATAAACCTCAACAATGGCCTTGTGAAAGTTGAGCTGTTCTAAAATTACCTCCAACTGTGAATTTGCCGTTCCTGCTGCAAAACGCTCTTTGCAATCCCCCTGGCAATGGTAGTAATCATAGTGTTTGCTCCTCCCCTTGCTGCTGCTTCCTGTGAGGTTTTTCCCACATTCTCCGCACTTTAAGCGCCCTCGTAATGGGAATTGACTCGCATTCCTAAGGCCACTCTTTCTTGAGCGCTGCTTGGGCCTGAAACGCAACTGAACACGATTGAATAAGTCTGGCGAAATGATTGGCTCGTGCTGAGCGATAATCAATTCTTCTGGTTCTCCGAAATCAGCTTCAATTCGAATGTGCCCAATGTAAAATTCCTTTCTTAGGATGTTTAGAAAGCCCTGTTTCGAGCACTTCATCCCTTCTAATTTGAGCGATTTGTATGCCTGCAAAGGCCCCACTCCCTTGTTTCCCACCAGATCAAATGCTCTTTTTACAAATGACGCATTGTCCGTTGGAACAATTCGCTTCGTGTATGCCTCGTTCTTATATCCATAAGGTGCTGGATAAGGCCATCTTCCTTCTCTCATCGCCTGTCGCTGACCCTTCTTTGTGTTCAGGCCGCGGCGTTGGTTTTCAATCTGAGGAAGCATGGCATACATCGCATGAACCATCCCATTTTCAGGAATGCTCATATCCAATTGTTGTTCTGTAAAAAGCAATTCGACTCCGAGCTGCTTCAACTCGTAGATCATCGTGAATGTCTTCTGAGCATCTCTGGAGAACCGATCATACCTCACACAGACAAGACCTTGAATTTTTTTTGGTTTTATCTCTTTGAGAAATCGCTGGAACTCTGGCCGCTGAAAAGATTTGCCTGACTTGTCATCGCTGTAATGGTCTATCACCTCGTAGCCCTTTTGCTGGCAAAACATCCGCAGACGTCTCTCCTGGTCTTGAAGGCTGAAGCCCTCCTCTTTTTGCCCTGCCGTTGATACGCGTGAATAAATGGCGACTCTCATTTCAATTGTCCTTAGTTTCTGATGAAATTAACTCGTATTCCACCTCTGCCAAAGTATACAACGCTTGAATAATTGCGTCGATTTGTTCTGGGGTATAGCTCAACCCTCGGGCTGTTAGGTAGCGCTCGGTCTTTTCGTAAATCTGGTCTGTAAACGGCTTCTGCATATCTTACTATACATAACCGTTTCACCTTCCGTAATTGGACGTGGTTTCTACTCATCCACGCAGCGTTCATCAATCACCTCAAATTGAGCCTATGAACGACATCAAAACCATCGAAGAACTGAGGGCTTACCACGAACGATTGAAGGCCGTGCTGGAGGCATTGGACGAGTTACACAACCGCCCTAGCTCCAACCCTCAATTGATAGAGTAAATACGAACGTGACCGGAGCCTGAGCCGTTGCCGTCGTTACCCCACGCCCCAATGGCAACGGTCGTGCCGTCGGAGGAAAGGGAAACGCTCGCGCCGCTCTGATCATTCACCGCTTCGCCGTCGATGTCAGCGCCCTGCTGTTCCCAAGTACTTAAATCGCCTTTCCATTCGTAAATACGAACGTGACCAGAGTTATAGCCGTTGCCGTCGTTAACATCCGCCCCAATGGCAACCGTCGTGCCGTCAGAGGAAAGAGAAACGCTCCAGCCGCTCCAATCATTCGCCGCTTCGCCGTCGATGTCAGCGCCTTGCTGTTCCCAAGCACTTGTAATGCTATTCCATGCGAAAACACGAACGTGACCGGAGTTAACGCTGTTGCCGTCGTTCTGACGCGCGCCAATAGCAATTGTCGTGCCGTCGGAGGAAAGAGAAACGCTATTGCCGCTCTGATCATCGTCCGCTTCGCCGTCGATGTCAGCGCCTTGCTGTTCCCAAGCACTTGTAACGCTATTCCATGCGTAAATACGAACGTGACCGGAGGCAGAGCCGTTACCGTCGTTACTATAAGCCCCAATAGCAACGGTCGTGCCGTCGGAGGAAAGTGAAACGCTCGCGCCGCTCCAATCATTCGCCGCTTCGCCGTCGATGTCAGCGCCTTGCTGTTCCCAAGCACTTGTAACACTATTCCATGCGTAAATACGAACGTGACCGGAGCCTGAGCCGTTGCCGTCATTACCAGACGCCCCAATAGCAACGGTCGTGCCGTCGGAGGAAAGAGAAACGCTAGTGCCGCTATAATCTTCCGCCGCTTCGCCGTCGATGTCAGCACCTTGCTGTTCCCAAGCACTTGTAACGCTATTCCATGCGTAAATACGAACGTGACCGGAGTTAGAGCCGTTGCCGTCGTTAGAACGCGCCCCAATAGCAACTGTCGTGCCGTCGGAGGAAAGGGAAACGCTCCAGCCACTAAAATCACCCGCCGCTTCGCCGTCGATGTCAGCGCCTTGCTGTTCCCAAGCACTGGTAGCGCTATTCCATGCGTAAAT
>Ga0209601_1001341_pt1 | contig 17414 bp, 15 predicted proteins | sample COGITO_mtgs_1104_4_FD_184796 | JGI IMG/M metagenome (GOLD analysis project Ga0209601, IMG submission 184796) | Pelagic marine microbial communities from North Sea - COGITO_mtgs_110426 (SPAdes) (version 2) | ecosystem: Environmental > Aquatic > Marine > Epipelagic ...
GGCGCAAGAGGCCGCGAGTGCAAAGCGCAGCGCAGAGTCAGCGGCTGAGGATCGGCTTTAATTTGGTTAAAGGCCTGTCGGCTCAGGCAGCAGTAGCGATAGTGGAGGCGCGTAGGGGTGGCGCCTATGTCTCTATTCAAGATCTAGTGTTTCGAACGGGAATCGATCGACGTGACCTCGAAGCCTTAGCCGCCGCCGATGCGCTGCGTGGTCTGGCAGGAGATCGACATCGTGCTTTCTGGCACGCAGCGGGAGTCATCACTGCGCAGGGTTATGCTGTGTCTCATTCGCGGGCTGGTTCGCTTGCCCATGCAGACAGACCCATAGCCGATTTATTTGACGATGCAACGAGCGGCGATAGCGATTTTGGTCTTGGGGTGATGCTGCCGCTCGCGAGCGAAAGTCAGAATGTTGCAGGCGACTATGCTGCCACAGGCTTTACGCTGCGCCGGCATCCGCTGGCCTTGCTGCGCGAGCACTTAGATTGCTTCGGGGCGAACAGCTCGGCGCAGCTAGGCAAGCTTGGCAACGATCAGGCCACAAAAGTCGCAGGGCTTGTGACCTGTCGACAACGACCCATGACAGCATCGGGCGTCACTTTTCTCACGCTAGAAGACGAGGCAGGGCATATGAATGTTGTTGTGTGGCCTGCCTTGGGCGAACGCCTGCGGCCGATATTGCGGCAAGCGATGCTCATCGGCGTAGTGGGCAGGGTGCAAGAGAACGAAGGTGTGATTCATGTGATCGCCGATAACCTTGTCGACCTAACGAGCTGGCTTGGCAAGCTGTCGCTTTCTTCGAGAGACTTCACCTAGTGTTTCGCACCTGCTTACACCCTCAGGCGAAGTAACCATGCAGATACCAGTGCCGTTCGCCACCGCGTTCGCGGTAGATCCAGAGCCTGCTACCGCCCCCTTCGCGTGCGACATAGTAGTCGCGGCAAACCTCATTCCCCGACCACCACCGTGCTTCTATGCGCTCGGGCCCACTCAATAGCGTAATAGCCTGGCGGTGGTAAAGGCTGCCACCGCGAAGCGAGAGTAACAGCGGCTCGTCGAGCAGCCAGAGAGGGCGAGGATTGCTCGGGGCAGGCGCATCGTCACTGCCGCTGAGCGCTAGGGGATAGGTCTCATAGCGGCCGGGGCGCACTGACTCGCTCGCATATTCTGGGCAGTGCTCTTCGATAGCGGTTAGGGATTTAACCTGTTCGTTGCCTAGGCGTGCCTGCAAGCGCTCCATAAATTGTGCAAGGCTGTTAGCTGTATTCTCGGTAGGAGTTTCGTCTGCGCCGATAAGCAGTGATTCGCTGTGACTCATAAAAGCATCGAACTGCGTGACCTTGAGGCGCAGAGCAGTAACCGGTGCGGGAATCTGTAGCGTATCGAGGTGGGTATCGATAAGCAGCATTAGATGTTGCTGCGAACGGCTTGCCTGCCTAAGACCTACGTCGAGTTGAGTAGCCTCGCGGCGTTCATGAAGTAAAGAGAGTTCGATAGTGCTGGCACACAGTTCTCGGTGACGGAGGAAATCGCAAAGTTGAGCGACCATCTCGTCGACTACGGGTCGTAACCGGCTCAGGTTCTCGACCTCGTAGGGCAGCTCATAAGAATGCACAAATGCCGGCGGCGGCAGATAGTTTTTGATCGGCTCCGGCGCTTTGCCCAATGCCTTGTTGATAAGCGCAAGGAAATCGCTACCGAAGCGTCGCCTAAGCCCTGCCGGCGGAAGTCGCCACAGGTCGCCAAGGCGTCTTATGCCCATATTGATGAGCCGTCTATGTGGCTCGGGCTTGAGCTGTAGGGTCTCGATAGAGAGCTGACCTAGCGCCGAATTGAGATTCTCTTTGCGATACACCAGCGTGTTATCGCCCCCGCGGGCAAGCAGCAGGCTGCCCTCGATAGTCGGACAGGCTGCATAGCCGAATTCGGATGGCAGCGAGCGTGCGGCAAGCAATGTGCGGGCTTTTTCCTTAAAACCAGCATGAAGAGACTCGGCGCCGCCGAAATAGTTGAGGCCGCTACGAATCTCGAAGACGATCGCCTGTGGTTGCACGCTTATCGCCGAGCTAAATTCTTGCACTAGTTGTGCGAGGCTTTCGAGACAGTCGCGTTGCTCCTCTGCTACGAGGCCGGCAAGCTGAGGGAGATAGAGGCAATACCAAAGACTCTGGCGGCTCTTTTTTACTAAGGCGGCTCTCGGCGCAGGGCCTGTAAGCTGTGACTCGGCGCGCTGCGGGAGCGCTGTAACGGGCTGCGAAGCCGGCGTCGCGCTGTGAAGCGCCGAAGGGCTTTTTACGCGGGAGCTGGGCTGCGGCAGGAGTGTGAGCTGCGCAGGGCTAGTAGATTTAATCATGATCAGGACCTCGCTGTGGTGACTCTGCCTTCGATGAGTTGTTGGCCGCTGACCCGTCGGCCGTTGCTGGCATTATTAGATTCGCATTAGGATGGACGCTGCCGTCGAGTTTGATGCGCGCGGCGCTCTGCCGGTAACTCCCCCGCGCTTTGAGCAGGCTGACCTCGGCGTAAGCTGCTTCTGCTCCGTCACTCTCAGAGTTCTTTATTTTAAGCCGCATAGAAGAAGGTGAGTGTTCACTATTTTTAGACATAAAGACTACGCCAAGAGTCTTGCCGGTAATCGCAGCGAGCTGTAAACGGCGTAGCGTCGGCTGCGGTAGCTGGCTATGCCAGGCCAAAACGAGGCCACAGTGCTGGGTTTGCAGTGCTTTTTCCATACTCCAAAGCGCCTCTTTACTCGACAGTCTTTCTGAGGAGACCGGTTCAGGAGCGGCCTTCTTCCCCCAAAAAGCCTCGGATCTGAGAGGGGCGTTTGAGCCGCCTACAATTAAGATTCTTCTGAGATCGATGCCTGCCTGAGCCAAACCTGGTGCGTAAGGGGAATAGGGTGGAGCGATCCAGAGCACCCAGTTACCACGCGCGATAAGGTGGCGCATCAATGGTAAAAACAGTTGTAGCTCGCCGACTCCCCAGCGCTCGCTCACCATCTCAACGAGCCCCTGCATCGGCCAGCCGCCCGCGGGCAGCATGGCGTCGAGTTCGGCGAAGCCTGTGGCGATAGCGTCGCTAGACTCGCCTTTATGATCGCAGCCCCGCCAGAGATTGCGGTTGCTCTCGAGCAGCTGCTCGATGGTTGGGGAATCCCCATGGCCCTCATTTTCACTGCTTTGCAGCCTGCTGAGACTGTCTCCCATGCCAAGGCTGATGGCCTCGATTGGGGCAGTTGTTGGGGGATTCGATGGATCTTGCACGTCATTAACCTTCGGCGATATGTCGCAAATACTGTTTATTTATACAGTAGTATAGCCAGTGTTTTGAGACAAGCAAGAAGGAAGTGAAAAGTTAGATAGAGGGCGTAGACGAAGCGAGTAGTTTAGAGGCGAGTAGTTTAGTAGGAGTGGCGATCGCTGCGAGTGGCACATCCCAGCTTTCATAAGGCAATGGAGTAGGGCAAATCTGACATTCATGAGCAATACCAACGAGCAAAGGAGGATTCGCGGATGCTGAGGGTGTGCGCACAAAGTCGAATGCGCGGTCATAGAAGCCTTTGCCCCTTCCTAATCGATTGCCGTGTTCGTCGCAGGCAACCAAGGGCATGAGGACGAGATCGAGATCAGTAGCCGCGATAGCCTCGCATGAAGAGGCTGGTTCGAGAATGCCCCAGGCGTTGGCAACAAGCGAAGACAGATCGCCTTCATAGCGTAGGAAGCGCATCGAGCAGTCTTCTCGCTCGGCCACGGGCAAAAAACAACGTTTTCCCGCTGCCAACGCTGCTGCAAGTAAACATTCGACGCTAAGCTCGCCGTCTGCCGCGAGGTAGAAGGCTATCGATTCGGCGTGGTGAAAGGCAGCGGAGCGCGTGAAATGCTGCGCCAGCTGCTGCGCCGAATCGTGCTGTTGTGCCTCCGAAAGCGCATGGCGTTGAGCGCGGAAATGCGCGCGAAGCTGGTCGCCGCTCAGAGAAACGATCTGCGAGCTGCCGGTGGCTGACCCGGAGGCTGACCCGGAGGCTGACCCGGAGGCTGACCCGGAGGAAGAGTTGCGCGAGCTGTTTTTAGGCATGATCGGGAAACTGTGTTGGAAACAGGGTTGGAGATAGGGTTGGAGACAGTGAAGCCCCCCGAAATACCGCTACCAAAGTTGCCCTGAACCGAAAGGTTCAGGTGGTGGCCCTCGCGATGCATAAGGCTTTCCGACAAGCGGACATGCACAACAACATCTATCGAGAAGCCTCCGGGGTAACAATTATCGGCTCAAGAACACTTTTGGCTGGCGAATATTCTAGGGAACTTAGGCGAAGTATAGCTTGAGGCGTTGAACGGCGAAAGGAACATCGGTAACGCAGTGCAAAGAGCGTAAAGAGCGCAAAGAGAGTGAGAAGCGCACAAGCATACGTACCTAGAGTTCGAGTTGCCTTGCACCGATGAGTGCTGCATCGATTTTCTCTTCGAGGCTGCGTAGCTGCAGCGCGCTCGCCTGACGAGTCTCGTTAATCAGTAGGTTTTTGCGGAGCATGTCGTGAGTAATATTGAGAGCGGCCATGACGGCTATTTTCTCAGCACCGTGGATGTTGCCGCGGCCCTTAATCGTGCGCATATTCTCGTCGAGATAGCGCGCCGATTTCATGAGCGCCTCCTGTTCCGAGGGCGGGCAGTTGATCTGATACTCTTTATCGAGAATCTTAATCTGTACAGCGGTAGGTTGCTCGCTCATGTCTGTGTCAGGCCTCGTTCATCGCTTTGAGGCGCACAACTATCGACTCTAGTTTCGCCTTGGCTTCTTTATTTTGTGTGAGCAGCTCGCGGCGCTCAATATGCCAATTTTCGGACGTTGCCTTGAGCAGTTGATTCTCGCGTTTTAATGACGCACACAAATCAATTAGGTCGTCGACCTTAGCGCTAAGAGAGTGGAAGCGATCTTCGTTCATTGCAGCATTCTATAGATAGACGTTCGAGGAAACGTTCGAGATAACGTACGAGGAGGTAACTATAGAGCCGGCATCATCGAGGGTCAATATCAGCAGGGGTGATGCCAAAGAAAAAAAGACGAAGTAGACGCGTGTTTCATCGCCTGACAAATTACTCCCCGCTCGATGCGCATGGCCGCTATACTCATTGGCTAAGACAAAATTAATTAAACGTTTTAACTCAGTCTCGCTGCGAGGAAGCTATGAATCAAGATAACCGCGAATACCAGCAACGCCGCAAAGAATTGATGGCACAGATGGAGCCGAATAGCATCGCGCTCATCGCCGCCGCGCCGGCCCGCACTCGGAGTAACGACACCGAATACTATTACCGCCAGAACAGCGACTTCTACTATCTCACCGGATTCGACGAGCAAGACGCGCTGCTTGCGCTGATACCTGGGCGTAAACAGGGCGAGGTCGTGCTGTTCTGCCAAGAGAAGGATAAGGTAAAAGAGCTGTGGACAGGCGTACTAATGGGCCCCGAGGCGGCGCTTAGTGCGCTAAGCCTCGACGATGCTTTTCCTATTGCCGACATCGACGACATTCTGCCCGGGCTCATCGAAGGCCGCGAGCGTGTCTACTATTCGATGGGTCATGACAGCCGCTTCGATGAGCGTGTGATGGATTGGGTTAAGGTGATTCGCGCGAAGGCGAAACTCGGCGCCCAGCCCCCGGGCGAGTTCTTGGTATTAGACCATTTGTTGCACGAGCTGCGGCTTATAAAGAGCAAACACGAGATCGAATTAATGCAGCGCGCCGCTGAAATCTCCGCCGAGGGACACAGGCAAGCGATGGCGGTGTGTGCGCCGGGCGTGCACGAGTACACGCTCGAGGCAGAGCTCAACTACGCGTTTACGCGAGGCGGTAGCCGAGCGCCTGCCTACAATTCGATTGTTGCTGCAGGCGAGAATGCTTGCATTTTGCACTATGACCGCAACGACGCCGAAGTAAAAGACGGCGACCTGATTCTGATAGACGCAGGCTGCGAGTATAAGTACTACGCCTCGGATATCACCCGCACCTTCCCGGCCAATGGGACGTTTAATCCGCAGCAGAAGGCAATCTACGAGTTGGTACTCAAAGCCCAAGACGCCGCAATCGATGCCGTGCAGCCGGGTGCGCCTTGGGATGCGCCGCATAATGCGTCGGTCAGGGTCATCACGCAGGGGCTGATCAAGCTTGGCCTCATCGAGGGAACTCTCGCCAAGGCGATAAAGGCGGAGGCCTATCGCGATTTCTACATGCACAGAGTTGGGCATTGGATCGGCATCGACGTGCACGATGTGGGTGATTACAAAATCGACGAGAAATGGCGTTTACTCGAGCCGGGGATGGTGACGACGATCGAGCCTGGCATTTATATCGCGCCGGATAATAAGCGCGTGCCGAAAAAGTGGCGAGGCATTGGCGTGCGGATCGAAGACGACGTGCTTGTGACTAAAAACGGCAATCGCGTGTTGACCACCGGCATTCCGAAAACCGTTGCCGAAATCGAAACGTTTATGGCGCTGGCCAAGCAAAAACGTGCAGCCTAATCGCTGCTAGTCTGTGTCGATTATGCGATTGGTCGACTGGTCAACTGCAAGCACGGGCAAAAGTATTAAGTAAGCGAATGAAACACTACGAAGCAAAAAGCGACGAGCGACAAGTATGCAGCGCGAAGACCTGAAGCAAGAATACGACATCGTTATCGTGGGCGGCGGGATGGTCGGCACAACCCTTGCCTGCGCGCTGGCTGCGTGGGGCCCGACCAGCGCTCTGTCGGTGCTGATTGTCGATGCGCAAATGCCTGCTCATAAAAGTAACAAAGCAGGAAGCAATGAGCGGGAGAAGGCGAGCTTCGATAGTCGTTCGACAGCGCTGTCATCGAGCTCGAAGCTCATTCTCGAGCGTTTTGGCCTTTGGCCGCAGTTGAGTGCCGGTGTCTGTCCTATCAAGCAAATCCATGTTTCCGATCAAGGACGCTTCGGTGCAACGAAACTCGACAGCGCCGATTTCGGTGTCCCAGCGCTAGGGTATGTTGTCGAAAATGCCGCGTTTGGCGCAGCACTAAATTCGACGCTTGCGCAGCTCGCTCACTGTGCAATGCTCGCGCCCGCTCGCGTAATCTCGGCGACGCCGTCGGCAACGGGCATGGATATCGAACTCGACAGCGGCCAAGTCGACGCCAGCTGTGAGCCGAGCCGTGTGGCTGCGAAGCTGCTGGTGATCGCTGAGGGTGGGGGTTCATCGCTCTGCGATCAGCTCGGCATCACGCGCAGCAACGAAGACTATGGGCAGCATGCACTTATCGCCAATGTTGGTCTGAGCCAGTCGCATAAAGGCGTTGCCTTCGAGCGCTTTACCAACTCCGGGCCGCTTGCAATGCTGCCGCTTCTGCCGGTAGAGGGAGAGCCGCGTGCCTCGCTGGTGTGGACGCTAGGCGCCGACGACTCCGAATACTACGCAGCGCTCGATGATGCAGAGCTACTCGCGCGCCTGCAGGAAAAATTTGGCGGGCGACTTGGACGCTTAAAGCGCATCGGGTCGCGCGCACTCTACCCGTTGAGTTTGCGCGTGGCGCAGGAGCAGATTCGCCCGGGCCTCGTTTTGCTGGGCAATGTTGCGCACACGCTGCACCCAGTCGCTGGGCAGGGCATGAATCTGTCGTTGAGAGATATTGAGGCGTTGGTCGAGGCGCTTAGTGATATTCAGGACGAAGGCCTAGGTTCGATGGCGACGCTGCAGCGTTATCTCGCCGCGCGTGAAGCCGATCAGAGTTTGATGATTTCGGTGACCGACGGTCTCACCAAACTCTTCTCGAGCGATGCGCAGACCAAAGTGTGGCTGCGCAAAGCAGGGTTGCTCTCGATAGACCTTATACCCGCGCTGAAGAAAACCTTCGGTGCGCGAGCAATGGGCTTCGATTAGGCTATTTGATCGCGGCGCGGATCGCTTCGATTCGCTTGCGGTTTGCACCGAGGTCGCTGTAGCCGAGACGCGACGCCGAGCGGACATGTGTCATGCCCGAGGCGGCATCGCTCATAAACTCCACGTCATCGACATAGCCCATCAGGCTGCTCGTAAACTCTGCGTACAAATAGTTTTCTTGTACATCGACTATATTGGCCTCGTCTAGCTCAACCAACACGCGCTGCACCTGTTCGAGGCTTGCTTCGAGTGGCTCGATGCCATGCTGCTCGCTCGTCTCAAAGCTTGAGACGCAGTTCGGGGAGTCGGGGCACGCCGTGAGCTGTCCGTTTTGGATGCCGATGTTGGTAGGCGGTTGGCCCGCGCAGGCGCCCAAGAAGGGCAGGATGGCAAATAAGCTTTTCTTCATTATTTTCTCTCAGATTGGTGGAGGTGGATAAGGGGTCTGACCCCTTTAACCTACGACAGTCATGCCTAGCCATTCGGCGATCAAGGCGGGTTTGTCTTCGCCGTCAATTTCGACGGTCACGTTGTGCTTGAGCAAGTAGTTTCCAGGCTTCTTCTCTTCTGCGCTGGCGAGTACAAAGCGTGCGCGTATTTTCGCGCCGGACTTGACTGGATTGAGGAAGCGAACCTTGTCTAGGCCATAGTTGATGCCCATCACCGTGTTTTCGAGCTTCAGTCCGCCGCCCATGCCGCTGAGCATGCTCAGTAATGATAGCGTTAGAAAGCCGTGCGCGATCGTTGTGCCAAAGGGAGTTTGCGCGGCACGCTCTGCGTCGAGGTGAATGTATTGATGATCGCCCGTTGCATCGGCAAATTGATTAATGCGTTCTTGATCTACTTCTATCCAATCTGTAAGGCCGACTTCTTTGCCGACGTAGTCTTGGAGTTGGCTTGCGTTAATAAGGTTGCTCATGGAGGGTCCTCTTTTTGTGGTTTTGTCTGCGTTTCTGTCTGTGATGTTATGTGAGCGTGGAGCATGTCCTCTTAGTAAGCACCTTTAGTGAACACCGTGGCTCTCGGGCCTGAGTCTAGCAGTAGACTACCCGACGACCAAGCCCGCTAGGGATTCGCCCGTTCAGGCTTTATACTCGCTCGCATGACCGAATCTGAAGCACATCACTTTTCAGCGCATGAGACGCCCGCCGACTGCGATGTCTTGATCGTTGGCGCGGGCCTCGTCGGTGCGACGCTTGCGCTGCGGCTGCGTACCTCTGGGCTGCGTGTTGGGTTGCTCGACAAGAGTGAATTAACTGGTACCACGGCCGCGTCTGTTAGTGAGCCGCGCGATGCGCCGGATAATACTGAACAACCCCCGAAGTTCGACCCGCGAGTAGTGGCACTTACGGCGCAATCGCAGCAGCTTCTCGAACAAGTTGGTGTGTGGCAAAAGCTAAAGCAGTCACGACACTGCCCCTACACCCAGATGCGTGTGTGGGAGCAGGATGGCACCGGCGAGGTCGAATTTGACGCAAGCGAGATACATGAGCCTGCTCTCGGCACAATCATCGAGAACGGGCTCATTGTCGGCGCGCTGCATGCTCGTATAGCCGACTGCCTTATCGAGCAAGCGCGTAGCGTCAACCCTTGGCTCACCCTCTTTATGGGACGCGGGGTGCTTAAGCTCGAACAGAGACAAGAAAAGGGGCGCCCACTCTCAAGGCTTCACTGCGACGACGGGAGCCTCGTGTCTGCCCCTCTTATAATCGCCGCAGACGGCGGCAATTCGCGCCTGCGTGACCTCGCCGGATTCGAAACACGTGAATGGGACTATGGGCAGAAAGCTATCGTGACGACTATTCGCACGCGCAAGCCCCATGATCGCACTGCGCTGCAGCGTTTCCTGACAACCGGCCCGCTTGCCTTTTTGCCGCTCGCCGAGGCGGCTGACACCCCACAAGGGCATTATTGCTCGATTGTTTGGTCAGCCGATGACCCGTGTGCAGACGAGCTTATGGCAGGCGACGAATGCGCGTTTAATGCGCGCTTAAGTCGCGCAATGGAAGGTGCTTTTGGCGGAGTCGAGTGGAGCGACACACGCTATGTGTTTCCATTAAGGCAGCGCCATGCCAAGCGCTATGTTGAGCGCAATGTGGTGCTTGTGGGCGATGCAGCACATACGATTCATCCCCTCGCAGGGCAGGGTGTTAACCTCGGTATGCTCGATGTCGTCGCGCTCGCCGAAGAAATCGAGGCAGGTGCTGCGGCCCGACGCTTCCCCGAGGACCCCCTCATTCTGAGTCGCTATCAGCGTCGTCGCATAGGCCCCAATCTCGCGATGATGGGCATGATGGAGGGCTTTAAGCGCGGCTTTGGTGAGCAATCGCTTGCCGTGCGCTTGCTACGGAACGTCGGGCTGAGTTCTGTTAACCGCTTTGGCCCGCTTCGGAAGGCATTAGCGCGCAAAGCGTTAGGCATCTAATTAGCAGAACAATTTTCTGCTTTATGCACTGATTTCATTCGCTTTTATTCGATTCAAGCTCCAGGCAACGCGATTCTCGTTTACTCGTCATCGCATTCCTCGCCCTGCAATACCTTCTTTTATGCAATAAAAACTCTAAGGTTTAGAATTTGTTATAAGGTTTTTTTAAAGCCAGTCGATACTTTTTGTGTGTAAAGAACAGACGTGATTCTTCACTGTCGTCTCACGATTGAAGGGCTTAGCCAGGAGCCGTTGTACCGATGTCAAAGCAAACCAACTTTCCGTTCGATCTAGACCTCAGCATTATCGATACGGCTAGCCTGACCAATATACTGAGTGATATAGAACAGCACCTCCCTCTCATGGAGAGCGCCGGCGACCTCGATCAGCTGCTCGAAGTAAAAGCGTTTTTCGAAACAGAGCTTAAAGTATCGCGCAGGCTCCACTAATTCGCCTTTTGCTTGTCTCCCCCTCGCTAATTCATCCTCGCTTGCGCTATTCTCAGAGCGCAATCTCGCTTTCATTCAGCATGACCTAAGGAATAGGGAGTTACCTATGAAGAAAGTACTTACGATGATTAGTTTACTGGGGCTTATGAGTAGTGCTGCCTCGGCACTCGACATGGCTGCGCTCGAACGCGCCATGGCTAACCCTGATCGACCCGCCGAAGACAAAGAGCGCGATGCCAGCCGCAAAGCTCCCGCGGTATTGGATTTTATGGGTGTCGAACCCGGGATGACTGTGTTGGATATCAACGCGTCGGCTGGTTGGTACACCGAGGTTTTGTCTTATGCAGTCGGTGCGAATGGCAAGGTTTACATGCAAAACCGGCCTGGAGGCCGAAGTGCCGAGGCCGCCGCGACTCGTGCTGCCCGACTTAACAATGTTGACGCGTGGGACGGTGATGTTTCCGCTATACCGGCAGGGACAGTAGACTTTGCGCTAACTGCATTAAATTTCCATGATTTTCATAACTCGAATCCCGCTGCTGCGCAGGAGCTTCTATCAGCAACGATGGCGACACTAAAACAGGGTGGGATTCTTGGTATTATCGATCATGAAGGCACACCAGGTGCAGACAATCAGTCACTGCATCGCATTGCATTCGATGAGGCAGTGAAGGCCGTGTTGCAGTCGGGTTTCGTCTTGGTCGGTGCGAGCGATGTGTTAGACAACGAGTCAGACGATCATTCGGTGGGGCCATTCGATCCATCGCTTGGTCGCAATACTGACCGCCTCGTGCTTAAATTTATAAAGCTGTAACCCGTTCGTAATATTGAATGACGACCACTAAGGGCTTCGCTAATCACGTGGCCCTTTTTATTTTTCGTCATACACCACAGCTAATTCCGCAATAGATCACCCGGATTATGACAGCAGAAAAAAGTAGTAAAAGCCCTCTCTCTCGATTTTTAGGCGTGTTTCGCTACAGCGCCGTCGCTATGCGAATCGTCTGGGATACTAGTGCACCGTTGATGATTGCCATGGCGTTGACGACGCTGATTGTTGGGCTACTGCCTGCTGCGATCGCCTCGGTCGGCGGCTTATTCGTCGATGCTGTTGCTGGCGCACTAGGAAGCGCTGGCGCGGCGGCCGAGGTTGCAAGGAGTGAAGCACTCACCTTTGTCTACATCGAAGTAGGATTGGTGCTGCTTATGACAGCAGCACAGCAAGCTAACACGGTATGCCAAACGGTGCTTCGTGTTCTGCTCGGTAACAAAATTAATGTCATGATTCTTGAGAAAGCCTTGACCCTCGAGCTGGCGCATTTCGAAGACGCTGAATACTACGACAAATTAGTTCGCGCGCGGCGCGAGGCGAGTTCACGACCGTTAAGTCTAGTAACGAAAACCTTCGACCTGCTCCGCAATGTGATTTCACTTATCGCTATCGGCGTGTTTCTTTTTCAGTTTTCTCCCTATGCAGTGCTTTTACTCAGCATAGCCGGCGTGCCCGCGTTTATAGCCGAAGCAAAATTTTCGGGTGAGGCTTTTAGAGTCAATAAACGACGTTCGGCTGAAAGGCGTATGCAAATTTATCTCGAAATGGTGCTCACACGCGAAGACGGCGTAAAAGAAGTTAAGTTATTGCAGCTTGGGAAAATCTTTTTACAGCGCTATGTCGACATATTCTTAGCGATTTATAAAGAAGACCGAAGCTTGGTATTGCGTCGCGGTGTGTGGGGCTATGGATTGGGCATTATCGCGAGTGGCGCGTTTTATTTCGCCTATGGCTGGGTAGGTTTCGCAGCGATTGCCGGCGCAATTACCATTGGCCAGATGACAATGTATATCGCCCAGTTTCGACTTGGGCAGAGCGCGGTAACCAGCAGCCTGACCTCGGTAAATGGCATGTATGAAGACAATCTCTATCTGTCTAATCTTACCGAATACCTCGAGCATGAAGTGCCGGAACAGAGTGGTAATTTACATGCCGGACCAAGGCCCGAAGACGGCATTCGCTTTGAGAATGTCAGCTTTTTCTACCCTGGTAGCGACGTGCCAGCGCTCGACAACGTGAGTCTGCATATAACCCCCGGCGAAAGCCTTGCGATAGTAGGCGAAAACGGCAGCGGAAAAACGACGTTGATCAAATTACTCACACGCCTTTATACGCCTACGCAGGGTCAGATTATGCTCGAAGGTCTGCCGCTTCAAGAGTGGGACGTCGATACGCTTCGGCGTAAAATTGGTGTGATCTTTCAAGATTTTGCGCGCTATCAATTAATCGTCGGTGAAAATATTGGCATCGGAGATTCCGATAATTTGGCATCCGAAACTGAAATCGAAATCGCGGCGAAAAAAGGCATGGCCGACGAGTTTGTGCGCGATTTGCCGAGCGGATATAAGACGCAGCTCGGCACGTGGTTTAAAGACGGCAAAGAGCTGTCGGGCGGGCAGTGGCAGAAAGTGGCTTTGTCGCGCGCCTTTATGCGCAGTAAAGCCGATATCTTGATTCTAGACGAACCCACCGCGGCTATAGATGCCAAAGCCGAGGCGGATATCTTCGCGCATTTTGCTGAGCTTACTGCGAATCGAATCTCGATCATTATCTCGCACCGATTCTCTACGGTGCGCCGCGCCGATCACATTATCGTGCTCGAAAAGTCGAAGATAATGGAGCAGGGGAGTCACGAAGAGCTGCTAGAACTTGGTGGCCAGTACGCAACGTTATTTATGCTTCAGGCCGAAGGTTATCAGTAGCCTTACACTCAACAGGAGAAAGACAATGGAAGGGCAAGTAGAAGAGGAATCGAACTCCCGCGCCGTTACAATACTCTTGCGGTCGAGAACTAGACTGCTCGTTTGTTTTCTAACCCTGCCTCTTTACATCGCCGCTGTGTGGGCGCTGCTCAGCAATGGCCGCGAAGTCGGCGCACTCATGTGGATTTATATTGCCCTCTATTCGGTGTTCGCTATCGACTTGGTGCGTCGCCGCTGTCCAAGTTGCGGCGAGCAGTTTTTTGTAAAGAGCATTCTCTTGAATTTTCTTTCTAAGCGCTGCGTGCATTGTGGTGAGGACGGATATAGCCAGCGGAATTGAGCGTTTCACTCGAAGCCTTAGTGCCCAGCTTGTGTGATTTCTGAATTGGATTTTGGTTGCACTATGCTATACTAAATATTGCTAGTATTTATGCATTTGTTCTAGTAACCTCCCCCACCTTTGAACTTTAAGTATAATATTCGTTTAGTATTTCCGAATATTTTAATTCACTAGCTTTGCTAATCCCCTCGGGTGAGGCCTGCGAGGGTTTTCCCTGATAAGAAAAAAATTAGAACCGCTCTTCGGAGCTGATTCTTCAGACTTCTCTGACTTCTCTGACACTTCAGACTTCTCTGTCTCTCGTCAATCGTTAAGCTCCGACACCTTCTATTTCACTTGGCTTCGACGCATCGCCTTTGGGGTGCTGCTACTTATGAGTTCGTTGTTTTCGTTAAGTGCAAGCGCGGCCAATGCCTTAGCTTTCGATGGTAATAACGACTTAGTTCGCGACTCCTCGTTTAGTGCAGGCTCTTTCGCGAAGACGAGCTTTAGCGTTGAGCTATGGTTCAAATCGGATGCTGTAAACCGAGGCTATTTAGTCCAGAGTGCTAATTCGAGTTCAGCTTACGCTGGTGAAAAAATACAATATTCCATGCGCCTCGAAGCAGGAGGCAGCGTGATAGCCAGCTATGGAGGAAAGGGTTCTTACGTCAGTGCGGCCTCTTCGAGCTCTTATGGCGATGGCAACTGGCACCATGCCGCTATGACTCTCGCCAGTTCAGGTGTGTTTACTTTGTATATTGACGGCGCCGCGGTTGCTACCGATTCTTATTCAGAAGCCTCGGGTACGAGGTACTACACACACACTCTCTCTATTTAGGCGTTTTAACCTCTACGAGTTTCTCTAATAGCAGCTATTTCAAAGGTCAGATGAGAGACGTTCGCTTTTGGTCGGATACTCGTTCTGCCGCTGAGGTTCTGGCCAATAAAGACGCAACGCTCACGGGAGCAGAGTCGGGCCTTTTCGCATGGTATACCCTCGACCAAGGCGCAGGCGGCGGGGCCAGCACCAGCACAAGGACGATAATTGACTCGGCAGGTTCAAATGATGCTGAGCCGTTGAATTTTGATATGGGCGGGACCGTGTCTAATTTCGTGGCCTTCGTCGATAACACTGATCTGGATGCTTCGCTGACTGCCGCTGCCGGCGTGGCAGAGCCTGTTGCGATTCCTACTACCGTTGATACGGTTGGCGAGTCACTCGATGTCTTTGACTTCACTCTCACAGACGGCGGCACCGCAGACGCACTGGCGCTGGGCGTGTCGCAGGTAGTTGTGAACGTCTCGGGCACCGCGACCGATGCCCAGCGCAGTCAGGTCACTTGGCGTCTGAATGGCCCCGATGCGAGCAACGTGACCGGCACTTACTCTGCCGGCGCAGACACCCTCACCTTCTCAAGCCTGTCGATCTCCGTCGCCGATGGCACAAGTGAGATCTACACCGTCAACGCCTACTTCAATGACAACACCAGTCTTACCGACAACGCGACGGTCATCCTGTCGGTAGATGGCGATACTGACCTGACAGTGTTAGGCACTGGCACAAGCATGGCTGCCACCACAGCGGTGAGCAACGGTACAGGCACGCTCATCACGGTGGCGGCAACGAAGCTTGCCTATGCGACCGAGCCTGCAGGGTCAGCATCAGGCGTCGCGTTCACGAGTCAGCCGGTGGTCCGCGCACTAGATGCCGCCGATAACCTCGACTTAGACTTTACCGAGACGATTACGCTTAGTACGAGCGGCGGTGGCTCGCTGAGTGGCGACGTTGATATTGCCGCTGTGGCGGGCGTGGCTACCTTCGCTGGCGTCGGCTATATGGCAAGCGCCGATAAGGAATCTGTTACGGTCAGTGCAGACGACGAGGCCACGAGCGGCGATTTCGCCCCTATCACCTCTAGCAGCCTGCGCAGTGAGGTGACCGCGACACGACTTGTGTTCCAAGTCCAGCCAACCCCGCGTTCGGCGTTCTCAGGTGATGTACTCACCTTTGCTCCCGCGCTCACGGTGGCTGCGGTCGATAGCGCTGGGGTGGTGGATGTCGACTATACAGCGAGCGTAAACGTGTCAGAAACCGGCGGAGCGGGAGGTGTCTTGCTCGCTTTTGCCGGTGATACCGATGCCGACGAAGCGACCGCGACAATGAGCGCGGTTGCTGGGCTCGCGAGCTTTACCGGGTTGACGTCGCGCTATACTGCAGTCACTGAGTCTAATGAGACCTATAACTTCGCCGCCAACTCTGGCGCTTTCGCGCAGGTGCTTAGCCTTGCGCTAAGCAGTTCACCCGTGCCGCCGCCGGTAGATCCGACGATTCGCGATAAAGTCACTCGCACAGGCACGAGCACAGATCCTGAGATCGCCGAAGGCGGTGAACTCACCGGCGGCGAAGTCTGCGGCGACGCGATTAGCGAAGGCAAAATCACAGACGTGACTCTGTGCGGCGGGGCGACGATCACCGGCGGCGAGGTGGGCGGCGAGATTATCGGCGACCCTGATGACCCCGCGACGCTGAGCGGCGTGACGGTGCTGCCGGGATCACGATTGTCCAACGTCAACATTGGCGCGGACGTGATCTTGCTAAAGGGCGTAATCATTGGCGACAACGTCGGCTTCGCGTCTTTTCTGAATATGCCGAGTGGCGTTGCGCTGACTAACACGCTTAGCTTTATTGCCGTGCCGGGTCGCGAGGGACAGACCGCACTAGACCTCAGAGGCGAGTCGATCGCAGGTGCTGCGACCGCGCCGCGTACAAGTTACCTTGACCTCGTGGCGGAGGTGCCCGAATTCGAAGAACCGGGCGCGGCGATCAAGCAGCAGCCTCAAGGTGAGATCGAGATGGAGTTTTCAGACTCGGAGGCGCGCATGGTGCCCATCCGCATCACCAAGACCGACACGCCCGACGCCGACGAGGTTGGTTTTAGCTACGACGACGATGGCAATCTGAGCATTCGCCTTCCCTCGCTGCTCGAGATCATCATGTACCCGATGTTCACCGATGATGATGCGCTGCTTGCGGCGATCAAAAAGGAAGACCCTGCCTACGGACTCAAGTACGGAGCAGACTCCTACTTCGAGATCACCAAGGACACTGAAACAGGTTTAGCGGCGACGCTGCCGCGCTACGTGGGCAGGCCAGGACTGTCGGCGGTAAAACTGGCAAGTGGCACCGAGCGCGAGCTAGGCTTCTTCACCTACCCGTCGCCGTTCCTCGCAAACGTGAATGCGGTCTCACTTATCACGCGCAACGACGTAGGCGCGCTAATGGAACAGGAGATGGTGCCGGCGCCGAGCGACTGGCTGCTGTTTAAAACCAGGGTGTTAAAAGAAGGGCGGGTATCTCGCGTGAGTATCGACCCACGTGGTGTGATTACGATACGCGAAACCGCTGGATATGAGTTCAGGGTACTCGCAGACTATGCGGTAATCCCTAATGCGGTGTTCTCAAAAGAAGGCAGGCCGATAGTGTTCATCAACGCAGGCGATCTAAACGCCAACGGCGAAGACGACTACTATAGCTACTATCCAAATGGCGATCGGCAGACTCTGTATGTTT
>Ga0209601_1001359_pt1 | contig 17264 bp, 13 predicted proteins | sample COGITO_mtgs_1104_4_FD_184796 | JGI IMG/M metagenome (GOLD analysis project Ga0209601, IMG submission 184796) | Pelagic marine microbial communities from North Sea - COGITO_mtgs_110426 (SPAdes) (version 2) | ecosystem: Environmental > Aquatic > Marine > Epipelagic ...
GAGATATTGTTTCTTTTTGCAATTTCGAACATAAGTTCTGGCTCAAAGCTGCCTTCAATGTGAAGGTGAAGCTCTGCCTTGGGTATGCCTTGAATGATGTTTTTTAGATTTGTTTTTTCCATTTGAACGAGGGGCTAAAACCAGTTTTAATTGGTTTTAAGTATTGTTATCTGCATTAAAAAAGCCCTTCATTTATTAAGGGCCTATCTAATTTCTATTTCTTGAAAGTTTGTGATGAGAAATTGATATCGTCACAAGTTATTTTCATTTTATTCTTGTCAAAGGCGGTAATTTGTCCTTCTAACATAGTGTATGTTTGGCCACTGGACTTATCAAATTTAAATTGAATGTTTCTGTGAAGACGACCTACCACCCATGTGCCCGTCCAAATTACATCATCTAATTCAACCCATTTGAATTTATCACCGATAAAAGTTATTTTTTTTGGGTTATCGTCTCCAATCCAAGTCCCTTCAATGTTTTTCTGAACGTTCTCATAGAATGCGTTAGAGTCCTTATGTTCTTCAGATTCAGTCACACTGCAGGAAAATAGAAAAGGTATTAGGGTAGCGAACAAAAGAATTTTTTTCATGTTTTAAGTTTTAGTTTTCGAATGTGAATTTAATACTATTTGTGAATTGCATATAACGCAGGGCTAAAGATACATCTTTATTTTTCCATTGTGAAGCCCTTTAAACACTTGGGTTTAGGAAATCACGCTATCTAAATACAGAGACATTTGTGTCACGACTGCCTTTGAATTTCCCGCAAATGCTTTGTCAGACAATAACAAAACAGGTCGCTTTAAAAATGTATAATCACTTAAGAGTAATTTTTTATAATCAGAATCTTCAAAAGAGGAAGAATCAATAGACCTGAATTTGACTGCGCGTTTATTGAACAGCTCTTCGTAGGACGAAAAATGAGCTTTCATTTGTTCTAACTCTTCAGGAGTAAGATGAGCGGATTTGATTTCACGTAAAACAACCTCATTAGGCAGGTTCAACTCTTTGAGAATCTTCCTACAGGTGTCACAGGTTTTTAAATAAAAGAAACGAGCTTTTAGCAAAATTCAGCGTATGCCGCTTGAAGATTTTGAGAAATCATCGCAGCAGATCCTCCTTCGATGTGGTGACGCTCTAAAAAGTGAACGAGCTTACCATCTTTAAATAACGCCACAGAAGGAGATGATGGAGGATAGGGCAAAAAGTACTTTCTGGCCTGTGCAACCGCATCGGTATCTACTCCGGCAAAAACAGTAGTTAAAGCATCGGGGCTTTTATCTCCCTCTACTGAAAGTTTTACTCCTGGACGCATATTTCCTGCGGCACAACCGCATACAGAATTGACAACAACAAGCAATGTTCCTGAGGTGTTCTGAATAGAGGCATCAACATCTTCAGTTGAGGTTAGTTCTTTAAAGCCAACAGAAGTTAAGTCTTCTTTCATTGGCTGTACTAATTCTGGTGGGTACATATCAAATATTTTTAAGTGGTACAAAGTTATGAATTACCATCAAAAAAGGCTTTTAAATTGCAGATACTTTTTTAGGAAACACGAACAGAAACAATCATTTCGAAAGTCGCTACTACTTCTCCTTGGTCGTTTTTGGCTTCTACCATAATACTGTCGTTTATTCTAGACCCTTCTTTTAGGCTTTTTTCCATGGCTTTTTGAATTTTTTGGCCCTCATTGCTTTCAAAAACGATATGGCTCTCGGCTCTTTTTAGAAATTGAGCGTTCATTCCTTTAAATGCAAAAGAGACCTTGCGGTCCATCTTTTTTGAAAAATAAAAAACTTGAATTCCTCCAGCAATATCAGCGCCAACAGAAAGGGCTCCAAAATACATCGAGTTGAGATGATTTTTAGTGCGTCTTCGTAGCTTGATTTTAACCCGAACAGAATTGTCATCAATGGCCAACAGTTTGGGGTTAGTGAATCGGATCATCGGTATTTTTACAAACCCCAACAGAAAGAGCAACCATCGCATTTTTTTTATTGAAACATCCATGTCAATTCCCTATTAATTTTTTAATTTCATTGAGCTTTAAAAGTGCATCAACTGGAGTCAACGAATTGATGTCTACATTTTTCAGCTCCTCGTGTATCTGTTCTAAAACAGGGTCATTCAATTGAAAAAAGCTAAGCTGCATCGAATCATTTAGACTTGTTTTAATGTCTTCTTTATTTTTCTTTCCTCCAACAGATGAGTGCATGGCTTCAAGATCGTGGAGTATTTGTTCTGAACGCTTCACTACTTGGGATGGCATTCCGGCCATTTTAGCCACATGAATTCCAAAGGAATGCTCACTGCCACCCTCTACCAGTTTTCTAATGAAAAGAATCTTTTTACCTACCTCCTTTACGGAAACATTGAAGTTTTTAATCCGGTCAAACTTGTGGGTCATCTCGTTTAACTCATGATAATGCGTAGCAAAGAGGGTTTTACATTTTGCTTTTTTATTCTCATGTAGGTATTCGGCGATGGCCCAAGCAATCGAAATGCCGTCGTAGGTGCTTGTCCCTCTCCCAATTTCATCTAAAAGAATTAAGCTGCGGGGAGAAATGTTATTCAAAATACTTGCGGTTTCATTCATTTCAACCATAAAGGTGGATTCTCCCGAGGAAATATTGTCAGAAGCTCCAACGCGGGTAAAGACCTTGTCAACCAAACCAAGCTGTGCCTTTTCTGCGGGTACAAAACAACCCATTTGCCCCATAATAACGATGAGGGCAGTTTGTCTGATTAAGGCACTTTTACCACTCATATTGGGACCGGTAATCATCATGATCTGTTGTTTCTCCTGATTCAGATGAATGTCATTCGCAATATATTTCTCACCGATCTCCAAGGATTGCTCAATCACTGGATGCCTTCCGTTTTTAATATCTAAAGACAAGCCTTCATTGATCTCGGGTTTGCAGTAGTTATACTTCTTAGCAATTACGGAGAAAGAGAACAAGCAATCCAAGCGACCCAAAATTTGTGCATTGACCTGGATGGGTGTAATATAGTTGGCCATTTCCAGTACCAATTCCTGAAACAAGCGGGTTTCAAGCGCCATTATTTTTTCTTCAGCACCAAGTATTTTTTGTTCATAAATTTTTAGCTCTTCTGTAATGTATCTTTCCGCATTTACAAGGGTTTGCTTTCTGATCCACTCTTCAGGAACTTTGTCTTTGTGTGTATTTCTGACCTCAATATAGTATCCAAAGACATTATTGAATGCAATTTTAAGACTTGGAATTTGGGTGCGTTCTGATTCTCTTTTTTGAAGCTCAGCTAGAAAATCTTTCCCATGATATGCAATTTCTCGCAATTCATCAAGTTCCTTGTTCCACCCCGATTTTATTACCTCTCCCTTTCCGATTTGAACAACCGGCTCCTCAGTTAATGATTTGTCGATAAGTTCAATTAAGGATGGGCAGGGGTCCAACTTATCCAAAAGGGTTTTTAAGCTTTTCGGTTTGTCATTGGTATTTAAAAGCGCTTTTAAGGGGTCAATTTCTATTAATGTTTTTTTCAGGTGAGCAACCTCTTTAGGGTTAACGCGCCCTACCGCTACTTTAGAAATCAAACGCTCCAAGTCCCCAATATTTTTTAACCTTTGCGAAAGCTCAAAACCTAGCTTTTCATTTGACTTAAAAAAGTCAACAACCATTAATCGATCCTCTATAGGTTTTTTATTTTTGAGCGGCAGCATAATCCATCGCCTAAGCATTCGGCTACCCATTGCGGTCTGGGTTTCGTCTAAAATATCCGAAAGTGTTCTTGCATTTTCATGAGGAGATGAAACGAGCTCAAGGTTTTTAATCGTGAATCGGTCGAGCCAAACATATTTTTCTTCTTCAATTCGCGAAATAGCGGTGATGTGATCTAGTTTTTTGTGTTCACTTTCTCCTAAATAATGGAAAACAGCGCCCGCTGCAATTATGGCTTCATTAAGTGTGTCAACACCAAAGCCTTTCAACGATTTGGTACCAAAATGTTTATTCAATATTTCTTCAGCAAAATCAGGGGTAAAAACCCAATCATCCAATCGAAAGGTATAGTGTGATGTGCCGAAATGGCCTTCAAATGCTTTGCCCTTGTTTTTCTGAAATAAGATTTCACTTGGACTAAAATTTGATATCAGCTTGTTCAAATATTCCTGGTCCCCTTGTGCTACCAAAAGCTCTCCCGTAGAAACATCAAGTAAGGCAATTCCATGCTCTTTTGTACCAAGATGGACAGCGCATAAAAAATTATTTTCCTTTTGGTTGAGCACCTCATCATTAAATGAGACACCTGGTGTGACCAATTCGGTCACCCCTCTTTTGACAATTTTTTTGGTCATTTTAGGGTCTTCAAGCTGATCGCAAATGGCCACCCTTTCTCCCGCACGTACAAGTTTTGGCAGGTAGGTATTAATTGAATGGTGGGGAAAACCAGCAAGCTCAATATGAGCTGCAGCACCATTTTTTCTTTTGGTTAAAATAATACCAAGAATCTGTGAGGCTTTTATCGCATCCTGTCCAAAGGTTTCATAAAAATCACCCACACGAAAAAGCAACATGGCCTTTGGGTGCTTCGCCTTGATTTGATTATATTGCCTCATCAAAGGAGTTTCAGTCGCTCCTTTTGCTTTAGTGGTTTTCGCCAAGTGAAATGATTTTACAAATATTTTAGGTAAAGTTAATCGCATCACTGTGGAAATCAAAGCATAGGAAAAAGATATTTTAAAAGAATGAATAAAAAGTTAAAGCTTTGGGAGTTGAATCGAAAAACCGAAGCGGAATTTCGTGAACAAAAGAAGTTTCCTATTGTGGTTGTTTTGGATGACATTCGGTCACTCAACAATATTGGTTCTTTCTTCAGAACAGCAGATGCTTTTAACATTGAAAAGATAATTCTCTTTGGGATTACGGCATCTCCACCCCACAAAGACATACATAAAACAGCATTAGGGTCAACGGAAACTGTTCGGTGGGAACACCAAGAAGACAAGTTATTGTGTCTTAAAGATTTAAAAAACAATGGATACGAGCTTTGTGTTCTTGAACAAACAGAACAAACCACATTGCTTCAAGAGGTTTCGACACTACCGAATCGCCCGACCGCTTTGATATTTGGAAATGAGGTAAACGGAGTGGCTCAGGAGCTTGTGGATTTCTCCGACAGAATTATTGAGATTCCGCAATTTGGGACAAAACACAGTTTAAACGTCAGTGTTTGTGCTGGAATTGTGATGTGGGAGTTTTGTAAAAAGTATATTGAATGAAGGGGATATTGCTTTTATTTTTCATGCTACCATTTCTTTTTCTCGGGCAAAATAAAAACATTTCGCTCCTGGACCATTGGTATGACACGACCATGATTACCAATTCGAGTATGGTTCGATATAGCGGGTGCTATTCTTTCACTCAAAACGGGTTAGACTATGCTGTTATTGGAACAACAGAGGGGTTCCATATTTTTGAAGTTACAACAGATAGTAAGCTTAGGCTTATAGATAGTATTCAAGCAAGGTATGTTTCATCACAAGCCATCACCAGAGAGTATGCGCATTATGGAAATTTACTGTATGCGATTGGCGACGAAGGGGATGCTTCGCTTCAGATTGTTGACCTGACAAACCTACCCAATACGGTTTCTTTGGTTGCTGAAATTCAAGACGAAAGGGTGGGAAAGGCACACAACATTTACATAGACACTGCTCGTGCATTGATGTATTTGTGCTTGGTATCCCCTATTGTAAATGGTTCAGAGAATTCTTTGATTCCCATTCGGGTTTATTCTCTTGAAAACCCATTGTCTCCGCAAATTGTCTTTAGTGGAATTGACGACCTCGATGAGGTTCACGATTTGGAAGTAAGGGGAGAGATAGCCATACTTAGCTGTGGATTTCAGGGAATGAGGGTTTATGACTTTACAGATCCAACAAATCCAATATATTTGAGCAATTTAGAGTTTTACCAAGAACAAGGATACAATCATCAAGGGAGCCTAAGTGAAGATGGAAAAACCTATGTGTTTGCAGATGAAACTCCGGGAACCAAAATAAAGAAGTGCTCAGTTTCTGAAGACTTTACAATTCAAATTCAGCAACGGTTTGGCGTAGAAAACATCCCTTACGATAAAACAGCTCATAATATAGAGGTGATCGGTAGCTTGGCTTATGTCGCATACTACAATGACGGATTAAAGGTTTACGACCTGAGAACCAACCCTCCAAATGAAATTGCCTCATATGATACCCATACAGATCTTCCTGGAAATGAGTTTTCAATGTGGGGCGCTTGGGGTATAGAAGCTGGGGTTTCCAATAACAGGGTACTGGTTTCTGATCGTATTTCTGGCTTGTATTTGTTTGATTTTGATCGCGACTTTTTTGAGCAAGCCCAATCACCATCAGCTCTGAATTGCTATCCTAACCCGGTCAGCTCAGGAGGAACAATCTCTATTCGTACTGCGAATGATGGCATCAGCTCATTTGCCATTACTCTCAAGGACCAAACTGGAAAAGAATTATTAAAGAAAGAAATTTTCGATAATAGCTTTACAACTGCTGCTCTGAATATAGCTCAGGGCACCTATTTTCTTACCATTGAATTTCCTGAAGAATTGTTTATGAACAATGAAACGATTAAAGTCGTAGTGAAGTAAGGAACAGGTGCACTAATTCCATTATTTTAATACTTTTCTAGCATGGAGACTTCAACAATTCGATCCCTTGAGTGTTGTAGTAATGAGACCATTGCAATATGAAAAAACAGCTAAAAATATATGATCTTGTTTTTTCCGGGTTTGGTGCCAGTTCTTGTATTTTAATCAATCAGCTTCACAAGAAAAACGAGCTGCATAAAAAACGAATTCTCATCCTCGACCCTTCCGAAAAAAAAACCAACGACAAAACTTTTTGCTTTTGGGCCAATCCCAACGATGACATAGTTGTAGATCATCAAGAGATTGTAACCCACAGCTGGTCAAAGGTTTGGATAGACGAAGCGCTAACCAGCAACATAGCGCCTTTAAAATACCATCATATAAGTAGCGAAGGGCTATACAACAAAACAAGAAAAGTCTTGAAGAGCTATGATGTCACTTTCTGTAACGAAACGGTTGAGAAAATCGAAGAAGATGAAGTCGTGCGTATTTGGACCTCTGAAAGTAATTATATGGCTCATTTGGTTTTTGATTCAAGACCTCCAAAAATCAAGACCCCTTTATCTGAAAAACAAAACATATGGCAATCGTTTTTAGGGTATAAGGTAAAACTAAACAACAGTGTTTTAGATGAGGACACGTGTACCTTAATGGACTTTAATGTAGTTCAGGATGGGGCAACTCAATTTGTTTATGTTCTTCCGTATTCTACTAATGAAGCATTGATTGAACTTACGCGGTTTGGTAAGGAAAAAATAGATGTAGAAATGGCCGAAAACGCATTGAAAAACTACATCAATCAGCACTATGGAGCATTTGAGGTAAAGCAGGTTGAAAGAGGGATGATTCCCATGTTTCTGGATATGCCAAGAAGTAATCAATCAAAAAGGATTGTGCCTATTGGTACTCGTGCACACATGGTAAAGCCAAGTACGGGGTATGCCTTTAAAAACATGTACGAGCATGCCAAATCACTATCTACTCAACCCGGTAAGTCTAAACAAAGAAAACCCTCCTCCCTAAGATTTAAATTTTATGACAGACTATTGATATACATACTCGCTGTTTGGCCAAAGATGGGAAAGCCTATTTTTAGTCGATTATTTGGATCCAAGTCGCTCTCATTTATTTTGAAGTTTTTGGATGAAAACACGAGTATGAAGGAGGATATAGGAATGTTTTCGAAACTTCAAATCGGCACTTTTTTAAAAGCGGTATTGTATTTATTTATCGAAAAAGCAAAGAATCAAATTTTACTGTTTGCACCTCTGATGTTATATGGAATAATGCATTTAATCCTTCCAGATTATGCAGAATTAAGTCTATATGCTTTAATTGCCATTGGTCTATTTTTGGTGGGGATACCTCATGGGGCGATGGATCATAAAACGGGCCTTTTTTCAGACAATAAAAAAATAAATCTATCATTTATTTTCAAGTATTTAGGCGTCATGTTAATGGCTTATTTGGTTTGGCTTATCTCACCAACGGTTGCATTAGTGACATTCATATTATATTCTGCTTGGCACTTTGGCGAAACCGATATTCAGGAATGGAAAATGAACTCGAGGCTTATTGGTTTTCTTTGGGGACTCCTCATGTTTTCAGCTCTTTTCTTTTCCCATGTTTCTGAATTGAATGTAATATTGAAGGCATTGCATGTACAACAGCTTCCACCAGAGCTCCCATGGCTCGGTTTGTTCTTTTGGTCATTGATCCTCTCTTTTCTATTGGCCAGATTGCACGGGTCGATACCTTGGTTTTTACTTACCTGTTTTCTTGCATTAAGTTATTGGCTGCCCTTGGTAATGGCATTTGCCATCTATTTTGTCTTTCATCACAGCTGGAGTGGATGGAAACATTTGAGAACATCTTTCAAAGAGAGCAATTGGAGTTTATTTAAAACAGCCCTACCATTTAATCTAGGTGCTCTTATTTTGTTCGTTGTCCTTTTCTTAAATATAGGAATGGGCTGGGATTATAATATGGCACAAATCTTTATATTCATTTCTTGCATCAGCTTACCTCATATATTATCGATGAGCTACTTTTACAAAAAGTTAAAGACAAAAAGAGTTTAGTTTACAACAAAGTCACCAGTAAAACATCATCTTCCTTATTCACCTTAATAAGCTCTTTTTTAGATAGTCCCTTCATGGCTTTGTCCCAAGCCTTGTTACTCATTTCGACTCCAGACCGAAGGTCTTTTAGTTCGCAAGAGTTTACCTTTTTAAGGTTTTCGTGTATGGTTTTTTCATGCTCGGTGAGCTCGATTTTTTTTGCTTTTACTTCAGGTCTCATCTGTGGGAAAAACAAAACTTCTTGAATGGACGCATTGTTGGTTAAAAACATGCATAATCGGTCGATTCCGATACCCATCCCTGAAGTTGGAGGCATTCCATATTCCAAAGAGCGAACAAAATCCATATCAATAAACATGGCTTCGTCATCTCCCTTTTCAGACAACTTTACCTGCTCTTCAAACCGTTCTTTTTGGTCAATAGGATCGTTCAGTTCAGAATAAGCATTGGCAAGCTCTTTTCCATTTACCATGAGTTCAAAACGCTCGGTGAGTTCAGGGTTGTCTCGGTGTTTTTTACACAAAGGAGACATTTCAACGGGGTAGTCTGTAATGAAAGTGGGTTGAATATAATTCCCCTCGCATTTTTCGCCAAAGATTTCGTCAATAAGCTTTCCTTTACCCATGCTATCGTCCGTTTCAACACCTAGTTTTTTGCAGGTTTCAAGAAGCTCGCTTTCATTCATTGGAGCAATATCAATACCCGTATGTTCTGCAATGGCGTCAATCATGGAAATTCTTTTAAAGGGCTTTTTAAAGCTCACTTTGTTTTCTCCAATCTGAACATCCGTTGTCCCAAGAACATCCATACATATCGTTTCGAGCATGTCTTCGACAAATTCCATCATCCAAACGTAATCTTTATAGGCAACATAGATTTCCATCTGTGTAAATTCAGGATTGTGGGTGCGGTCCATTCCCTCATTTCTAAAATCTTTAGCAAATTCATATACACCGTCAAATCCACCAACAATAAGTCTTTTTAAATAGAGTTCATTCGCAATACGTAAGTATAAAGGAATATCTAGGGCGTTGTGATGTGTAACAAACGGTCTTGCTGCGGCACCTCCTGGAATAGACTGTAGGATTGGAGTTTCAACTTCAAGGTATTCTCTAGAATTTAAAAAAGACCTCATTGATGAAATAATTTTAGACCTTTTAATAAAGGTGTCTTTCACGTGGGGGTTGACCACGAGGTCAACATAACGTTGTCGATATCGCGATTCAGGATCGGTAAAGGCATCATGTATTTTTCCTTCTGCATCCGTTTTGGGCAGAGGTAAGGGTTTTATCGCTTTACTTAAGACGGTTAGCTTTGTAACATTAACGGAAACCTCTCCGACTTGTGTTTTGAAAACGGTGCCATGAACACCTATAAAATCACCTAAATCAAGAAGCTTTTTAAATACATCGTTATACATTGATTTATCTTCTCCAGGGCAAATTTCATCTCGATTAAAATAGAGCTGTATTCTTCCTGAAGAGTCTTGTAATTCCGCAAAGGAAGCCTTACCCATTATTCGCTTACTCATGATTCTACCAGCGAGACAGACCTCTTTGCCTTCTGTATATTCTACTTTGATTTCTTGAGATAATGTGTCTACAGGAAACAATTGAGCAGGAAAGGGCTCAATACCCATTGCTCTTAATTTATTTAATGATTCTCTTCTAAAAACTTCTTGCTCTGACAACTCCTGTAAACTCATGATAAATTATTTATGATTGCAAAGATAATGCACATCAGCTAAAAATGACTACTTTCTAAAAAAAGTCCTTAAATGCAAAAAGGGGGCCGTGGCCCCCTTAGCGCTATCTATTTATGAAATTATTGCTTGATAAATCGGTATACCTGTCCACTTTTTGAAGCAGAAGTGTGTACCAAGTATGCACCACTTTGAAGGTCCGCTACAGAAACTACTTGTTCTCCTGTAACTCCTCTTTTCACAACTGAACCACTAACGTCTGTGATGTAATAATCTACGCTTGCAGAGCTGTTAATGTACAAATTATCTTGTGCTGGGTTAGGATAAATACTAATATCGATAGACTCTTCACTAATTCCTGCTCCAGGCAAAAGAACAGCATCAATAATATGGACAACACCATTATCAGCCTCAACATCAGCAGTTGTCACCATGGCATCATTAATCATAACGCCGTTTGTAAGATCAACCGTAATGTCCTGACCATTTAAAGTTGGAACAGTTCCATTCATTAGGTCTGTAGAAAGAACCACTCCTCCCACAACATGGTACAATAGAACATCTGCAAGGTTAGGTAAAGCCAAAATTCCCGCAAGGTCTGTTCCTAATGCTGCAGCTAGATTGTCAAACGCTTCATTTGTTGGCGCAAATACTGTATATCCAGTATATGGGTTTGTCAAAGCGGGCATCAATTCCGCAGTAATTACTGCAGTGGCTAATGTGCTAAATCCATTATCAATAGCAACATCTACAACTGTTTCGTCTGGTAAAAGAACGCTATTGATGATGTGTACTACTCCATTGTCTGAATTCACATCTACGGTAGTCACTTGAGCTTGATTTACAAATACTTCGCCAGAACTTTTCACTGTTAATTTCAATGTGTTTATTCCAACAATGTTATCCACAATCGCTCCATTGGTTACAGCCGAAGATGGAACAACGCTTCCTAACACATGCGTTCCTAAAACTGCTTGTAAGCTTGCTGTAGGAATGACGGCTGGATCGAATAACTCACTTAATGGCACTCCTATCAAATCAGCTAAATCTTGAAAGGCTTGATCCGTTGGAGCAAAAACCGTGTAAGTGGCTAATGGATTTACCAAAATTGGCATTAGTTCAGATGCAATAACTGCTGATGCTAGTGCATTAAAACCATTGTCTAAGGCAACATCAACTACAGTTTCTACAGGAAGCACCACAGCGTCTATAACGTGTACCACTCCATTGTCTGTATTTAAGTCTACCGCAGAAACGGGAGCTTGGTTTACAAAAACACCACCAGCACCTGTTACGGTTAATTTTAAAGTATTGGTCGTCGATAATGGTTGTGCAATTAAACCATTTGTTACAGCACTTGATGGAACTACAGAGCCTAAAACATGGTAAGTTAAAATATCAGTTAAGTTTGGCAAGGCCAATAAACCGTTGATATCTGTTCCTAAGGCTGTCGCTATGTCTGTGAACGCTTGATCAGTAGGTGCAAAAACGGTTAAATCTGCTGTTGTTTGTAAAGTAACATCCAAACCTTGCTGAACCAAAGCGGCTTCTAAATAATTGTGGTCTGGACTTGTTGCTATAACATCATCAAAAACATTTGTTTGTGCTGTTGCAGAAGTCGCAGCTAAAATTGCGAATGCTCCAATAATATTTTTTAGAGAGCTAAAAGGGGTAATTGTTTTTTTCATTTTGTTTTGTTTAATAATTAAGTACATAAGTTAGACAAAACAGATTCCATTTTGTTCACAAGAGCGTAAATAAAAAATAAAAAAAGTAATCTTTTTGTTACAAACGAACATAACTGAGTTGATAAATCAAGGAAATTAATTTAAATCAAAATGCTTAAGGTTGTAATTTAGAAACTGATGAAAAAGAAGGCTTTACGTATTACTAAATGGACCTTCGGAATACTATTTGGGATATTCCTGACCGTTTCTATTTTAATTTTTGCGTTAAAGGATACAATAATTGAAACGGCTATTGCTGAAATCAATAAAAACCTTGAAGTACCCATGGAGGTTGGTGATGTTGAATTGGCTTTTTGGTCCAGCTTTCCAAACATTTCTATTGACTTATTAAATGTTGAAATTCCAAGTAGGAATACATCGACAAGTTTATTAAAAAGTAAAAAATTCAATTTGCGGTTTAACCCTTTTGATTTGGCAATGGGTGATTACAATCTAAAACAGATCAATGTTTCAGATGGCGAATTGAATTTATATGTCGATTCCCTTGGGAGAGACAATTATAATATTGTGAAAAGTTCTGAAGAAAATGATGACTCAGAATTTAAGCTCGAATTACAAGCGGTTACCTTAAAGGCGATGAAGGTCAGCTATCTAAATGATATCACTCATCAAGAATATCATTCAAACTTTAACCGCGTAAATTTAACCGGGGAGCTCTCTAGTGATGAATTTGAGATGTTAACTTCTGGTCAAATCTTATTAAATAGTGCACAAAGTTCAGGAGTTACCCTTGTTAAAAACCAAGAGATTCAATTTAGCCTTAAAGTAAATGTGAATCAAAAGAAGTCAATAACCAGTCTTCCAATGGCGCAAATTCAAATAGGAGGCCTGCCATTTAACATCAACGGTATTATGGACAAGGACAGTATGCGGTTTCACATTGCATCAAATTCAATTCAGCTTACGGACGCAGTTGAGAAATTTTCTATAGACAGCGATAATCATTTAAAAAACCTATCAGGTAACGGTTTGTTGGACTTTGAGTTGTCAATTAATGGGGGAACAAAAGCAACTGACCCAATAGACATCGCTTGTAATTTTTCTATAAAGGACGGAGAAATCATAGAGCCAAATGAAAAAATTAAATTAAATAATATACAATTGCTGGGTCACTATACTAAACGAGATTCGACTCTTGAAGAGCTCGTTTTAACCGATGTGCGTTTTGATTCCGAAACGGGTCCATTCACAGGAAATCTATCTGTTGTTGATTTTGAAAAACCCCAATTAAAAGGTTTTGCCAAAGGAACCATAAACTTAAACGCTGCTCATCGAATTTTTCATTTGCCAGAATTTGAAAAGATTAATGGTCACCTTAAAGTCTATTGCGATTTCGAAGCGGTGCAAAACCAAAACAGCGAGTTACAATTAAAACGATGCAGCGGAGATGTTACTATTGTAAATAGCAATTTTAAATTGGAGAACGACAAGCGGGCATTCAAGTCTGTAAATGGAAACTTAAAATTCACAAGGAGAGATGTTCGGGTAAATCAATTTTCGCTAATAGTAGATCAGTCAGACCTAAACTTGAGTGGCTCATTTTCGAATGTGTTTAATTATCTATACAATGCCGGAACACTTGCAATGAATTTAAATGTAAAAGGCGAACGGGTTCTTTTAGAAGACTTGGGCTCGACTACGAAAGCAGAAAAAATCGAAAACGGAGAAATCTTCGCTTTACCAGACAATTTAAAGGGAGATGTTCGGATTGCACTAAATAAAATAGAATACGGTGGCCATCTATACGAAAACCTCAGCGGCAATATGAATATAAAGAACCGGAAAGTTCGTTTTTCCAATTTGAGTCTTAAAAATGCAGGGGCAACGGTTCGAGGAAGTTTAAGTATTTACGAAAAGCAGCCTGAAGTATTTGAACTCAAAACGCAACTCAGGTCCTATAATATTGATGTAAGGAGCGCATTTAAAGAATGGAATAATTTTTACCAAGATGTTATTTTGGCTAAAAACATCTCGGGGCGAGCAAGTTTAAATTTGGGCCTAAACGCAGACTTTAGCCTTGATAAAGGAATTAATTACCCGTCAATTGATAGTAAAATGAATATAGAAATTAATAATGGAACCTTAAAAAATTCGTTATTAATGAAAGATATCGCAGAGAGCGTCAAAGATAGTCCAGCTAAACTTGCCCTAGGAAAGAAAAACCTCAAGCTTTTAGAGAAAAGGCTAAATGAAATATCCTTTAGCACATTAAAGAATGAAATCACCATCAAAAACGAAACGGTTACTATTCCCAAAATGAATATTTCTTCTTCTGCCTTAAACATGAATGTCTCAGGAACGCATGAATTTTCAAATCAGGTTGATTATCGATTTGACTTTAAGTTTAGGGATCTTTTGACCAATGACAGGGACAGTGAGTTTGGAGAAATAATTGACGACGGGTCTGGGTTTAGAATGTTTTTGAAAATGACAGGGGATATTTATGATCCAACACTGGAATGGGATCGTGAGCAACAAAAACAAAGTGCAAAGGAATATCGTCAGGAGGAAAAAAAGCAAATTAAAGAAATGCTTAAAACAGAATTTGGAGTATTTAAAAACGACACTACGGTCAAAGAATACAAAGAAGAAGAAGCTCCAAAAGAGGAAATAAAAATAGATTGGAATCCTACAACAGGTTCGGAAGATAATGAGAAAAAGCCTGAGCAGGAAAAGGAAAAAGACAAACCTGAAAAGAAAGAATCAAAACTGAAAAAAGCATTAGAAAGATTAAAACAACAACAAAAGAAAGAAGAAGAAGAGCAAGAGGAGTTTATTGGAATTAAAGGCGGGGGTTAGGCTACTTCTGATTCATCGAAATAATTTTTTAAAAAGGCTAAGTCAAAAAAAGGAAATCTCATTTCTTTGCCAAGCTTGCTGTAGTTCTTTTCAATCTTATTTAGTGAATCCTCCTCACCATTACGTTTTTTGTGATGATATGCCGCAACAAAATAAAATATTTTGTGGTACCGGTCATTATTATGAAACACTTGATCTTTGGCAAAGAATTCAAATAATAGCTTATTATTTTTCACTTGACCATTCTTGATATTTACGAGAACCAAGGCTATAATATTATAGCGTTCAATCGATACATGATCCCAATGAACATATCCAATCAATTCATCGTAGTATAAATTAAATATTTCCTCTAAAAACGAAAAATCTTTTAAGAGCATTAATAAGGGAATGAGCTCTTGAAAAAATTCGTTTTTTGCTTTATGCTCTGAAGCCGTCAATAAGATTTCCTTTCTTGTTGTTTTTCGGTTTTTAGGGTCATCAAGATAAAGCATACTGAAGTACCGGCCATGAAGAATGGGGTGACAATTTTTGGGAAACTCAATGTTTTTGTAATCAATATTGAATTCCGCAAGATTGAGAAAGGCGATTTTTCGGAGATAGAGTTGTGAAAACAGCTTTTCTTCCACGCTGACTAAATGCTGGATAGACGATTCAACCAATCTCCCGAAATAACCATTGGCATGATCGTAATCCACCCACATATAAATGGCTAAATCTCGAAAGTTTTTGTTTTCAAGAAGAAAAGACACTTTGCCAAGCTTTTCTTTTGGTAGGTTTATCAGGTTGAAGTGAAGACTGGTAGCCATTCTTGCAACTGCTGTTCTATGGTTGAACGTGAAAAGACGATTTTCTTCGAATAATAAGGAGAGCTGCTTCCAGTTTTCTTGATCAATTAAGCTTTTTATAACATGAGAAATAAATATGGGGAAGTAATCTTTATCCAAGTAATTTTCTAAAAACTTAAAGCCACCACGTTTTTTTTTGGGGAGGGATAATTGCATTTGTAATTCAATCCAATCATCTGACAATCGGTTTTCTGTATCTCTTGATAAAAAATGGCTGTACGACCTAAATCCAATGTAGTTGGACAGAATATTTAATGTCTTTCTACTGCATTTCACGGAAGGTAAAAACCCAAATCCACGCCTTAACGTATTGAATCCGATTTCATTAGATGTCTCAATGAAGATATCTTCCTTTAACTCATTAATATCTCTTTGTTGCGTAATCGGTTTCCCGAATTTAACCTCGATCGCTTTCCTTAGATAATTGTCCACAACCCAAATATAATAAATGGGCTAATAATGGGCTAAATATATAAACTTAAAATTTACAATTTGACAAACAAATTAATTTATATCAAATAGTAAATGGCAAGAGATTATACAAAGTATCAAGTTGACGGCATGGATGGCGTCTTTGGAAAAGGAAAATTAGTACTAGCAGTTGTACAAGATTACTGCTCTAAAAACGAATGCACTTTTGATGAACTAAAAGCGGCGTTTCCCGATGAAGCACAGGGAGGAAATACTGGTGTTTTTGGCACGCTACTTGAAGCTCAAGAAATCGCAAAAAAAAGAGCAAGACATTATGTTAACGATAAAATAATACTCAAGGATGCCATCATAGTGGTATCTAACCAATGGGGTGATAACCTACCGTTATTTATAGAAAAAGCCGAAGAAGTTGGGTATACAATTTCGTCAGAAGATAGCTCAAATTCGGGTGAATCAGATAGTGAAAATGAAAATAATTCAGATACGAAACATTATACATACATTAAAACATTTCATAATGAAAATAGTGGTGAAGATTATAAGCTTTGTGAATCTATTGTTGCACAAACAAATGGGGAATACATTCTTTCTTTTCATCTAGATAATGATGGAGATGGAGTCATTGATACTTATAAATTTTATGATATTAAAACTAAAGTAACGGGTGTAAATGGTTCTGCTTGGGATTTTCAAGAGTTTACAGACGAAAATGATGAGTGGACAGATCATGGGTCAATTGAAGATTTTGGATATAATTCTAATGAAATTTCGGAAACCTTATATAACATGAAATTAGAATTTGTCAAAACCTATCTCAACGAAAAGTCTCAGGACGACTTGCTATATAGCGCTGCTGTTCCTTTTGATAAGCGAGATATTCTAAAAAAAGAAATTGAACATGATGGTAATTTAGTCTTTGAAGATGGAGATAAAAATATACTTCCTGATGTAAACACTACGGCATAGATGGCGTCTTTGGAAAAGGAAAATTAGTAATAGCATAAAAC
>Ga0209601_1001368_pt1 | contig 17199 bp, 10 predicted proteins | sample COGITO_mtgs_1104_4_FD_184796 | JGI IMG/M metagenome (GOLD analysis project Ga0209601, IMG submission 184796) | Pelagic marine microbial communities from North Sea - COGITO_mtgs_110426 (SPAdes) (version 2) | ecosystem: Environmental > Aquatic > Marine > Epipelagic ...
GTGAAACCTATGTGGATCAATTCGGTTGGGACAAGATCCACTGTTTCGACTTACTCTATGAAGGCCCTCGCCACATCGACCCTAACTTTGTGGTTAATGGAAAAATAAATTGGTACAGTGGCTTGGACCCAGAAACAAACCGCCGCTACTACGGCCCAGAACTGGTCAATCGCTTTGCACTCGATTTTATTGAAGCCCACCAAGACGAGTCCTTCTTCCTGTATTATTCGATGCTGCTGGTGCACGATGAGCATACGCCGACACCCGACACGCAACCTCAGGACGCTTATGACCATTTCGAAGTCATGACACATACCGGCGTCAAACCAGACAATTCCTTTGGCGCCTTTAAAGGCGATGATCGCAGATTCTACCCTGACATGGTTGCCTATATGGACAAAATGATCGGTCAGGTGACCGCTCAATTGGATCGACTCGGACTCAGAGAAAAGACCCTGATCATAGTGATGGGTGACAATGGCAGCAAAGCAGCGTTCTCCTATACTCTTGAGGATGGCTCGGTGTTCATCGGCGCGAAAGGCCAATGTAAGGTCAACGGCCTGCAGGTCCCGTTGATACTTTCTTATCCCGGCAGCATTGCAGCTGGCACCCGTTACAACGGCTTAATCAACCTGACGGACTTGCTACCGACCCTCTGCGAGGCTACCGGCATTGACCTACCCAACCAAGCGGATCTCGACGGCATCAGCTTTTGGCCGCAAGTAACTGGTAGCCAAACCAAAGCTCATCGCGACCATCTGTATACCTGGTACAATGCCAATAGAGCGATGACAGATCAATCTAAGCGCATCACTTATGCACAAGAACTCGGCTTTAAGCGATATGGCCCAGATGCGAATTATCCACAGGGCAGATTCTTTGATCTGCGCACCGATCCATTCGAACACGCAGGGGCTAACAAAGTAAAATTCGATTGGAATAATTGGCACCACTCTGGCCTAGATATTACCGCACTCGATGCAGAGCAACGCGCCGCCTACAATCGATTAGGTAAGGTGCTTGAAAAAAATGCCTACCGCCCTGTGAGCGCAGTCAAAATTGTGACTCCAACGACTCGCTTAAAAGTGAACGAATCGATCCCTTTGCAAAAATTGATCTCCCCTAAAGACGCGACGATGCGCAGCGTCATCTGGGAGTCCAGCAATCCCGCGATCGCTACGGTTGATAAATTCGGCAGCGTGACTGCGCGGCAGCCTGGAGAGGTGACTATTTCACTGTACTCTTGGGATGACGAACGCCCCGTTGCCGACGGCAAAGAAGCGGCCCTCTCCAGAACTGGGCTATCCGATCAATTCACCCTGCGAGTCACTCGATAGTCGCCCGATTAAGATGCAATGCTACCACCTCCAGTTTAACTCGCCTCGAACTCAGTATCGAATGCTGCGCGTTATTGCCGGCTTCCTCTGCTCGATTGTTTTTCTCCACGCGACCGACCTAGAAAAAGAAAAACGCTTGCATGAGAACTTCTGGGGCAAAGTCATCACCGACTACGAAGTTGAAACAAAAACCCAAGCCAACTCACGTAATCGCGTGCTCACAGAGCTACAAATTTTTGAGTGCAAGCGCACCGTCGACGGCACGATAAACTTGACGATTGCCAAAGCACTGGCGCCTTACGTCAGAAACTTTTCATACTTGGAGATTGAAGGCGAGAATCTTGATCTCATCACATCGGTCGCATACCAAGTGGCAGGAGGAGTTGTCTATACGAACCCACAGTTACAAACGCAGCGACTGATTCAAATACCCTCCTCGCTGTTTGCGGATTGGACAGAAGAGCCGCAGACACTGATCCTCGAAGGGTCGGCTGTAATGACTGCCGTACGACTTGTTTCCCTCGAAGGACTTTCATCCACTTTTGACGAAAGCCTTTTTAATATTGCTGACAGTTCTGAACCGCCGATGGACGCCGTGCTTCAAGTCGACCCAAGCCGTACCCTCTCGATTGAAGGCGTCTCCGAATTGCCGACAGATCGTTTTTTCAGACTCTACATCAACCCTGGCTCCGATCTCTCTGGCATGGAAGATGACTTTGCCGCAAAGGGCTTCTACCCTGGACGCCAAATGCTAAAACTTGCCCACGAACTCGAGACGCGGCACGGCGCATATACTGAGCCCCTCTTGCAGGAGGATCCTGATCGAACTGGCTACGCAGATCTTTCAATTTTCAATCAAAGAACCTTCGATCAATTCTGGATGACTGACCCAGAACTGAAATTCGCGCAATGCTTCAACATTTGGCCAAGCTTTATGGACGCCCAGATTCCAGGGCAGAAAAATACCCTCGGCACCCCAGCGATTGAAGCGTTTGACGCCGCCGCGGAACTGGCTGCTGCTTATGTGGCAGATGAGATTGAGGACAGCGGGCGCACCGCCACCTACTGGGAAGTCAAAAATGAATCTGACATCCAGCACGAATGGACCTACCATCTGCTGCCTCAATTCGATGGATGGGGGCTGCTCGGCGATTTCCACAATCGCGTCGCTCGGGCGCTGAAAAAAGTCGACCCAACGATCCAAGTGGGTGGGCCTGCCTCGGCTTGGCCCCGTATGGAAATGGGCCGTCCGGCATTCGCGGTCTGGGAAAATCACAAGCAATTCATGGATTTAACCCGAGCGGACTTAGATTTCTACTCACATCATTTCTACGATCGGGGCGTTCGTTCCAGCTACGCGGCTCGCTCCGCAGGCTATGACGATTGGCTGCAGGGGCGTCTCGACTGCGTGCTCGATCTGCTCTGCGCAGAAATGCGCAATTCTGCAAATGTTAAGCCGCTGTTGATCACGGAATACGGCACACTGCTCGGTGGTACTCGAGAAATCGATTACTGGCTGCGCGTCTCCAACTACAGCAGCTTCATGCTGCAATTCATGCAGCGACCCGCAGACTTTTCGCTCACGGTGCCCTTCCTGTTGGGCTACATGCACTGGGAACCGGATTCCGGATTTGCCCTGGTTAAGCGTAATGCGCTGGGCGATTATGAATTAACCAAGAACGCCTTTTTCATGGATCTATGGGAAGGCGTTGGTGGCGAATATCTTTGTTTGGATCCCATACACCCTCGGGTTCATAGCTTGGCTTGGAAAAAGGGGCAGCAAATATTCATCGCGGTAAATAACCAGTCAGGCCGATCGTTAAAGCTACGCCCTGAATTGATCCTGCCACGTAACAACCGCATCCAATCGATCCGCTACCGACTGCCCACTTATCAAAATGGCCGCTTCCAATTACGACGCGATGACTTAGCGATCGGCGCCAACCTGAGCATCGGCAACGCTGAAACCGCAGTGATCATTATAGAAACAGCAGCTCCAGCAGCCACTAGCGCACAACTCCTCGAAACGGCATTTTATGGCCAGCAGACCATCCTACCCCTATGGGAGCGACCCACCATTACGATTGAAACCCCAGCTCAAAATATCTCCAGACTCCAATCCGTCACACTGCGCCTAGGCCTAGAAGATAAAAATGGCCCGTCTGGCACCTTACGTGGCCGATTCAACGGACATCCCTTCACAGTCGACCTGGATGCCCACCAATCGATTAAAAATTTCTTCGAATACGTCGATGTGACTATTCCGGTCAATCAGTTGCAGGATATAAATGAAATCACCCTATCCCTAAAAAATTACTCCACCATCTTATCACACGCCAAACTAACCATTCGCGCCAACGCAGACAATTAAACCGCGCATGCCGCACTTAGCAAAGCACCCACAATACTACCTATAACAACTCACCCTCAGAACCATATGAAATTATATCCTTACTCTCTAGCATTTGCCGCCCTGCTAACTGCGATCACAGTCAGCGATGCTGCGACTACATTTAGCACTGATTTCGAGCGCTCCGAAGGCTACTTTGCGAGCGCACTTGACCAATCCAAACAAACAAGCGCCGCCCATTTCAATGAGGTTCCGTTTGCTGGAGGATTTTATTTCCCAGCAGGAGGAAACCCAGACTTCGGCACTCTGCGGCGCGCGCCCAACGCGACCGGAGCGAGTGCCTATTACAAAATCGGCGCAGGTTCGGCGTTGACCGCCGGAGCGACTTACTCAGTCAGCCTAGACTTCACATTCGAAGGTTTACCTGAAGGTATCCCAAGCGTTGAGACCTTTATGGGCTCAGTCGGTTTCTCCACCGCATCGACCTCCAATACGCATGCAATCTTTGCCGGCATCAAAAGAAATGCCTCAGGCTCAAATTCAGCTGCTGGGATGTATCAATTCTTTGTATCGGGCGGTGGCTATGCTGAAGCCTTGGGCGGCGTGAGCTACGCTGCGGTTGGCGACGATCGTTTAAACGACAGTGATCTCACCGACACGCTGCGCATCGTACTCAGTCTCACTAAATTAGCGACTCCAGGCCAATTCGAAGCCGTGGCGCAGTTAATTAATCTAGATACAAGCGACACAGTAGCCACCATCACCACCACTTTGACTGAATCAGCCGCCTATCAGTCCGATCTGTTCGGCTACTTTAGATCGGGCAGCGTCAAACAGGAGGGTAATTTCGACCTCTTCAACGCATCGGCCTTCAGTTATACCGCTGGAGTGGCGACTCGCTAGCCAAGTCGGCACTTAATCGGCCCGCATAATGCTGATTTTTAAATATTTAAAAATAATTTAAAAAAACCTTGACCACTGGTGCAAACCACTTACTTTACACGTCAATAGGTCACAGTTAGCCATTGTCAGGCAATTCACTTTACACGTAACATGCCAATTTGAAATAAACCTCATCTACCCACTACACATCATGCTTAAAAAGTTCATAACTATCATCGCTACATGTGCGTTCACTGCCATTCTCGGTGCGCAGACTGTTTCTTACGACTTTACCTCTGACGAAGGTTGGTCTGAAGGAGTTACACTCAACTCAACAAATAACTTTAATACCCAAACCCAATGGGTTGCCAATGATGTTGCTGGCTCAGGCTATGCTTCCTCAAGTGCAGATTTCACTCGCGCTGTTTTATTTAACAGTTTCACATTTGGTGTGGGTGATTCGTTCACACTCGTGGCTGATCTGTCCATGACCAATGTAGCAGGTAATAATAGCAAGGCTACTGTATTTCAGTTTGGAATCACAGATACATTAAGTCCAGGTAGCAATACTCCGAAGGCTGGTATGTCAGTTCGTCCGGCATTTACACCGATTTTCATAGATACCGTCAATTCATTGATTGCTAGCGATTCCCAACAAGTTAGCGCGCTAGCCGCTAAGGATAACGCTTCGCACATATACACGACAGTTATTACGAAGAGCGCCGTTCAGGACACTTTTGATGTGTCGATTGATTTTGACAACGGAACTGCAGGCACCTCCTTTACCGTTGTGAATTCTACCCTCTACTCTGCAACAACTGTCTTTCCGATCTTTGACAATTTCGAAGCTAGTAAAGTCGGTGGCACACAGTTAAACTCATTTTCTAGTACATATTTGGCTGCTGTTCCTGAGCCTAGCGCATTCGCAATGATGTTCGGTACATTGGCCCTCGCTGCTGCAGTGACACGCCGCAAAAGTACTCAGGCTTAGAGAAAATTCCCTGAAAGTCTTACTAGTTAATTTTTAAGCCGCCAGCGAACACGCTGGCGGTTTTTTTAGCTCAAACGCCACGCTTACACCCTGTCCCCTGCTCGCCATTTTTTCAGTCAACGAGATAATCCCACGCATTAATGAATTCCCCTAAGGTAATTACCACAGCGCATCAGTCCGACCGCGTGCCGCTAAAGCAGAAAATTGCTTACTCGATGGGAGTCGTCTCAGATCACTATGCCAACGTCTGTCTAGCCTGGATTTTCATCACCCCCTTCTTTGTCGACTTCCTCGGCCTCGGCGCCTCAGTCGTTGGCCTGGCACTTGCTGCGGCGCGCTGCTGGGACGCCTTTACTGATCCATTAGTCGGTCGACTATCCGATGCTTGTACCAGTCGTTATGGCCGCCGCAGGCCATTCATTTTTGTTGGTGCGATCCTAACTGGGTTGTTATTTCCGGTTATTTGGATGGTGCCAGAAACATGGTCCACCACAGGGACCACCATCTATCTGTTTGTGGCTCTCATGCTCTTCTACTCAGTCTACTCTATATTTTCAGTGCCCTACGAAGCCTTGGGCTCCGAGCTGACGCCGGATTATGATGAGCGCAGTAAAATTTTCGTCGTCCGTAAATACGTGCAAGAGGCTTTTAACTTGGGTATTGTTTGGGTGTTTCCACTCGCCGCATGGCTTGGCACCCTAGCATGGGTCGGCGGTCAGACGGGTGGCGTGCGCGTCGTCAGCTGGATCATCGCGGCAGTCATTATAGGGGCCGGTATTCTACCCGCGCTATTCAACGTCGAACGCTACCAGAAAATTGCCGCCCAAGAAGGTGCAGGCTCGTTTAAAGATGCACTGCGGGCAATCGTTCGTAACAAGCCGCTGCTGATTGTCATTGGGGTGATCTGCACCTACTTATTCGCGATTATGGCGACCGCGAATCTCGCTTATTTTGTCAATGTCTACTACATCTATGAAGGCGATATACTCAAAGGCGCCAGCCTCGGCGGATTGGACGGCACCCTGCGCCTCTTGTTTGCCATCGCTGCAGCCGCAACCATTAGCAAAATCACTGAAAAAATCGACAAGCATGTGATTATGATGGCGTCTGTCAGCATTCTGATCATCGCGTTCATCGGTATCTATTTCACCACTATTCCTGGTCGCCCATGGCTTTCGCTTACGATGAAACCGCTCGTCGCGATTGGCGAGTGTGGCTTCTGGGTATTAATCCTCTCGATGCGTGCCGACGTCTGCGATTGGGACGAATACAACACTGGCTCGCGCAGCGAGGGCTTGATTGCGGCGATTACCAATTGGTGCAACAAAATCGCGATGACTTTGGCGATCGCCATCTCCGGCTTCGCGCTGCAATATGTCATTCAGTTTGACAGCAAGCTACCCGAAGCAAGCAAGGCCGCCATCGCCATTCAGGCTCAAGCCGAATACAATCAGCTTTCCGACAGCGACAAATATCTAGCCGAAGGCGAGGAGCCAATATCACTTGGCATGTACACCGATAATCTCGAGCGTCAGGCAGTGATGCAACAGCAGGCGCCGGGCACCATGGAACGCATGCGACTGCTGTATACCCTGCCCCAAGTCGTTGCCCTACTGGTTTGTCTGTTATTGTTAAGGCACTATCCGCTGACCAGGGACAAAATGATGGAGATTCGACAAGAATTAGAACGCCGCCGCGGTGTGGCAGTCGAGTCGTAATGGCCGAAGCCATGCCTGCGCTACTGCGCTTGCTGCAAATCACTCAATGACCAGCGCTGTGCGCTTCAGCGCATCTGCTTTGAGTTGTTCGTCAAGTTGACGATACAATTCCAAGCGTTTCTTTTGATACTCATTCGACTGTAAGAATAGATTGCTCTGATTCTTCGAATTCCAAGTATTCCATAATTGCGCCAGTTGCTGACGAAGTTCAGGACGTGCATCGATCATGTTATCCGATTCATAAGGATCACTGAGCATATTAAACAATTCAGGTGGGTTACTGGAATAGCCCTCCTTGAGCATCTTCGCGGCGGGGGTGCGAACCGCCCACCCTGCTCCATCGCGTATGCGCCAAAAAAGCGCGGCATGTGGCGCATCGTTACGGGATCCATCCAAGAAAGGAATTAAGTTCACGCCATCCAAGGAATGTCTACTGCTGTCACCTTGACCAAGCGCGACCGCCGTGGCTGCAATATCGAGTGATGAGACGGGGAACTCATAGACTTTACCGCGAGGCAAACCGTTCGGCCAGTGCATTAGGTAGGGCACGCGACAGCCACCTTCAAACAGGCTCCCCTTGCCTTTGCGCAGTGGTCCGTTGTCTGCCCAGTCCTCGTTGACGTAGCCCGCTTTGGGCGCCACACCACCATTATCAGAGAGGAAGAAAATAAGGGTATTGTCTAACTTCCCCGATTCTTTCAGCGCCTCGAGTAGCATGCCGATACCTTGGTCCATCGAGTCAATCATCGCGAGATACACACGGCGGGTCCAAGGCTCGACGTGGCGGTATTTCTGAATTAGCTCATTGGGCGCTTCCAGTGGTGAGTGCGGAGCATTGTAGGCGAGATAAAGCAGAAAGGGTTCGCTACCCTGTTTGACGAAAGCAGCTGCATCCCGACTCAGTGCAGTGGTAAGGTATTCTTCGAACGCGCCAACTTGGTCATTACGACTGAGCGGCAGCTTGCCACCTTCGTTGACACTGTAGTTGAGAGTGCCATTCGGTCCGTATAAATCTAGCTGCGTGGTCACACTATCTGGCCAATACGAATGCCCCCCGGAGAGAAAGCCGTAAAAGTGATCGAAGCCGCGTTGACTTGGGCGGAAAGGGAAAGAGGCGCCAAGGTGCCATTTACCAATGATCCCGGTACGATACCCTACCGGCTTTAAACGCTCTGCAAAGGTCTTCTCCGTTAGTGGTAATCCTTGATGCAAATCATACGGTGAATAAGTGAAATTGGTTTCATTGCCAAATCGTGCTTGATAGCGACCAGTGATTAGCCCCGAACGAGAGGGGCCACAATAAGGGTGCGTGACATAACCATTTTTTAAAACCACTCCATTCGCAGCTAGACGATCCAAGTTGGGTGTCTGCACCACCTTAGAGCCGGTGAAGCCGGTATCTGCATAGCCTAAGTCGTCCGCGAGGATGATTAATATATTGGGACGTGTATCCGCTGTGGCATGTACCTGAGTGACAGCTATTACCCATACAAATATTAAGCTGGCAGCACTCAATTGGACTCTACGAATGTGTGTTAATTTCTTCATTCTTTTATATTTAAAGACTATAAAACAGCCCAACGATTTTTAGCTCACGATATTCAATCCGCTCCCAGCTACGGAAGCGCTACCGTACGATCTGGATTATTACGCACACTGAGGTACCGTGCATGCATTGCTTTTAGTTTGGGCGCATACTCCGGATTATGAATCAAATTCTCAGCTTCTTTCTCCAGCGGATTATCCGCCAAATTAAACAGCGCGATCGGCTCCATTTTACTAAGCTGCCAGTCAGACTGCATCACCAGTTTCCAATCACCCTGACGAAACATCAGCTCACATTGCGCCCCGGCCTGAAGCATGACTTCATCTCGCGCTTGAAAATTGCGGTCCCCCTTGAGTAGCGGCAAGAAGCTGTAGGAATCTTTTGCCTGCGAGTCCAGCAAGCGAGTGCCGACAATTTCTGCCAGGGTCGCGATGATGTCCGTGCCGTTGATCAGTGCGTCACTGCGCGTGTTGGGCTCGATCACGTCTGGCCACGTCACGATCAGTGGCACCAGGTGCCCACCTTCCCAAGGATGGTTTTTCGTGCCGCGCACACCACCGTTCGACAAATGGCCCGCCTTTTCTGCGACAGGATCCCACAAGCCACCATTATCAGAGCTTACAATAATGATCGTATCTTGGTACACATCAGCTGCTTTCAATGCCTTGACGATTTGTTCGACTTCCCAATCGAATACGCGGTTCATATCGGTATGATGCGAGGGAGTGGTATCGCGCATCTTCTCGCCACTCAGCTCAGCTGGCGGGATGTGCGGTAAGTGCACCGCTGGCGACCAATAACACATGAAAAATGGCCGTTTTGCCGCCGCACTGCGCTCGATGAAGCCGGTCGCTTTATCAGCTAAGATCTTATTGATCTGAGCAGTATCCCATTCCGAATCACCAGGCCCTGGCCCCTTGTCAGAAATAAAGCTAAGGTTTTTCGCGGTGGTTTTATCGTAATGTATCAACTCTGACTGATCATTAAAAGGCGCCCAAACATTGTTCTCGAGGGCGAGGTAGATCGGCCCCTGTACTCCCGTCGGTAGCGTGTAATCATAATTAAATCCCAAGTCTTTGGGGCTAGCGGCAATCCATTTTGACATGTCCACATCTAACGGCTGCCCACCTCGGTCATTGCCGCGAAACACTTTGCTGGTGCCTTTGTGATAGAAGTCTCCGCCCAAATGCCATTTGCCAATAAAACCGGTGTTGTAGCCCGCAGCTTGCGCGACACTCCCAAGGGTGGCATCATCTGCCGCAACTGCGCTCGGGCGGAAGGTACCCCAAACGCCCCAAGGTGCGTAGGAGCGATAATTGTAGTTGCCAGTCATCACGGCATAGCGCGAAGGCGAGCACAGCGATGTCGGTGAATGTGCGTCGCTAAACCATAGACCTTCGTTCGCCAAGGCATCCAGTGTCGGCGTCGCGGCCAATGCGGCTTGCCCCGTGCGTTCTTGGTGCTGTCGGCTAATGTCACCCGGGCCAAAGTCATCGGCCATAATAAAGACAATATTCGGCTGATCTGGCGCGGCGTAAACCAAGGCAGACAACAAACACGTTAAGTAAATAAAAGAGCAGATTTTCATAAGATAAGGAATCTCAAATACGTAGTATATGGGTCAGGATGGATCAGGCAAACGACAAAACATTGGCCACTTGACGTCATAACAATACACGTGTAAACCCTTGTCAATAATGACCTGTATAATCCCAATTTGCCGAATACTCTCCTATGTCTGCCTAGCCAGCCTCACCTGCGCATCGGCTGGCGTTGTGCCTGCATTTAAAAAGTATGATCGCGTCGCGTTCATCGGCGACTCGATCACGCATGGCGGCCGTTACCACGCCGACGTTTACCTTTTTTACGCGACACGTTTCCCCGGCCAACCATTTACTGCCTACAATTGTGGCATCTCGGGTGACACCGCGCCTGGCACTAACCTGCGCTTTGAAGACGACATCGCCCCTCACCGCCCGACTGCGGCGACTATCATGCTCGGCATGAACGACGCAGCGGGATACGTTTTTGAAGCTGCACGTCCGCTGCACGCTAAAATCAGTGGACAGGCAAATTCGTATGACAGCTATACCAAGGCAATGGATCAACTGGCCGCGTCCTTAGATGCGATCGACTGCCGCATCATTTTCATAAAACCATCGATCTACGATCAGACCGCTGAACTCGACAAGGAAAATCTTATCGGCAAAAATGATCAACTCGGCCGATTTTCGCATTACATCGATTCACTCGCCTCCAAATACCAAGCTGAGGTCATCGACTTTCATACACCGATGGGAGTCATCAACCACAGCTTACAAGCAATTGACCCCAGTACGACTATAGTGGGCGAAGACCGTGTCCATCCCGGCGTGCCTGGACATCTTGTGATGGCCTATCATTTTCTTAAGTCACAAAATATGCCGCCATATGTGTCCGCGATTCAAATCGACGCTGCGAGTGACGGCAAAGTCCTACAGCTTATCAATTGCGAGCTCACCGGCAAACTCACAGTCACACCGAAATCAGTGCGCTTCACTGCGACCGAGAATGCCCTGCCCTTCCCATTAAACATGGCACAAGTAAAAGCCTTAGACTGGGTGCCTTTTCAGCATGACTTAAATCGCCAAGTGCTCGCGGTCGATAATCTAGCACACGGCGACTACGCATTAAGCATCGATAATATAATGGTCGGTCGATACTCGTCCGAAGAACTGAAAGTAGGCATTGACCTCAGTGCCAACAGTGCCACTCCGCAATACCAGCAATCACTCAAAGTCAAAGCGCTGCAAGACAAGCAACTCAAAGCGACCAGCCAACTGCGCACGATCGCCCTAGTGCGCCACAGCATGGTTCGTAAATTAAATCCCTCAGTCGATGAGTCTGACCACACTGCACTTAGCGCCGCGCTCTTCGCACAGCTGCAGCAATCAAACGGTCAACCTTGGTATGGCTTCTTAAAGCAGCAGGTCGAAGCTTTCCTTGAAGCAGTTCCGCAAGAGGCCGAGTACAAACAGCAAGAACTCAACTGGATGCGTGAAATGTGGCTGATCAATCAACCCACGCCACATAATTGGCAGTTAAACAAAATCGACTAGTCTGCCCACTGTATTTTGATGGGTGTACTACTTGATCGTGTCAAAATCAGTAACCTTCACTGAATTAATAATGATGCAGCCGCTGACTACTTATATGAACCAGTCGTTCGGTGTGTAGATGACTTAAATCACCGCACTCACCTTGATGCAGTTGATCGCACTCAAAATTTAATAAAGTTCGCTGTTACCCTACAAATTTGCTGCTCCAGCAAAAACAATTTTAACCATATCTGGAAGTTCCGTTTGCATCGCTGCCGGCACCTCCACGCGCAGCGCACTGTCGCGAAATTCATAGTCCAACGTTTCGCCGCTGCGCAATAAAGTGACCGATTTCGGCGCGGCGACATCGGTAATGAAAACCGCGCCCCGTGCGTCTGGCATCGCATACCAGTTGTTGCCTTTTTTAGTGGTGAAGTTCTGCGTCTGGTCGAGCGTCGGTAGCGGCGCGTCTAAATCCACCGCATAAATCGCCTCACGTGAGTGTTGCATCCATTCGCCCATCTCGTCGCACACATCGTAGAACCAGTCCATCATTTCACCGTTCGGTCGCGGCGTGATATTGACCAGTAAATTGCCGCCCAGCGAACGGCAGCGCACCAGTTCGGACAGAAACTTGTTGGTGTTCCAATGGTTGGTTTCGTTGATCGCGCCGTAGTGCCAATTCGGTGTATTAGTGTTCTCGGTCTTGATACAAAGCTCCCACCACCAACCCGCTTCGTTGGTCACTTTAACGTTTTCACTCGTTCCGTGATGCATCCCTTCCGGCGTCGCTATCAGCCCGCGGGCTACGAAGATATCTGGCTGTAACTCGGCCAGCGCTTCAGGGGTCATAATCGAATTACCGTCCCACCACATCATGTCAATGGGGCCGTAGTTGGTCATCAACTCGCGCACCTGCTCGGTCGACTGTGCTTGCTCGCGAAGGTCACCGTCGCCAGGCAGTGGCGGATCATAGCCCATGACCGCAGCGAGTGGCGGGTCAAGTTCGACCTTTTCATGCTTGTAGTTATAGCCTTGGGGCGGCCAGGAAAAGTCCTTGTTCTTATAATCGAAATGCCAATTGGGACCAGAATAATAAAACCCGATTCGTATGTCGTTGTTACGGCAAGCTTCAACATAGTCTTTGACCAAATCGCGGCCGTTCATTTTATCGCCGGTATCCCAGTCGCCCTGCTCGCTCGGCCACAGCCCGTAGCCATCGTGATGACGCGTAGTTAATACCGCATAGCCAAATCCAGCCTTGGAGGCCGCTGCCATCCACTTGTCAGGATCATAGCTTGCTGGGTTCCAAGTATCGGCGACGCTAAACATTTCCTCCGGCGTTCGCAGCATGCCGCTCTCTTGGTTACGATGCTTCGAGTAAACCATCGCCCAAGCGTCGCCCGTATTCGGCGCTACACTCGCCAGCCCCCAATGCAAAAATAGGCCGAATCCAGACTGACGAAACCACTCCCACTCCGGGTGCGCGTCGGCATCGATCACCGTGCGAGCCCGCAGCTTGAAGTGTAAGTTATCCTTGGCCCAGAGCTGCAACTCTTGCGGCGAACGACTCACCCACGGCTGCTCCTCAAGCTGTTGATGTTGTTGCTTTGCCAGCGCAAACGGATCTTCCGCCAGCGTCGGTTCCTCCGCGCGCAGCGGACTGATTGCGCACACCAGTGAGGCTGCTAAGGCCAACCATTTGCAGTGATCATTTGTTCTAAACATAACTACTTAAATTTATTATTTCGACGATGACTCAATTTCTGGGCGCCACTCGGGAATGCCCTTTTCTTGCAGTTGTTGGTTGTAACGAATGGTCAACGGATGCTCTGCAGCTTCGACCCAAGCAAGGTCTTCATTGACCAGCAACGGCGGCAATGATTCCCACCACTGATCAAAAGCCGTGCTCAACTTCTGCAGCACTTCTGGATATTGTGCGGCGACGTTGTTACTTTCACCTGGGTCAGCGGAAATGTCGGAAAGCTGAGTCTGCACCTTTCCCTTGTGCAAGGTATAGACGAGTCGCCAGCGTTGCGTGCGCACGCCTGCACCATGATACTTATTGGCTTCCCGATCTTGTTTATTCCACCGAGCATCGTCCCAGCGGCCGATATGCATAAACAGCTTGCGATCCGGCCACTCGGCCTGCGGGTCTTGCAGCAACGGCAGCAGCGAGCGACCACCTGGCGGCAATTTACTGTCGGGAATCTTTGCGCCAGCAAGTTCACAGAAGGTACGATACAAATCCACATGCGCGGTCAGCGCTGGAATGTCGACACCTTCGCCAAGCACGCCCTGCCATTGCCAGAATGCGGGCACATGCGTGCCGCCTTCCCAAGTGGAATTCTTGCCACCTCTGAGACCGGCATTGTGCGGCACGATGCGTTGCTCGCCTTGTTGAATGCGGGGCATGGCCATACCGTTGTCCGTCATGAAAATCACCAGCGTATTGTCGAGTGCCTGCCACGCTGCCAACTGCTCCATCATTCGACCAAAGTTATCGTCAATATTTTCGATCATCCCATACCGTCCGGCGGTTTTTTCGTCGTAGCCTAGCTCCAGAAAGCGTTTTTGATACGACTCCGGTGCGATGAAAGGTCCGTGCGGTGCGTTCAAAGAAATGTAGGCAAAGTATGGCGCATCCTCCTCTGATTCCTGCTCATGGATCCACGCCAACGCAGCTTCGAAAAAGATATCGGTGCAGAAGCCTTGGGTGCGCACGATGCTATCGTTGTGCAGCAATACATTGTCAAAATAGGTGTTCTCAGTATTCGGTTCAAAATCGCCGTAAATATACTGGCCGATGCCGCCGGCACCGTGCATCAGCACCTGATCAAAGCCGCGGTTCTGCGGTAGATACGCATCCTCGTCGCCGAGGTGCCATTTGCCGAACAGCCCGGTGTGGTAGCCTGCGCTTTGCAATGCTTGCGGAAATGTGACCACAGCCAATGCCATGCGCTCGCGTTGCAACACCGTGTGTGTGACCCCGACCTCGAAAGGACGGCGCCCACTCATCAGCGCGGCCCGCGTTGGCGCGCAAGTCGGGCTGACATGGAAATCGGCAAAGCGAGTGGATTGCTGATAAAACCGGTCGATGTGTGGCGTACGTACGATCGGGTTCCCCATACAGGACAGATCACCCATGCCCTGGTCGTCGGTCATCACCAAAATAATATTGGGGCGGCTACCGGCCAGCGCCTGCTCCTCCGCACTCAGTGGAGACAGTAATTGCACACAGAGGGCTGCGAGCATCAGCCCGTTAAAAATAAATTTCTTATCCATAAGTGTCATTTATTATCATTCTGCCTGCTTGAGTGTTCGAGAGAAGACTATTTCCGCTCAGATAGGTTTGTGATCAGATTTAAGTAGGTAGCCTTGAGCGGGACGACTATATTCGCATCAGTTTGTGCGCAGCATCCCAAATGGCCAAGTAGAGCATTTTTGGGCGACCCTTCTCGTCAGTCAGCACGAAGGGTCGGCTCACCATCGAGATACCCGAGCGAGCCGAGGAAACGATCCATACGGATCAAGGTATCCGCCATCACATTGCGATCGACCCAGATATTAAAGAACCCGTGCGGCTTCCCCTCATATAGATGCAGGTCGCAACGACGACCGCTCTCTTTCATCAATTGTTCAAAGCGCTTGGCGGTTTCGACCGGAACGTATTCATCCTTAGTGCCGAGCACGACAAAGGTGGGCGGCGTGTTGGCATCGATGTGATCGATCGGTGAAATCGCTTTCCAGTATTTCTGCACGAGCGCATGAGCAAACCCGTCCGGGCCGTTGTCAAAGACAGGGTTAAACAGCACCAGTGCCTGCGGTCGGCAATTGACGGAGGCATCCTCCCCCGCTTCGTCAAACGCTTCGACCAGCGCCGTCGCCGCCGCAATATGTCCACCGGCCGACCCACCGCCCGCCACGATTCTGGAGGGATCAATCCCCAACTCGGCAGCATGGGTGCGCACCCAACGCATCGCGGATTTCCCGTCTTTCACGCACTCTTTCGGCGTGGTTCCGAAAACGTTAATCGTCCGGTATTGCACGGAAATGGCGACCATGCCGCGCAATGCTAAGTATCGACACTGTGGATACATATGATCCGGCGTGCCGCCATACCAACCACCACCATGAAAAAACACCGCAGCCGGTCGGCAATCCGAAGATTGATGCCCCTTTGGCAGGAATACCTGCAGCTGGAGTTCTGAGGCTTCGCCCTGCTTGTCGACGGTTTTGTAAACTAATGCTTGGTCAGGACTCAAATTGAACGCGCCCTGCCCGATCATTTCCGGCGTCCACACTTTTCCCTCTTCAGCAAACGAAGCGCAGGCAAACAGGCATGCGACAATATATATAAACAAACGATTCATGTGTTGAAAACTTACCAGAAGAATCCAAACTGCCCATCCCCTTTTCACACGGTTCTGCGGCATTTATTTAAACTGCATCTCTGAAAATGGGATCGTGTGTTGTAGAGCGGTTTTTCCATCTTTATCAATCACTCGAAGCGCAACCTGTTGAGCGTTCCAATCGATATCGATGACACCCGCATTGAGTTGCGCAAAGGACTTGCCGACTCGAATTGAGTTCTTTGCCTTGGCCCAATTGCGATTCGCGTGCGTCATGCCGCTGCTAGTCAAATCGTAGAGCGGGTAGCCGCCGATATCGACTTTAGACAATTCTGCAAAGTGAACGTCCCCCGATATCACCATCGTCTGCTTGGCATTGGATGCTTTCAGTAGGCGGAACAGGCGCTGCTGCTCGTGCGGCACATTGCCCCAGTTCTCCATGCCTTTATCCACCGAAAGCATCTGAATGCTACTGGCGATGATGCGGAAGTCCGCCGGCACCTGAAGTTGTTGCTCCAGCCACTGCCACTGCGCATCGCCAAGGAGGGTCAGGCTGGTGTCTTGGGTCGGTTGATACCAGCCGACTATATCTTTAGGTTTTTCGCCCTTCTTATACCTTGCCATCGGTAATTCATCGCGAAAGTAACGGGTGTCTAACAAGATAATCTGGCAGGTTTCCCCTGCAGTGCCGAAGGTATGCGCACTGTAGATTCCGGGACGTTGACGACGAATCGAGTCCTGCGGCTCTTTGAAAAAATCGAGGAATATTTGTTCGGACTCTTTTCGCATCGGGTAATTATTGCCGCCGTCATTAGTGCCGAAGTCGTGATCGTCCCATGTCGCGAGCACTTGACTAGTCGCTTGTAATTTTTGATAGCCTGCACCCGCGCCAAACTTGGCGTATTTTGCCTGCAGGACTTTCATGTCCTGAGTATCGCCATAAATA
>Ga0209601_1001369_pt1 | contig 17193 bp, 11 predicted proteins | sample COGITO_mtgs_1104_4_FD_184796 | JGI IMG/M metagenome (GOLD analysis project Ga0209601, IMG submission 184796) | Pelagic marine microbial communities from North Sea - COGITO_mtgs_110426 (SPAdes) (version 2) | ecosystem: Environmental > Aquatic > Marine > Epipelagic ...
AAATTCACAGGCTTTAAATGCCGCTTTTCTGTGTGGAGCAGAAACTACAATAATTACCGGAATATCCCCAATTTGAAGCTTTCCTTCTGCATGATGAATAGCTATTTTTTTAATATCAAACTTTTCTAATGCTAGATTAGCAATCTTCTGCATTTCTTTAACTGCCATAGCCTCATATGAAGAAAAATCTAATTGGGTTACAGCTTTATTTTGAGTGCTATTTCTTACAGTTCCTATAAATGCAGAAACCCCGCCACAAGAATCATCTTCAACAAATGAATAGCACTCGTCTAAGTTTAATTTATTAGAAGTAATTTTAATAGAAGTATTGCTCATATATATACAAAAATAGGAAATCTTGAACGTATCTTTGCAAGAATAATTTTAGATATTATTAGCTATGAAAATGTTTTTTAGAGTTGTTAGTTTTTTAGAGGGAACCTCGTATTTATTATTGCTCTTTGTAGCCGTCCCTATCAAGTATTGGATGGATGACCCTCAATATGTAAAATTATTAGGGATGCCTCATGGATTATTATTTGTCACTTATTTAGTGATTACTTTTTTAATAAAACCTGAGTTGAAATGGAATAATAAAACCCTTGGTGTAGTGATGTTAGCATCTGTTATCCCTTTTGGCACTTTTTATGTAGATAAAAAATATTTAAGAAATTAGCCTCCGCTTACAGGGGGTATAATTGCAACAACATCATTTTCTTTGAGCAACGTTTCATTGGTAGCATAATTTTCATTTACAGCAATTGCATAGGAATTGATTTGTGATAATCTAGGATATTGTCTCTGTAATTGTTCTTTGAAATGCAGAACAGATGAATTTTGTGAGAGAGAAAAAGAGATGTTTTTTTCTCCAACTAAATCGGACGATATTCCAAAAAAAAGTACTTCTAACACCATTCCTCAAATATAAAGGATATTTTAGTTAGAAAGAGATTCCAAATAAAAAACCATCCCCTTTTTTACCATTAAAATTAGATCTTACATAATCTATTCGTAGGAACCTCCATTTTCCAATTCCAATATTATCTAAACCCAAAGAAAACTCAGAATATGGTTTTCTTCCTCCTGTAAATAACCCTTTAGCATTTGCAACAACATGAAAATTTAAAGTATTTAATAATGGAATATTTCTTAGTAAACGTCCTTTAAAATTATGTTCTAAATGTACTTCGGTATATTTGTCATTTGTGCTAAATTTATAGTAATTCAATAAACCAAAACTACTATTTCTATTTGAAGGAGCTAATTTTAGTTGATTACCGTTTGCATGTAAATAATCCATAAAAGCAATGTCTTTTTTTTCAAAGAAAATACCAGATCTAATGTTGTAATTGAATTCTCCTAAATTCCCCATTGAGATATTCTGACGAATATTACTTATCAGTACATCAGAATTATATTCACTCACATTAGAACCAAAATTTTTACGATATCTAATGCTTAAAGAAGGGTATCTAGAGTTGTCAAAATTAATTTTTCTGTTTGGGTACGATACATATTTTTGATCAAAAACAATAGAAGTACCAATATTTAATGATGCTATGTTGTGAGTATTAAAAGGAGCTGTAAAATTTGTAGGGTCTATTGGATTATTAGACTGAAAAGGAATATCTCTTCCAAAAACAACAAAGTTTGAGGTATTAAATAGGGGTTTTCTGGATGCATATTCTAAAGAGCCGGAAATGTATAGCCCGTTTAATACCTCTTGAGAATAGGAAATTTTACTAAAGGATTTTTCATATATTTTTAAATAGTTTTCTTTTAGAAATAAAGAATAAATGGTGTTGTAAAATTTTGAAATAGGGTTCCTTTCATTAAATTGACTAATTTTCTTACCCACTGAGATAAATATTTTGGGTCTTAGAATGCTGTTCCATTTTTTAGTAAAATATAAAACAGGTCTTATTTTTTTTTCAGACATGCTATAATTCAAATTAGCACCAGCTTGAATCCATTTCCCAGTTTTATTTAAGCTTTTAAAGTAATTAATGGAGGTAGTTGTATTTCTACCCTGAACGGTATTATAACTAATTGTTGTTAATGGAGAATTGATAGAAATAGACCAATTTTTGAAAGAATTTCTATAAATATATCCAGTAAAAAGAGATGTAATTTTAATGGGATTATTTTTTTTATCTAAAGAATCTAAATATTTTTTTGATTTTCTTGTTTCCTTAATACTGTCTTTCAATAGATAATCATTTTTTTCTTCAGATGTTAGAGGAACTGGTCTAAGGTTTTCCCAGAATAAACCATCCTTTTCCGTAGCTCCCTTTGCAAACGATAATACTTCATTAGAAAAAGTTTCTTTTTTAAATTTTGGAGAGAAATTATAGTCTGAATAAGCTCCAGAAAATCGGCCATCTACATTAAATCCAAAAAGCCCAAATTTAAAATCTATTATTTGAGAAATTTTAATCCAAGCCTTATTGCTTTCAGAATAATTATAATCTTGTTTAAATTTTAATACCTCTATGATTGGAATTCCTACTTGCTCTCCAGAAGCTTTTAAATCTACTCCATATATTGCCCAATCTTCCTCTACAATGTAAATAAATCCAGTAAATACCCGATCCCTACTTCTTTTGGGATTTACTTTTATTTTATTTATTAATCGTCCGTTTTTTTCATAAAAAGACCCTTCTAATTCATAGCTGTAATATCTAAACGCATTATCAGAAATTGGAGACACTAAGTTATTTTCTGCAATTAAAACAGCATTACTGTAAAAATCAAAGTTTGCTTCTTCAGCCCTGTTAAAACTAATCCCATTATCAGAACCGCTTACTTTTGAGGCAATAATTTTTTCTTTAAATTCAGCTGGTTTTTTTTGAAAAGTAATTTCAGAAATAGTTTCAGACAAATAAATAATTCCAGTTCTTGTGGAGTCTAGTCCTCCACCTAAATCACCTAAACTTTGGCCTAATATTTTCTCAGGAGCATTCTTTACTTTGAATAATCCACGTGAATAAAAGCTTGAGGTGTATTCTTTGAATTTATCCGTATTAATGCTCTTATTATCAATTGCTTTTCTAATGATTTTATTTGCTGGATTTTCTCCGGTATTTATAGAAATTTCATCTAAAACTACTTTTTCATCATCCATAACAACGTTTAATTGAAAAGGGAAATCTGTAATTGAAACTATTTTTTTGATTGTTTTATACCCTAAAAATTGAAAAACGATTGTATAATCTCCAGGTGTTTTTATATTTAGTTCATAGTTACCTGCGTCATTAGAAGTGGTTCCCGTAATAGTTTTATCTAAATAAATACTTACAAAAGAGATTGGGTTTTTATCAGAATCTGTGACTTTTCCTTTTATCTGACTAAAAGAGAAAAAGCTGTGCAATAAAAGAACTATTAAAGTGATTTTTTTCATAAAAGATCTGTTAGTTTGGTCAAAGCAAACACATATGATGCCAAAGTATTAGAGTGTATAAATTTTGTTAAGCAATTTACAATAAAGTCTTAAATTTCTATGAAGTTCTTTATATCATAAAGTCTATATTTGTATAGTATCAAATAAACAAAGATTAGATGAGCGATTCTAGAAAAAGGCATGAAGCTTTGCTATACCACGCGAAGCCTAAACCAGGAAAAATAGAAGTAATACCAACAAAAAAATATGCCACTCAACATGATTTAGCTTTGGCATATTCTCCAGGAGTTGCAGAGCCATGTCTAGAAATTTCAAAAGACCAAAAAAATGCCTACAAATATACAGCTAAAGGAAATTTGGTTGCCGTAATAACCAATGGAACAGCTGTTTTAGGATTAGGTGATATAGGACCTTTAGCTTCTAAGCCAGTTATGGAGGGGAAAGGATTACTTTTTAAAATATTTGCTGATATTGATGTTTTTGATATAGAAATAGATGCCACAGATGTAGATAAATTTGTAGAAACAGTCAAAGCGATTGCTCCTACATTTGGAGGGATTAATTTAGAAGACATAAAGGCCCCAGAAGCTTTCGAAATAGAGAGAAGACTTAAAGAAGAATTAAATATACCTGTGATGCATGATGATCAACACGGGACGGCAATTATTTCTGCAGCGGCTTTGAAAAATGCTTTAGAAATAATTGAGAAAGATATCTCTAAAGTTCAAATAGTTGTTAATGGTGCAGGTGCTGCAGCTATTTCATGTACGCTTTTATACTTAAGATTAGGAGCAAAGATTGAAAATATTGTTATGTGTGATAGCAAAGGTGTTATCAGAAAAGATAGAGACAATTTAACCCCTCAGAAAAAGAAATTTGCCACTAATAAGGATGTAAATACACTTGAGGAAGCCATGCAAAATGCTGATGTTTTTATAGGGTTGTCAAAAGGAGATGTGGTAACACCAGAAATGCTGCTTTCAATGACCAAAAATCCAATAGTATTTGCCATGGCAAATCCAGTACCAGAGATTTCTTATGATGTTGCATGTGCCACAAGAGACGATATTATTATGGCTACAGGAAGATCAGACCATCCAAATCAAGTTAATAATGTTTTAGGATTTCCTTTCATATTTCGCGGAGCTTTAGACGTTAGAGCTACGAAAATAAATGAAGAAATGAAAATGGCAGCTGTTCATGCACTTGCAGACTTAGCAAAGCAATCTGTTCCAGAACAAGTAAACATTGTTTATGATGAAGTAAGCCTGTCTTTTGGGAAAGAATATATTATTCCAAAACCATTTGATCCTAGATTAATTTATGAAATTCCACCGGCTATTGCTAAAGCAGCTATTAAATCTGGAGTTGCCTCAGAACCTATAGAAGATTGGGGTAAATATAGAGACCAACTGATGGATAGATCTGGTGTTGGGAGTAAAGAAATTAGACTGTTACACAATAGAGCAAAAAGAAATCCAAAAAGTATTGTATTTGCGGAGGCAGATCACTTAGATGTTTTAAAGGCTGCTCAAAGGGTTTATGAGGAGAAGTTGGGGTATCCAATATTATTGGGTAGAAAAGATATAATTCTGGAGCTTAAAGAGGAACTAGGTTTTACAGCTGAAGTTCCAATTTATGATCCAAAAACAGATGAAGAAGCAGAAAGAAGAGATTATTTTGCTTTTAAATATTGGGAAACAAGACAACGAAAAGGGATTAGTTTACATCAGGCAAAAAAATTAATGCGAGAGCGAAATTATTTTGCAGCTATGATGGTAAATGAAGGTGAAGCAGACTCTTTAATAACAGGCTATTCTAGACCTTACCCTACTGTTGTTAAACCAATGATAGAGTTAATTGGGAAAGCAAAAGGGGTAACAAGAATAGCCGCTACTAATTTAATGCTAACAAATCAGGGTCCAATTTTTTTAGCAGACACTACTATAAATATCAATCCTTCTGCCAAAGACTTGGCTAAAATTTCCCAAATGACTTATAAGATTGCAAAAATGTTTGGAATGAAGCCAAATATTGCCATGTTATCTTTTTCTAATTTTGGGTCATCAAATTCTGAAAGCTCAAAAAAAATTCAGGATGCTGTTTCTTATATCCACAGGCATTTCCCAAATGTTAATATAGATGGAGAGCTACAGGCAGATTTTGCATTAAATCCAGAAATGTTAGCTAAAGAATTTCCTTTTTCTAAATTAAACGGTAAAAAAGTTAATGTTTTAATTTTTCCTAACTTAGAATCTGCTAACATTACATACAAGCTATTAAAACAAATAGACGGATCTGAATCTGTTGGTCCTATAATTTTAGGGTTTAAAAAGCCAGCACACATAATCCAGTTAGGAGCTAGTGTTGATGAAATGGTTAATATGTCAGCTGTAGCAGTTGTAGATGCTCAGCAAAAACAACGAAAGGAATAAACTCCTTCATTGTAAAAAGATAAAGAAAAAATGATTACACAAATAAGAGGAAAATTAGTAGAAAAGAACCCAACGTATGCTGTGATAGATTGTGCTGGAGTTGGGTATTTATTACACATCTCATTACAGACTTTTTCAGCACTTCCAGACAATGAAAATGTTCAATTATTTGCTCATCTCTCAGTTAGAGAGGACGCTCACACTCTCTATGGTTTTTTTAGTAAAACGGAAAGAGAAGTTTTTAAATTATTGATATCTGTTTCTGGAGTTGGACCAAGTATAGCAAGAACAATGCTTTCATCTATGAGTTCAGAAGAGGTACAAAATGCAATAGCTTCTGAAAATGTTCAATTAATTCAATCAGTAAAAGGGATTGGAGCAAAGACAGCTCAAAGAGTTATTGTAGATCTTAAAGATAAAATTCTAAAAACGTTTGATATTGATGAAATTTCACTAAAAACAAACAATACTAACAAAGAAGAAGCGTTATCTGCATTAGAAGTTTTAGGGTTTAACAGAAAGCAGTCTGAAAAAGTAATTACTGCAATTCTTAAAGATTCTCCAAATGAAACAGTAGAACTGTTAATTAAAAAAGCACTTAAGAATTTATAGTCAATTGAATTTCTTTCATAAATACATTATATGGATTTTATTTTTTGCTGGTTTTGCGAATGTTACATTAGCACAAACAAATTCAAAAAGTAATGACTCTATTGCTGTAAAAAAAGACTCTCTTGGATTAACATATAACTTCAAACACTCTCAAACGGGGAACATGTTACTAAATTATCCTTCAAAAATTGAAGTGATATTTGACAAGGTTCTTAACAAATATATTTTTGTAGAAAAAGTAGGTGATTATTACATAAAAACACCTATTTACATGTCGCCAGAAGAATACGAAAAATATCGATTACGCAGAGACATGCTGGATTACTTTAAAAGTAAAGTAGCTGCCGAAAAGAGTAAAAATTCTTCTGATAAGAAAGACTTACTCCCCACATATTACGTCAATTCAAAATTTTTCGAAACTATTTTTGGGAGTAATGAAATAAAAATTACTCCAACAGGGAACATTAATCTAAAGCTTGGTTTTATATATCAAAATACAGAAAACCCACAATTATCAGAACAAAATAGAAGTAGTTTTACTTTTGATTTTGACCAGCAGATAAATGCCGGAATTCAAGCTCAAGTTGGTAATCGATTAAAGTTTACCGCGCAATATGATACTCAATCTACTTTTGATTTTCAAAACATAATTAAAGTTGAGTTCATTCCTCCATCACTATCTGATGTTAAATATGGAGAAGATGGTATTATACAAGGAATAGAGGCTGGTAATATTTCTATGCCAATAAAAAATTCACTAATTAATGGCGCTCAAAGTCTATTTGGATTAAAAACGAAGCTTCAATTTGGGAAAACAAACATTACAGCAGTTTTTTCTCAACAGAATTCTGAGAGCACTACTGTAACTGCAGAAGGTGGTGCTTCTATTCAAGAATTTGAGTTAAGAGCTACAGATTATGATAATGATAGACACTTTTTTCTATCACAGTATTTTAGGGAAAATTATTCAAAATCTTTACAAAATTACCCTCTTATAAGCAGTCCAATTAATATTACAAGAATTGAACTTTGGATTACCAATAGAAATGCTTCTGTAGAGGATTTTAGAAGCATTGTTGCTTTGGCTGATATTGCAGAACCTAATTCTGAAAATTTTGTAAGTATAGATGGTCTTGTAATTCCATCACCAACAGCTCCTACTGTTAATGGTGTTACTCTTCCATCAAATGAATCTAACAATATTTCTGAGGCATTGATAGGGCCTCAGATAAGAGACATAGCAACAGTTGATAATTATTTATCTGGCACTTATGGGATGAGTCAAGGTTCTGATTATAGTTTGTTGCAAAACGCAAGAAAATTACAGCCGAATGAGTATACATTAAATTCTCAATTAGGATTTGTTTCATTAAATAGAAGATTAAATGATGGTGAAGTTTTAGCTGTTTCTTTCGAGTATACTGTTGTAGGAGCATCAAACGGGAAAACATCTTTCAAGGTTGGGGAATTTTCAAATGATGGGATTTCTTCGCCAGAAAATCTAGCTGTAAAATTATTGAGAAGTGAAATTTTAACCACAAAAAGAACGATAGCTGGGGTAGAGGAAGCGTTTCCAACATGGAAACTAATGATGAAAAATATTTATGCTCTCGGAGCATCGCCATTAACACCAGATGGTTTCCGTTTTGAGATTCAATATAGAGATGATCAAACAGGAGTTTCTTCTAACACGCTTCAAAATGCACAAAGTACAGATATAGCTACTAAGCCACTTTTACAAGTATTTAATTTAGATCGTCTAGATCAAACTCAATATCAAACCCCAGACGGTTACTTTGATTATGTAGAAGGAATAACAATTAATTCTCAAAATGGATATGTTATTTTTCCTGAAGCGGAGCCTTTTGGAGAAGACTTAGAATCATCTTTAGACGCCTCATCAGATGTTGATTTATACGTCTTTGATGAGTTATATTTAGACACGAAAATTAATGTAAAAAACAACAATCAGAATAAAGATAAATTTCTATTAAAAGGCTATTTTAAATCTGAGGATAGTGGAGGAATACCACTAAATGCCTATAATGTTCCTAGAGGATCTGTAACAGTCACGGCAGGAGGAAGACAATTAGTTGAAGGGATTGATTATGTTGTTGATTACTTAGCTGGGCGCGTTCAAATATTAGATCCAGGACTTCAATCATCAGGGATCCCAATCAATGTTTCAACTGAAAACAATGCTGTTTTTAATCAGCAGAGAAAAACATTTATGGGAGTTGATGTTGAACATAATTTTAACGAAAATTTTATATTAGGAGCAACCATTTTGAACGTTAATGAAAGGCCTTTAACTCCAAAAGTAAATTTTGGAGGTGAGCCAATTAACAATACAATGCTTGGAATGAACATAGACTTCTCTACAGAGATGCCTTTATTTACCAAGCTAGCCAATAAATTGCCCTTTGTAGATACAGATGTCCCCTCAAATTTATCAGTAAGAGCCGATATGGCCTATCTGATACCTGGTTCTCCAAAAGGAATAGATGTTGTTGGCTCTGCAACTTCCTATATAGACGATTTTGAAGCTTCTCAAATTCCAATAAGTTTATTAACTCCATTACAATGGTATACAGCAAGTACACCAGACACTCCTACTTTTCCAGAATTTAATGGGAACTTAAGTAATGATAAAAGATATAATTATAAGAGGGCAAGGATAGCCTGGTATACCATAGATCCAATTTTTTATGGAGCAGGAGACACACCTGGTAATATAGATGCAGATGCCCTTTCTAGATCAGAGACTAGGCAAATTAATTATGATGAATTATTTCCAAATCAAGAATTGGATGTTACTCAACAGTCTTTAATAAGAACACTAGATTTAGCATATTTTCCAAGTGAAAGAGGTCCTTATAATTTTGAACAGCCTGCAGATATTTCGAATCCATCAAGATTAGAAAATCCAGAAGATCGTTGGGCAGGAATTATGCGCCCTCTAACAACTAATAATTTTGAACAAGCCAATGTAGAGTATATTCAGTTTTGGGTAATGGATCCTTATACAAATTATTCAATTACCAATTCAGAAGGTTTACCATCAGGAATAAATCCACAAGATCTTCAAAATCAAGTAGGAGATTTATACATCAACTTAGGAAATATCTCTGAAGATATTCTTAAAGATAATAGGAAAATGTATGAAAATGGATTGCCAGAGGATGAGCTGTCAACAAATACAACAGAGACTATTTGGGGAAAAGTTCCAACAAATCCATCTATAATATATGCCTTTAATGAAGAGGATAATTCAAGAATTATACAAGACGTAGGATTGGATGGGCTAACTGATACAGAGGAAAGAGAGAAATATCCCGAATTAGCAAGTTTAGATGATCCGGCATCTGATAACTTTAAGTATTACAGAGGAGGTGATTTAGATGATTTAGACGCTTCGATAATCTCTAGATACAAACTTTTTAATAATACTCAAGGGAATTCACCAACACTAAATCAATCTCCAGAATCTTATCCAACATCTTCTTCTACTTACCCTGACGTTGAAGATATCAATAAGGATCAAACAATGAATACAGTTGAGAGTTATTTTGAATACAAAGTTTCTCTAAATAGTTCTGATCTAATAGTTGGGCAAAATTACATAGTGGATCAAAAAGACACTCAAGTTACATTAGATAATGGTGAGTCTCAAACAGCAAAATGGTATCAATTTAGAATTCCTGTAAGAAGTGGAACTCCAATAAATAATATATCTGACTTTAACAGCATTCGATTTATTAGAATGTTTATGACCAATTTTAAAATGCCCGTAGTTCTTCGTTTTGGAGAATTAGATTTGGTAAGAGGAGACTGGAGAAGATATACAAGAACTCTTGATCCTGCAATTACTCCAGATCAACCACTAGAACAAGAAGAGTTAAATGATTTTGAAGTAGGGGTTGTTAATATTGAGCAAAATGAGGGGAGGTATGTTTTACCTCCAGGAATAGAAAGGGAACGTTTACAAGGAAGTACAACCGTTCAACAACAGAACGAACAATCAGTAACATTAAAAGTCAACAACCTTCCTCAAAACAAGATAAGAGCGATATACAAAAATATAAGTGTTGACCTTAGAAGATATAAAGAGTTAAAGATGTTTATTCATGCAGAATCAACAATTATTAATGGTGTTGATGATGATGATTTAACTGCGATAGTAAGATTAGGTACAGACTTAAATGACAACTTCTATCAATTAGAAATTCCTTTAAAAATATCTACATATGGCAGTTTAGCTCCCTTAGATGTGTGGCCAGAGGCCAACAATCTAGACGCTATGTTAGAACAACTGGGTAAAATTAAATTAGCTAGAGATGTAGCCAATGCACCAATAAATGAATTATTTACATCAACCAATATCGATTTTGGAGACTTAGTCTTGAGAGTGAAAGGAAATCCAACCTTAGCTCAAATTAGAACTATTATGTTGGGTGTTAGGAACAATAACCCTTTAGAAAAAAGTGCAGAAATTTGGTTTAATGAATTGCGTTCAGCTGGTTTTGATAATGATGGAGGTTGGGCTGCAGTTGTTAATGCAGACGCAAATTTCGCAGATGTTGCCTCGCTTTCAATGACAGGAAGAATGCAAACAGTTGGTTTTGGAAATGTAGAGGATAGGGTAAGCCAACGATCTTTAGATGAAACTAAAGAATATGATATTTCTACAAGTATTAACATAGGGAAAATGATGCCTAAGAAATGGGGAATTGAATTACCAATGAATTACAGTGTGGGTGAACAATTTATTGACCCAAAATTTGATCCTCAATATCAAGATATTCAACTAGCAGATGTTGAAGCAGCTAATTTACCATCCAATATTCCAAGAGGAACAGATGTTTCAAGAAATTATACAAAAAGATCAAGCATAAGCTTCATAAATGTTAGAAAAAACCGAAATCCAGAATCATCAAAAAAACCCAAATTTTATGATGTAGAAAACGTATCTGTATCCTATTCTTTTAACGAAGAATCTCATAGAGATTATAATATAGAAGGAGCATTGAATCAAAAAGTAATGGCAGCAGCCTCTTACAACTTTACTTTTAAACCGAAGTTTTATGAGCCTTTTAAGAAAAAAGAATTGTTTAAGAGTAAATATTTACAACTCATCAGAGACATAAATTTTAATCCAGTACCTTCTAGTCTTGCCATTAATTCAAGGATAAACAGAAATTTTAATGAACAACGCTCAAGAAATTTAGTTGAAGGATTAAGTGCTCAACCAACCTTAAAACAAAGAAGGTTTTTATTTGATTGGGACTATGCTGTTGCATTTAATTTTACAAAATCTTTGGCAGTTAACTTTAATGCAACAAACAGTTTCATTTATGATGCTTTTGGAAGTGGAGACGACCTAGAAATTTTCAATAACTTTTTTAATATAGGTAGACCAACTCAATACAATCAAAAATTAAACACCACATATAAACTTCCTATTAATAAAATACCTTATTTAGGGTTTATGAGTGTAGATTATGCATATACAGCAGATTTTGACTGGAGAGCAACCTCACAAGACGCTTCAATTATAGAGAGAGTTGGAAATTTAATTCAAAATGCAAATACACATAATGTAACTGGATCATTAAATTTTGCTAAATTATATAAAGACACAAAATTTGAGAATTTGTTTTTAAAGAAAAAAAATAGAAAAAAATCTAGTTCAAACTCCTTAGACAAATCAACAACAAATAAACAAGTTTCTACCCGAAAAAGAAAGAAAGAACCTTTTGGAAGAAAAGTTATCAAAGGATTTTATGATGTAATTACATCCGTAAAAACAGGGAAAATAAGCTACTCAGAAAATAATGGACAGTTGTTACCTGGATATGAGCCAGAAGTTGGCTTTTTGGGAAGAAATAATTTTGGAGGTGGTCTCGCACCCTCTTTAGGTTTTGTTTTTGGGAGTCAAGTAGATATTAGAAATGCCGCTCTGGTAAATGGTTGGTTGGTAGCTCCAAGATTGGATGGAGAAGATTATTATGACAAGACATATACTAGAACACATTTTGATAAATTAGACTATAATTTTTCTCTGAAACCGGCAAAAGATTTAAATATTGAAATCACCGGGAATAAAATTAATACAAGAAGTTTAGCACAGCAATTAGATATAAGATTTGATTCCACCGATCCGGGAGGGAATGGATTTATAGATGAAAGCATTCCCGCTTTTATTACAGGAAACTTTAGTACTAGCTATTCTATGTTTTCAACAGCTTTTAAAAACGGAGATCAATTATTTAACCAATTAAGGACCAACAGAATTGCTATCTCAAGAAGATTAGGAGAGCAGGCTGGAATTGATGTTGATGATCCAGCAAATATTAACCCACTAGACGGAACAGTTGTTGGTTTTGGCACAAGTAGTCAAGATGTATTATTACCCTCCTTCTTGGCAGCCTATTCTGGCAAAAATGCCAGTAAAGTAAAGCTGGGAATATTTAGAGATATTCCTATACCTGCATGGAATTTAAAATATACAGGTTTTATGAAATATAAATGGTTTAAGGAGAATTTTAGTAGTTTCAGTTTAACTCACGGATATAAATCATCTTATACTGTTTCTAGCTTTACAAATAACTTGCAGTTTGATGATAATAATCCAACTATTACCAATGCAGCAGGAGATTTTGAATCTAGAACACTAGTTTCATCTGCTACATTAGTAGACGAATTTTCACCTCTAGTTCGAGTAGATATGAAAATGAAAAACTCATTTTCTATGAGAGGAGAACTAAAGAGAGATAGAACTCTTACCATGAATTTTAATAATAGTACACTAACAGATATTAAAGGGACGGAATATATTTTTGGTTTTGGATATGTTTTCAAAGATGTTAAAATGAAAACTTCTTTTACGGGAACAAAACAAACATTAAAAGGAGATATTAATCTAAGAGCTGATGTATCATTAAGAGATAACTTAACATTAATAAGATCAGTAAATTCAGATAATGACCAAATAAGTGGTGGACAAAAATTATTTTCAATAAAATTTAATGCAGATTATAGATTAAATAGTAATTTAACTGCGTCGTTTTATTACAATCATCAAACGTCTAGATATGCTATTTCAACAACATTCCCTAGACAGTCAATAAACGCAGGATTTAATTTTATATACAACTTAGGAGGAAATTAATAAAAACATAAAAAATGAATATTCCAATAGATTTAAAGTACACTAAAGACCATGAATGGGTAAAGATTGATGGAGATACAGCTACTATAGGTATCACTGATTTTGCTCAGGGAGAATTAGGAGATATCGTATATGTGGATGTAGATACCTTAGACGAAACAGTAGATAAAGACGATGTTTTTGGTTCTGTAGAAGCGGTAAAAACAGTTTCAGATTTATTTATGCCTTTAACGGGTGAAGTGGTTGAATTTAATGAGGGATTAGAAGACGATCCAGAAATTGTTAATAAAGACCCATATGTTGATGGATGGATTATTAAAATTACAATTACAGATCAATCACAAATAGTAGACTTATTGGATGCTCAAGCATATCAAGGCATTATTGGAGGATAATGCTATATTTATAGCTGTTTTTTTTACAATCTCAATAACCATTGGGAGTCTTGTAAAATCAGATCTAATAGCTGTAGAAATAGTGTCAATCTCTGATAAAACATATCACTTCATAGCTTATTTTTTATTGATGCTTTCTTGGCTATATGCTTTTTTAAAAAAAAAGTCATTTACACAACATGTAAAATACATTATCATAGGTTGTATTTTTTTTGGCATCATTATTGAAATCCTACAAGGAATTACAACAACTTACAGAACATCTAGTTTTTTAGATGTCGTTGCAAATACCCTTGGAGTCGTATTTGCTTCAATAGTTTTTCATTTTTTTGAAAAAAAAATTAGACTATTTTAGTGTTAAACTTTGTAAATAAAATAATAATTTAGTTAAATTAGCCATCTATAAAAAACTTTCAGGAATGGAAATCAAGAAAAATCCAAAATCTAATTTAGAAAACTACAGCAAACTGTTTATGCAGTTAGGCCTTGTTTTAGCTCTCTTTGTTACCTATGTAGCAATAGAAAAAAAGACTTTTGATCGTCAGTTTGGTGATTTAGGAGATGTAAATATGAATGCAGATATGGAAGAAGAAATTCCAATCACAGAGCGTATTGAGCCTGAAATTCCAAAAACTCCGCCACCACCAACACCAGAAAAAATTGAGGTAGTTGAAGATGAAAAAGAAGTTGAAGAAACTGTTATAGAATCAACAGAAACTGATGAAACTGAAGCTGTTGAAGTTGAAGATATTGTAGAGGAGGCAGAAGAAGAAGAAGTGATTGAAGATGTGCCTTTTACCATCATTGAGGATGTGCCAGTCTTTCCTGGTTGTACTGGTAGTAAAAAAGAATTGAAGGCATGTTTCAATAAAAAAATGCAAAAACATTTTGGAAGAAAGTTCAATGCAGATTTACCAAATGATTTAGGAATGTCTCCCGGAAAGAAGAGAATAATTATGCTTTTCAAGATTAATAAAGTAGGAGATATTGTTGACATTAGAGCGAAGGCTCCACACCCAAAATTACAAAAAGAAGCTATCCGAATTATTAAGTTACTTCCAAAGATGAAACCTGGAAGACAAAGAGGAAAGGCAGTAGGTGTAAAGTATACCTTACCAATGAGAATTGAAGTAGAATAATTTTACATTCACATACATCATAATAAATCCTAGCCGTTTGGCTGGGATTTTTTGTTGGCATGCTATTTGTATCCTAAACTCTTAAAAAATACAGGTATGGAAAACAAGAAAAATCCAAAAGTTACTTTAGACAACTATAGTAAGATTTTTATGCAGCTAGGTTTAGTTTTAGCGCTATTTATTAGCTATGTGGTCATTGAAAAAAAGTCTTTTAAACATTATAAAGTGTTGCAAGGAGTGTCAATGGACCAAGTTTTAAACGAGGAACCACCAATTATAGAATCTAGAGAGCTAGAAACTCCAAAAATAGAACCACCAGTTCAACCAGAAAAAATTGAGGTAATAGATGACGACGAGGATGTAAACGAAACGGTAATACTACCCACGGATCCAGATGAAACAGAAGCTTTAGAAATTGTAAATATTAAAGAAGAAGACGAGCCAGAAGAGCTAATTGAAGATGTACCTTTTATACTTATTGAAGATGTGCCAGTTTTTCCGGGATGTATTGGGAGTAAAAAAGAATTGAAGGCTTGTTTTAACAAAAAAATGCAAAAACATTTTGGGAAAAAGTTCAATGCAGATTTACCAAATGATTTAGGAATGTCTCCCGGAAAGAAGAGAATAATTATGCTTTTCAAAATTAACAAATTTGGAGATATAGTTGATGTCAGAGCAAAAGCACCACACCCTTTACTTCAGAGGGAAGCTGTCCGAATTATTAAGTTACTTCCTAAAATGAAGCCAGGAAGATTTGGAGGAAAGGCAGTAGGTGTAAAGTATACCTTACCAATGAGAATTGAAGTAGAATAATTTTACATTCACATACATCATAATAAATCCTAGCCGTTTGGCTGGGATTTATTATTTATATGACATTCCTTATTTTAGGATTCCTCTAATTATATTTTCAATAATAAGTTGTATTTTCGATGTAAAATTTAATTATTTTTCTTGCACATGAAACCCTATTTTGCTCACAAAACTTCTGTTATAGACCCCGATTGCACTATCGGAGAGGGAACAAATATCTGGCATTTTAGCCATATTATGTCTAATTGTATTCTTGGGAAGAACTGTAATCTTGGACAGAATGTGGTAATCTCACCAGAAGTAATTTTAGGGAATAATGTTAAAGTACAAAACAATGTTTCTGTTTACACAGGTGTAATATGTGAAGATGATGTTTTTTTAGGTCCTTCTATGGTTTTTACAAATATTATAAATCCAAGAAGTGCTATTAAAAGAAAAAATCAATATAAGAAAACACACGTTAAAAAAGGAGCTAGCATTGGTGCTAATGCAACCATTATTTGTGGAATCGATATTGGGGAGTATGCTCTCATTGGTGCTGGTTCTGTAGTTGTTAAAGATGTACTACCCTATGCTTTAGTAGTAGGAAACCCCTCTAGACAAATTGGTTGGATTAGTGAATATGGTCATACATTAAAATTTAATGAACATGGAACTGCTACCTGTCCTGAAAGTGATGAAAAATATCAATTAAAAAATAATACCGTAGTAAAAATCAGTCCCTAAATGAAGAAATTAACCCTCCTAATCTATTTTTTTTTAACCTCATTAATTTCCTTGTCTCAAGAGGAAAAATTCCCAACGTTTAAAGAGTGTGATGGGGAAGAATTAGAAAATAATAGTGCTTGTTTTTATAAGCAAACTAAAGAAATATTCTACAAAGAATTTAAGGTTCCCCCTATTGTTAAAAAGGAAAATTACGCAGAGGTTTTGAATGCTATTTTTGTTGTTACTAATAAAGGTGCATTTAAGTTAATCTATTTAAACTCACCTTATGAAGATCTTAAGATAGAAGTTGCGAGAGTATTTAAAAAATTTCCAATCATAACTCCAGCATTTTATAATAATCATTCTATAGAAATGCAGTTTGTACTACCCATAAATCTTTCTTTTTCAGAAACAGGTTCAATTGAGAATATCCCCAACATAAAAAACCAAAAAAAAGATATTCAAAAAGTTGTTTTACAAGAAAATAACACCTCAAAAAACCCATTACACTCTAGTCAGT
>Ga0209601_1001374_pt1 | contig 17126 bp, 16 predicted proteins | sample COGITO_mtgs_1104_4_FD_184796 | JGI IMG/M metagenome (GOLD analysis project Ga0209601, IMG submission 184796) | Pelagic marine microbial communities from North Sea - COGITO_mtgs_110426 (SPAdes) (version 2) | ecosystem: Environmental > Aquatic > Marine > Epipelagic ...
AATAAAAAAAATAATTATAGTAACGTATATTACTTTTACGTTTACATTATAGATATTTATTATAATACAAATTTAAAATTTAATGAAGGAAATGAAAAAAAACCATATTTTATTCCTAATACTTTAAAAGATTATTATGCAGGTTTGTATAATGAATTTTTAAAAAAAAATATAATCTCAAAAGGATTTAAAGAAAGATTTATAAAATTTTTTAATGAACAACAATTAAATTTAAATTCTTTAAAAGAATTACAAACAAAACAAAATAATAGATTTAAAGCCGCATTTAATTCAGTCAAAAAAAAACCTGGCAAAGTCAAAAGCAAAGGCAACGCCACCACCGCCGCCCTACCCGTCAAAAACGCCAACGCCACCCCACCCGGCAACGCCGCCGCCAACATCACCGTCGCCACCAAAAGCTTAGAAAAGAATAACCCTAATAATATAGCTAATGTTATAATAAATCATTTTAAAAATAAAAAAAAAAATAATCAAGTTATAAATTTCCCTACAAATTATACTAAAGAAAATATAGAAAATTTAATTAAAACTATAAAAAATGAAAATAAAAAAAAAACATTAAGAAATATTTTAAATAATTTTTATTCAGTTGAAACCATAATACCATTTTCCGAATAAAAAAATAATTCCCAAAAGGTTACCCAAGAAAATTTAAATGAATCAATTAAAAAATTTCAACAATTTTTAAATGAAAAAAAATAAATTTATAAATTCTATAGAATTAAATTTAATTTTTAATTAAATTTAATTTTTAATTAAATTTAATTTTTAATTAAATTTAATTTTTAATTAAATTTAATTAAAAAAAAATGTTCGTTTAAAGTATAAATATGCAAAATTCAGGATTAACAGCCAGTTCCGCAAAACGAAAACTTCCACATACCAATATACACATACCTACAACAACCAATATACCAAAACCTATAAAAAATAGAGTGACAACCAATATACCAAAACCTATAAAAAATAGAGTGAAAAATGGTATGAAAAATACAGGTAAATATTTATATGATAAAGGTAAAATACCATTTAATGTTCATAGAAGATATTTAATACTTAATTTAATTGATAGACATAAATTAATGAGATTATTAAAAAAAATTTATAATTATAGTTTCGAAAAAAAAATTACTTCTGATGAATTTGTACCTAGTTTATTTATAAGAGAATTACAAAATATTACTTTATTGGATATTTTAAAAAAAAGTACTAATGGAAAAGTAAATTTACAAAAAATTGTAAATATTGTATCTAAACATAGTAATATGAATAATAATAATAATCAAGGTTATGTATCTAAACATAGTAATATGAATAATAATAATAATAATCAAGGTTATGTATCTAAACATAGTAATATGAATAATAATAATAATCAAGGTAATGTAGAAATGTATGGAAGTGGTAAAAAACCTGTTAAAAAAGCACCAGCTAAAAAACCAGCTAAAAAATCTACAACCAAAAAATCTACAACAAAAAAAACAACATAAAAAACAACCAAAAAATCAACCAAAAAAGTAGGAAATATTCCATGTACTGATTGGAAAGCACAAGGTTTTGCTTCAAAATCTGAATGTATAGAATCACAAAGATAAATGTTTTAATAAAAATAAAAAATTTGATTATTATTTATTAAATTTATGTAATTTAATAAGTATGAAAACATTATTGATAGTTGAATCTCCTGCAAAATCCAAAACCATTGAAAAGTTATTGGGTAATGATTACATTGTAAAATCGTCTTTTGGTCATATTAGAGAATTAGAAAAAGAAAATTTCGGTGTTGATATTGAAAATGGATTTAAACCCAATTATAAAATTATGGAAGGAAAAGGAAAAGTCATTAATGATTTAAAAAATGCAGCAAAATCCGTCAATAAAGTTTTATTAGCCGCAGATGAAGATAGAGAAGGTGAAGCCATTGCTTGGCATGTAGCCATGATTCTAAAATTAAATATTAAAGAAAATAATAGAATTACATTTCATGAAATTACTAAAAAAGCACTTACAAATGCCGTTGCTAATCCCAGAACAGTCGATATGGATATGGTTCATAGTCAGCAATCAAGACAAATATTAGATAAAATTATTGGATTTAGTTTAAGTCCCTTATTATGGTCTTATATTGGTCCAAAATTAAGTGCTGGAAGAGTTCAAAGTGTTTGTTTAAAATTAGTTGTTGAAAAAGAAGCAGACATTGGAAAATTTAATGATAAAAAATATTATAAAACAAAAGGATTTTTTCAAAATGATTTAGAAGGATTTTTAAATAAAAATTTCGAAAGTAAAGAAGATGTTCAAAGTTTCCTTAATAAAGCATTAGAATCAGAATTTAATATAAGCAACATAGAAAAATCAAAAACAGAAAAAACACCACCACCATCTTTTATAACAAGTAGTATTCAACAAGAAGCTGGTTCTAAATTTGGAATAAGTTCAAAGAAAATTATGTCAGTTTTACAAAAATTATATGAAGCAGGATTAATCACTTATCACAGAACAGATAATGTTAATTTAAGTTCAGACTTTATTGATAAAATAAATGAATATGTAACTTCAAAATTCGGCGAATCTTATTTTAAAAAACGTATTTACAAATCAAAAGTTAAATGTGCTCAAGAAGCTCATGAAGCTATTCGTCCAACCAATATAAATAAACAAAAATTAGATGATAATTTTGATAATTTTGAAAAAAAAGTGTATGAATTAATATGGAAAAGAACAACAGCTTCTCAAATGGCAAATGCTACATTTGATACATACAAAATTAATATAAGTTTAAGTAAATCCAAATATATATTTGAATGTAAATTTGAAAAATTGATTTTTGAAGGTTATAAAAGAGTTTATGAAGAATATGTTTCTAAAAAAGATGATGATGATTCACAACCAAAAGCTATGAAAGATGATAGTTTTATTAAAGAATTAAAAGAAGGACAAAAAATCAATTACAAAAAAATCACTTCTTGTGAAAAATATCAACAACCACCTTCAAGATATAGTGAATCAACGTTAATTAAAAAAATGGAAAAATTAGGAATTGGTCGTCCATCTACCTATGCATCTATTATTGATACTATTCAACAAAGAGAATATGTAAAAAAAGAAGATATTGAAGGCATAAAGAAAGATGTAACCAATTTTGAATTAGCCAATAATAAAATTAGTGAAAAACCTGATAAATTTGCCATTGGAAGTGAAAAAAAGAAATTAATTCCAAGTGAAATTGGTAAAAATACGACTCAATTTTTAGATACGAATTTCAATGAATTAATGAATTATTCCTTTACATCGAATTTAGAAGGAAGTTTAGATGATATTTTAAATAAAAAAATAGTTTGGAATATTATGCTAAAAACATTTTACGATTCATTTGAACCAAAAGTAAAATTATTAAAAAATGCCGAACACGAATCTAAAAGTGGAAAAAAGTACAAGGAAGATTTACGTAGGAATTTAGGAACCAATGAAAAAAATGAGCATGTATTTGCGTATGTGGCTAAGTATGGTCCTGTATTACATTTTGTTGATGTAAATGATGAAAAAAAAAGTAGATTTCAGAAATTAGATGATATATATGATGTAAGTACAATTACTATGGAAGATGTTAATCAAATGAAAAAAGAGGAATATCCTAAGGAATTAGGCTTACATGAAAAGAAAGAAGTGTATCTTAAAAAAGGTAAATATGGATTATACTTGGAGTGGAATAAAAAGAATTATAAGTTAATGAATGATTGTGATGAAAATTTGAGTTTAAGGGATGCGATTGGATGTTTAGTTGAAAAGAAAAATAATGACATACATAATTATGGAGATTATGTAGTAAAAAATGGTCCATATGGTCCATATATATTATATAAATCAAAGTTTTATAAAATAACAGGAAATTATGTAGCGGAAGATTTAAGTAAAGCAGATTGTAAAAAAATAGTGGAAAATTATAGCAAATCAAATTCATCTACTAAATCTAACAAGAATTAATGTACATTATTAAATATACTCTTATATAAAAATTGATTTTTTATTTTTTTAATAAATATAAATATATTTATATATCAAATTTATTATTCACATTCATTAAGATGGGAGGTGCAAGTGATAAATGTCCTGTATCAAATCATGCGTTAGATACATCAACATCTATATCATGTCCATTATATGGACATTTTCAAAATGGAAATTATGTTATTTATCCAGATGGTTCATGCAAGGGACCAGTATTTCATAATCCTGATCAACATGGTAATTATTTTGATGAAAATGAAATTGTAGTAAAAACTAGTGATCAAAATGGAATTGTGATGAATGGTTCATTGTGGAAATTATTAACAGAAAATCCTAGATTTGAAGAATTTAAAATATCAGGAAAAAATTTATATAAATGCTTACAAGAATTATGTAAAATATTAGATAACTACAATCATTTAGATCATGAACCTTTCAATATTAGAAGAAAATTATTTGAAAATATGCCACAATATTTTGGTATATATCAGCATACAAATAAAGATTTGCTAAAATATTATGTAAATCCATTTTTAGAAGAATATATTGAAGAACCATTATTAGGCGAAAATAAAAAAATAAATGGAGAATATGCATTACAATATTTGAATTCAATTGTTAATCTTTTTTTTTATTATTTTCTTGAATAAATAATAATTTAAAAATTAATCAAATAATAATTTAAAAATTAATCAAATAATAATTTAAAAATTAATCAAATAAATAAAATTATAAAAAATCAACTAAATAATATTGATAATATTTCAATAAATTTTTCATAAATTTCAATGGAAAACATTTATCAATTAATTTATCATTGTCTTCACTATTAAACCATACACAAACAAAAAAGGGAAAAATACATAATGCATTCTTAAAATCATTCATAAAAATGTCTTTATTTATTTCATTTCTTTCTTTCATTAATTTATAATAATATCCTAAAACAAGTTCAACATTAACTAAATCAAATTCGATTGATTCAATTAATAAAAATGCAATATCACTTATTCCTTTATTTAATTGAATATATTGCCAATCCAAAAAATAAGGTTGAATATGATTATAATAAAAAATATTAGGACTTTTTAAATCACCATGGCAAAAACTTAATGGAAACTCAGATGCTTTGTTCAAAATAAAATCAAAATTTTCATAAATAGAGTTTAAAATTTTTATATCTTTTTCATTTAAAATAAATTTATTTTTAATCATAAATTTATGAAAACGTTCATTTACTAATTCTTTATAATAAATAATTTCATTTGGTTTTTTCAAATTTTTAAAATTTAAAGGAATATCATGAATATTATTAAAATAATATAAATTATGCATGTTAAATATATGTTCTACAACATTTAATAATACTTTAATATTTTTATTCAAATCAATATTAAAACAACCATTATATTTATATAAATCTTCTAAAACAATAACATCTTTTTTTTCATATTTAAAACAGTTAAAACATTTTGGAATAGAAATGCATTCAATAGTTGAAGATATTTTTTGATAAAAATAGACTTCATTATTGTACATATTTAATTTTATTGCTGTTTTAGATAATTCATTATTTAAATTACTTATTTTAGTAATAATATTGAAATTAGATTCATTTAAATAAGTAATATTATATTTATCAATATCACAAATATAACCTGTTTTTAAATTATTATTTTTATTTATTTTTATATCTTTAATGGGTAATTCTTTTAATTCTGATTTTAATATTTTTAAAAAATGAATGTTTGATTCATCCATATCAATAATAGGTTCATTATTTTTTAAAATAAGTGTATTTATATCTAATTCATTATAGTCATAAAAAACATTTTTAGTTTCTATTATCATATTTTCATTGTCTCCATTTAAATATATATAAATTTTATAAGGATTTGATTTACAAGCAGACAAATATCCTGTATGACTATCCTCAAAAATAATACAATTACTAGGATTTACATTCATGTGTTGCATAGCTTTTAAATAAGGTTCTGGATGAGGTTTATGATTATTAACATCTTCAGAACATATCAATATATCAATATATTGTGTTAAATTATATTTATTTAAAATAAAGTTTGCTGATTGTTTATTACAACTTGTTACTATTCCATTTCCAATAGCTTTTTTATAATTTTTAATTTTTTCAAAAAAAGGTAAAACTCCATCAAATAATATATTTTGGTTTTCTATTTTTTCCATAAATAATTTATCTTTTAGTTTTGATATTTCTAATAATTCATTTTCAGAAATATTTTGAATTAAAAATTTTAAAAAAGAAATATCTGATTTACCTTTAATAAAAGATTCAAAAAATTCTTTATTACATTCAATATTATATTTCTTTAATATTTCATTCCATACTTCAATATAGATACAATCACTATTAATTAATGTACCATCTAAATCAAATAAAAAAGCATAATCATTTTTTACATTCATGATATCTAAAATATGAATTTATTTTTCTAATTAATTTCTAATTAATTTCTAATTAATTTCTAATTAATTTCTATTTAATTTTTATTTAATTTTTATTTAATTTACTAAAATAATGATATTTACACCAATAAATAAAAATGATTAATAAATCTTTTTATAAAAATGAAAAAAATAGATATAAATGAAAATTTCTAATTAGTTAATATGAACTATGACTACTCAAAATATTTTATTAAATAAAGTTAAAAAAGATAATATTTTAAAAAATTATTCATATGAATTATTATTAAATAATCCTGAAATAAAAAACACAAGAAATATTTGCTATATACAGGATATTTTTCAAAATAAAACAGATTTTGATGAATTACATAATTTATCAAATTACACATTTAATAAATTAAACATTGATATAAATTTGATAAATAAAGAAATAGTATATTCAATGAAGACAAATGTTGCTGGTAATTACATGAAATGGCATTGTGACGATGCATTAATCATTAATCATAAAAGTAATTTAATTAGTAAAACAGAAAATCTAGAAAATCAGATTAAAATTTCAGAAAAAAAATGTTTATATTATCCAACTAAAAAACCTTTATATAGTTTGATAATATATGGTTCAACTTACAAAAAAGATTTTACAGGTGGAATATTTGAATTTAGTGATGGTACAAAAATAAAGCCAGAAAAAAATTTATGTGTATTTTTTGATAGTAAAGAAGCTCATTGTGTTCATAAAATAAGTTCAGGGAAAAAAAAAATAATACTTATAAAGTTTTATTAGATTTTCATTTCAAAGAAAATATATTACATCCTTGAAGAATTAAGACTATAAAAAAATATATAAGAATATAAAATATCTAATATAAATCAACATATAGAAAAACATAATAATACATATTCTAATATTGATTTATTTTTAATATTATAAAAATAAATCACTAATAAAGCAAAAAAAGGTATTGCTAAAATATCTCCATAATGACTAAAATTTTTAATAAAATTATAAAAAAAAATATTGTACTATAAAATTATAAAAAAATTAATTATAATTTTTAAGTAAATCATCAATAATTTTTTCATTTAATAGTAACGGAAATTTTAATTCAATAATATTATAATTAATTGTTAAATTTTTATGAATATTTTTATATTTTTGTTTATTAATATCATCATTTAAAAGTTTAATTAGATTAATTTGTAATAATAATTCTTCGAAAATGCGTTTTGTATTTCTCATTCCTTCTTCATTCCCTGTATATTTTGTTATTATATAATGAAAAATTGATTCATTAAATATAACATCTTGTTTCATCAATCCAACATTTTTAATAATTTCATCCAATAAATATTCTTTTAAAATAATTATTTTTTCGTCAATGGTATAACCTTCAAATTTAATAATGGTTAATCTGTCTTTTAATATAGGATTTATTTTGTATATGTCATTAAATGAAAAAAAAAGCAATGCTTTTGAAAAATCAATTTCAATTCCATTAAAATATTTATCGTATATACAATTATTTTGTGAAGGATCCGTTAAATGTATTAATAAGTTTTCAATATTATTACCTTTTTCGTCATTGCTAATTTTATCTAATTCATCAAAAAAAATAATAGGATTCATAATTTTCGTTTCAATTAACATTTCAACCAATCTTCCAAAAATAGCACCTTCATACGTATAAGAATGTCCTTCCAATACACTACTATCATTTGCACCACCTAAAGCATAAAAAGAAAAAGGTCGGTCTAATACATTTGACACACCATTTTTAATTAAACTTGTTTTACCAACACCTGCCGGTCCTTGACATGCTATAATTTGTCCCATTGAATCAGGATTGGAAATCCATTGAGCTAAAATTTGCATAATTTTATTTTTTGCTTTATATTGACCATAAATAGTTTTATCCAGTTTTTTATAAGAATCCATTAAAAAATATTGAACTTTATTTGGTTTAATGTCTAAAATTATTTTAGAATAATTATTAAAAGGAATTTTTGACAATGAATTAATCCATTTACTTAATTTATGATATTCTGTTTCTTCATGGTTCATTTCTTCAAAATGGTCTATTTTTTGTAATATCATAGATTTCGTACTTAAGTTCAAATTAGAATTAATAATATTATATCTTAATGGTGTATGGTCATTTAAAAATTTATAAATTTCATTTTCTTTTTCTAAAATTATTTTTTGTTCATTTTTTGTTAATTTATTAAAATAATTATTTTTAAAATGTTTATTTTTTTTGATTTGCTCTAAATCTCCTTCACTTGCACGACGTTTTCTTTTTTTAGAAAAAATTTCTTCTTCATCTACATAATCTTCATAATCTTCATCATTAAATGAATCATCATCTTCAAAATCATCATCTAACGAAATAAATTCATTCTTTTTTTTAGCCATATTTAATTTAATTAAGTAAAACATTTTTAAATATAATTTTAAATTATTAAATTAATATAAATATATTATTAGTATATATGGATACCGATTGGGTTTTTAATTTTGATTGTAATGATAAAGTAACAAACGTTGATGCTTTTTTTGATGCAAATGTTATTCCTTTGGCTTTTTATCAAGCAGTAATTGATAGAAATAAAGAAGAATTAGTGAATAATATTAAACATCATCCATTATTAACAAAAGAAGTATTAAAATTTTTTAATTATAGTTTAGGAAGTTCATTTAATTTTAAAAAAAATGCTAAATTTGGAGCACCAACAAGAATAAAATGGAGATTAATTGACTATAAAGAAATTGTTATGAACTTTAATGATCAAGTAGAATATTATAAATATATAGTTGGAAGACCTTTTCAAACAACAAATTTTGGATTTTTATTAAATACCATTCGCAATTATTTAAGCAATTTAAGTTATGGTTTATATTTAATTCAAAATAAAAATTGCGGTGCAAAATTTTATTACAAATTAGGAATTAATGTTACTAATGATGAAGAATTTAGAATTTTCATTAGAAGGTTCATTAATTAATTGCCTTTATTCTTTTTACTTTTACTTCATATATTTCTATATCTTTTCATTTATTTCTTTAAACTATTATTTTTATAATTTTTAACAAAATATAAAATTTCTTTAAAATTATACAAGTCGTGAAAACTCATATTTTTTTTAGTTCTAATAAATTCAATCGCACAATCAACTTCCATATTATAAGTATAAACCATATAACAAGCTATTACACACACAGACCTCATTAAACCCCAATAACAATGAACAAGTACATTATTTTTTTTATTAATTTGATTTGTCATAAAATGAAGTGTATCAATGATTTTTGATTTAAATAAATCAATATTTTCTGAATCTTTACTATCAACAATATTTAATCTATATTTCGTTTTGTTATTAAAATATTCATGAAATTCAATGTCTTTTGTGCAGTTAATAACACATTGAATATTATTTTTTTCTAATAATTGCGGATTTTGGCAAGAATTAATATTTCCTAAATATAAATTAGGAGTTATGTATATAAAATCATTATTATTTGTTAAAAAATTAAATAAATCAACGGAAGTTTTTGATTTAAAGAAACTAATAGATTGAAAAATGAAATTATTCATATATTGAAAATATAGTTATGATTTTAAGTAAAATTATTCATATATTGAAAATATAGTTATGATTTTAAGTAAAATTATTCATATATTGAAAATATAGTTATGATTTTAAGTAAAATTATATATAATTTTAAGTAAAATTATAAAAATTTAATAAGCATTTTGGCATAAATATTTATTTTTATCATAATAATCACATACACATGATTTACCATATTTATTGCATTTATCAATAGTATCTTTATTACAACAACAAGAACTATCTGTAAAATTATTTTCAAAACTTTCATAATTAGGGAAAAGTAAATTAAAATTGCATACTACTAATAATATAAGAATGATTATAAATCCTAAACACATTAATGTTTGACTATCCATATTAATAAATACTTTTATTTTTTTATAAAATTTTTTATATTATTTTTAATAAATTAAATAATTGGAAGAATAAAATTTAATAATTTTCACGAATATCTTTTCCAACAGGAAATCGTGGAATTCCACTGTCTTCATATTCTTGGAAAATAACTGTTAATTTTTTACCAACATATTTAGAACCATTTTTAAAATATTCTCTACGTTGTTCTCGTGTTCCTTTAGGTCTTACACTAAATTCTTTTCCATCTTTATTAATACATCTCCAAATAACGCATCCTTTTTCATCACCATTTCCTTCTTTAAAGTCAATGATTTTAAATTCTTCTTCCATAAATTTTTTATATTTTTGTAAATATTTGGATCTTTTATTAGGTTCATAAAGTCCATTTTTATCACGAATCATAATTCCTTCATATCCATTGGAAACAAATTCATCATGAAGTGAATCAACTTCTTCAAAACTATGAATTAATGTAGAATCTACCAACTGAATTAAAAATATATTTTTCACTTTCATTAATTGTTCAACTTTTTCTTTTCTTTCTTCATAAATCATGTTAGGTGAATTTACAAAATAAATATCAAATACATTATATTTAATTGAATTGATTTTTTCTAATTGTAAATCATCAGTTTTTTCTGTAGTTAATCTAACTAAACCAGATAATTCTTCAAAAATAATAGAATCAGTATATAATTCACCATCTAAATAAACATTTTCACCTAGTATGTCAAATAAAATCATTAATTGACTTCTTAATAAATCGAAATTTTCAAATCTCATTCCTGTACGTGATTGTAAAATAATTTTTCCATTTTCTAAATAAGAAATACATCTTAATCCGTCTAATTTAGGTTGTACATATGCAGGAAATTCTATTTTAAATGCTTTTGACTTAGTGTCATATAATTGAGGTTTTACTTTATCTGCCAACATTGGCTTAAATATCTCTGTACTGTATTCTTTTTCTTTTTTATTATATTTTGATTTTGTTTCTAAAATAGCTTGTTCAAGTACTGAACGTCCAGCTTTCCCTTTTTTAATATCAACTTTATGTTCGGCTTTTTTACCATTACTATAACCATTTAAAGTGACTATTTCATAATGTGAATCATTAATTTTATTAATTTTAATAATCCATTCATAAATTTTACCATTTGTTTCTTTGGATAAAGTTTTAAAAATAGGAATTTTAGTGCTCATAATTACTAATATATTATAATATAAGTAATAATTTAAATCAATTTTTTTAAATAATTTAATTCAAATTATTTAAAAATTAATTAAATTAAATTAAATTAAATATTTTTTAAATAATTTAACTTAAAGAAAAAAAATGCAAAATATATATGACAGTTTTAATAAACGGTGAGCTAAATGAAAATATTGAAGTAAATGAAAATATTGAAGTAATAATAAATGAAATAGAAAATAATGAATATGATTATTATACTATTCAAATTATGAATGATTTTATAAATTATTATAATTATCATAAAATTATGAATGAAATATATAATACAATTATATTTTTAGTAAAACATCCATATTTATTATATATTTACGTATTATTGAGTGATTTATTCAACAATTGTATTGATAATATAATTTTATTTAAATTATTTATAGAAAAAAATATAAATGAATTAATTAAAATTTATACAATTAATTATGAAATAGAAAATATTTATTTAATTAGTAATACTAAATTTTTATTAGTAAATAATATTAATAAATTGAATAAAGAAATATTTGAAGAAATATTTAGAAATAATAATTGTGAATTAGATGATGATTCATGTATATTGGTAAAATATAAATATGAAGGTAAAAAATATAGATTGTATATAAATTATAGAAATATTGAAGAAAATATATATGATTTTCCATTAAATATTGAACAAATTCAAGAAAATATAGAAAAAAAATATAATAGAAATACAATACTATTTTTCAAAAATGAATGTAATGAAATAAAAGAAGCAAAAATAAATGATTTAGATATTAAAGAAATAATTGAAGAATGTAATGGACCTTTTTATGATTTTGGATTAATACATAATCATAAAATATATATTAAATATTTAATAAAAGAATTAGGATTAAGATTAGATGAATTTAAAAAATTAGAAATAAAATATACAAATTATTATATGGATGAAATTGAGATGGAATTGGTGGATCATGAAATAAATATATCTGATATAAATGATTATATTCAAAGTGAAATAATCAAAAAAAAACTATGAATAAATATAAATTAAATATGTTTTTAATGATTATATATGAATTATACTATTCGAGTATTATTATTTTTATTACTTGTATATGTACAGATTTTAATGGATAATAAAATAAATAAATGTAAAAATATATATGGAAGATATTTATTAATTTTTCATCATTTTATAAGTGTTTATAATTATTTAGGTTCATTATTATTAGGACATCATTTATTACATTTAATTATTGTATTTTGTTCTGGATTAGTATTTTTAATAAATAATAAATGTCCAATAACAAAATGGCATAATGTGTTATGTAATTTTGATGAAGTAGTTTTATTTAATACATATATAAATATTATATTTGGAAATAAACATGCTAAGATTATGCATTTGTTATTAATAATAATTGTTATACTATATGATTTATATTATGTAAATAAACAATATAAATTTATAAAATAAATAATAAATAAATATTTTTTAAATTTTAAAAATAATACAAAATTAAAATATAGTATTATTATATAATGAATAATAATATTAATAATGTAAGTGGAAGAATGGCAACAAGTTACTCTGACCCTGCTCCTGTTCAATTTAATATTGGAAAAGGAGTTTTAGGTTCTTATGATAATTTAAAATTAAGAACAAAATGTAAAGATTCATGGAAATCTCCTCCTTGTGAACCTCCTTTAAAGAGTAATAAAATATTTTTACCACAAGGAACACCTTTGCCATTGAAAAATGAAATGATATATAGTGACTTACCTGAAGATTCAATGGTTATGTTTGCCAGAAATCAATCAAGTTTAGAATGTTCGTCGCAATATACAACAGATAGAGGACCTGTATGTACTACATATGCCCAAAGAAAATATGTAGGAGAAAATAGAGGATTAAATAAAACATATGGAAATTATTCTTTTTAAATTGTTAATCTTATCTAAAGATGAAATAATAATTAAAAATATTTATAAATAATTATAAATATTTATGATTAATAAAAATAATATTTTTAATTAATATGGATACTAAATGTTTAGTATGTGGCATACCTAATTTTGAAAGAATAAAAAAAAATGGTACATTTAGTAAATATTTAAAGTATAAAGAAAAAAAAATAAATGAATATACATGTTTAATTCAAAATAAATCATTATTTATTGAAGATGAAAATATAACTAATTATAAAAATAATAATGTATTATCAATTAAATTAAATATAAAAAGTAATAATACACAAAAAACTATAAAAAAAATATTTAATAAATTAGTAAAATTAAAATATTATATATCAACTTATGAAAATAAAATATATATTTATCAACTTAAAGATTTAAATAAATTAGCAAAATATAATTATTTAATGGAAAATCAATATGATTTTAAATCAAAAGATTTAATAAAAAAATTAGCAGTTGTTTTTAAAATAAATAAATTAAAATTTCCAAAGTTATCAAATAAAGATTTATTTATACAAATTTTTTATGCATTTTATATTGTTTCATTAATTGATGAAATTTATAGAAAATATAAAATTAATTTAATAATTGATTTTGATAATTATCATGAAGTTTATAAATTTTTAAAAATGAAAAATTATGTAAAAAAATATAATGAAAAAATTATTCCAAAGATAAAAAATAAAATTAAAAGTATAAATAATTTATTAGAAAAAGAAAATGAAAAAATAAAAAATATAAAAGATGATATAGAAAAAAATCATGAATTACTTTAATTTAGGTTATTTTTTCCATAAATATTAAAAAAGAATAAATATAAAAATTTATATTTAGTTATTATATGGATGTAGATATTAATTATCTGATAGTTTTATTAACTCTTATAGCTTTTATATTATTAGGTTATTCAAATTATGAATCATATTCGAATGAAGTAACATCTGTGAAATCAAATGTAGATAATAATGAATATATTGTAAGAAATAGAGATGATAAAGAAGAAGCAGCTAATATGTTAGCTACAATAAGAAAAAAATTAGAAAAATTAATAGATTCAATGAAACAAAAATACCCAAATGATAAAGCTGTTCAAAGAATGACTACAAAATTTAATCCAGATAATATATCTGAATCAGCAAAAAGTAGTCAATATACATCTTATAGTGTTAATAAAGGTGAAAAAATTGTTTTTTGTATTAGACAAAAAGACACTAATGAATCATTTGTAGATATGAATACAATTACATTTGTTTCTATACATGAATTAGCTCATATTATGACAAAATCAGTAGGTCATACGGATGAATTTTGGACTAATTTTAAAAGATTATTAAATGAAGCAATAAAAATGGATATATATACTAAAGAAGATTATTCAAGTAACCCAAAAGAATATTGCGGAATTAAAGTAACAGATAGTCCAATAGATAATTAATATATTTTTAATATAAAATGAATAACATGAATAACATGAATAACATGAATAACATGAATAAAATGAATAAAATGAATAAAATGAATAAAATGAATAAAATGAATAAAATGAATAAAATGAATAAAATTTATTTAATATAAATTATATTTTTTAAAAATAATTTAAAAAATATATTATTAAATAGTAGATTCATATGTCTTGCGTAAAAGATATTGATAATATTATATATCATGTTGAAAAAATATCTAATTCAAATAAAAATGTATATATATTTGTTGGTTTAATGGAAGATTCAATTAAATCAATATTAAAAAAAATAGAAAACAAAGAAAATATTAAAAATAAAGAAGAATTAAATATATTAAAAACAAATTTTAAAAATGAATTACAATTATGGTTAAAATATATTAAAGATAAAGTTAAAATTAAATTTATTTATAATTTAATAAGAAATAATGATAGTTTAAGTGTAATAAAGAAAAAAATATTTTATTATTGCTCAAATAATAAAGAAAATAAGTATATAATACCTGAAAATCAGGAATTATGGGTAAAAGATGAGAATAATAATTATGAAATAATTGGTCCTTATTATGAAGATTCTAATAGAAATAAAATAAAAATGCTTCCATTTGTATATGAGAAATCTAATAATATTAAAAAATTAAGACAAAAAAAATTTACAATAAATAATAGTGAATCAAATACATTAATATATGATTTATTAGATTATATTAAAATAAAAGAGAATATAATATATTTTGCTGATATTAAAGAAATATATGATTCTATGAAATCTAAATTTGATAAAAATGACTATTCATTTATTGTTAAAAAACATTTTCCATATATGAATTTAAATTATAATCTTGAAAATGTAAAAAAAGATTTTTTATTAAAAGGGAAAATGTATGAAAAAGAATTAAATATTGATAGTATATTCAATAAATATAAAAATAATAATAAGTTATTAGGTGATTGTAATATTATATATATGATATTTAAAGTAAATGAATTATTAAACCAACAACATAATTTTATTCCAATTGATTTATATCAAGTTTTTGATTATTTAAGAGATAAAAAATTAGATAATCAATTACCTTATATAAAATATGGTGATGAAAGTTTTGATGTTCCTTTAACTTTATTATCAAAAGAAGCAATTAAAAATGAAAAAATTAGTAAAAAAACAGTTATTGATTGGATGGGATTAAATAGAATAGGAACAAAAATAAATGGAATTATGTTAAAAAAATACTTAAAAGATATTAATAATGAAGCAAAATATATATCATTGATATTAAGAAAAAATAATGAAATAACAATAAAATTAAGCTTTGATTCATCAGATGAAATAAAATTAGATGATGTTTCAAATAGTTTAAAAAATTCTAAAATTTTTGTCGATGAAATTAATAAAAATATAGTATCAAAAAAAATAAATGTTCAACCAAAAATTGAACCTCCAGATATAAGTATCCAAAATGATATAATAAAATTAAAAGAAAATACTAAATTAAAGTTTTGTAATATTTATATTCCTTTTTTAAAAAAAGAAAATTTTGATTTTAAAGAGTTATATGATTTTTCTAAAAGTTTTCCTGAATATATATACGATGAATTTAAAGACGCAAATGAAAGAAATAAACAAAGATTGATTAATGGAATTAAATTAAGGTATAAAAAAATTAGCGGATTTATACCAATGTCAATGATTATTAAAGATATTGATATATTAAAATCAAAAGAAGAATCTGATTTTAGTATTATACAAATAATTAGTAAAAAATATAGTAAAACTCAGGAAGATGTTCAGAATTATATTATAGAATGGAAAAATAAATATAGTTCATATATGACAAGAAAAATTGAATCAGAATATAAAATAGGAGTTGAAATAGAAATTACAAATAGTTCTGTAAAGTTAAATCAAATAACTAATTTTTATCAAATTAATATGATATATAATTTTGTTAAAAATTTTTTATTAATGTTTTTAAAAGAAAAAAAAAATAAAAATATAAATAATATATTTAATAAAAATCT
>Ga0209601_1001377_pt1 | contig 17105 bp, 10 predicted proteins | sample COGITO_mtgs_1104_4_FD_184796 | JGI IMG/M metagenome (GOLD analysis project Ga0209601, IMG submission 184796) | Pelagic marine microbial communities from North Sea - COGITO_mtgs_110426 (SPAdes) (version 2) | ecosystem: Environmental > Aquatic > Marine > Epipelagic ...
TAGCAAATAGAAAACGCCCCATAAAAGTAAAAGACTAGTCATCTCTATAAGTGATAACTGGTCTTTTACTTTTATAAGATTGAACAGATTAATCTCTATCACCAAATTTAGCATCGTAATCCTTAATAGCTTGTTCTACTACTTTCATAGCCACTTCTCTATTTTGAAATTCTTCCACAACGACTGTTTTATGTTCAAGTTTCTTATAATCTTGAAAAAAAGATCTTAACTCTATAAGCCAATGAGCCGGTAAATCTGATATATCTTTCACATGATTAAATGACATATCATTAGTCGCTACGGCGATGATTTTATCATCCATTTCGTCTCCATCGATCATACGCATTACTCCGATTACGTTTGCTTCTACCAAACACATTGGCACTATATCGATCTGAGATATTACCAATATATCTAGCGGATCATCATCATCACAATATGTCCTTGGAATAAAACCATAATTAGCTGGATAGTTAATGGACGCAAATAACACTCGATCAAGTATGAGCATTCCTGATTCCTTGTCAAGCTCATATTTGGCTCTTACATTCTTAGGTATTTCAATAATTCCTTTTACTACTCCTGGTGCATTATCTCCTATTGAGACATCATGCCATGGGTTAAATTTCATGCTTTAATTAGATTTTCAGAAATGAGACTTTCAGAATCGAGACATTACAGTCTCAATTTTTGAGCTCTCTCCACTATTAACAAATTTATATTTTATTTGAATTTCGAAATAGTCATTTTGCCAGCGACTATGTTTTACTGACCCAACTTATTCATTACTTAAGACTCGTATCTTTAAGTAAGTCTCATAGAAATCTTAAAAAAAATTAGAGGAGCTGAAAAACAGCTCCTCTTATATCTTCCACAATACTATAACTGAACTATCTTCTTGCGTACATTACTTCTTTTACGGCTTTGATCACTTTAGCGGGATTAGGTAGATATTCATCTACGAAAGGTGCAGCATATCCTAATGATACATCAGCACTATTGACCCTTGTCACAGGTGCATCTAGGTAATCAAAGGCATACTTCTGTATCTCATAAGCTATCTCTGCAGACACTCCTGCAAATGGCCATGATTCGTCTATTACGACTAGTCTATTAGTCTTCTTTACAGATTTCACGATCGTCTCGTGATCTAATGGCCGTATAGTACGAAGATCGATTACCTCTGCTGAGATACCTTCCTTTGCTAATTCTGCTGCTGCGGCTTTAGTTACTTCCATCATCTTATTAAATGATACTAAAGTTACATCTGTACCTTCTGATCTAACTACTGCTTTTCCTATCGGTACTAAGTACTCCTCTTCTGGCACTTCACCTTTAAGTCCATATAGTTGTTCTGATTCCATAAAGCATATAGGATCTTGATCTCTAATCGCAGATTTCATCAGGCCTTTTGTATCATAAGGATCTACACAAGATATAACCTTGAGTCCCGGACAGTTGGCCAACCATGCCTCAAAAGTCTGAGAGTGCTGCTGAGCTAGCTGACCTGCAGCTCCTGATGGTCCACGAAATACGATAGGACATCCAAACTCACCATTAGATTGTGTCAGTGTCTTAGCTGCATTATTGATAATCTGGTCAAATGCTAACACTGCAAAATTCCATGTCATGAACTCAACAATCGGCTTTAGTCCATTCATAGCTGCTCCTACACCGATACCAGCGAATCCAAGCTCTGCAATAGGTGTATCGATCACACGCTTAGGACCAAACTCATGAAGCATACCCTTAGACACTTTGTAAGCACCATTGTATTCCGCTACTTCCTCTCCCATCAAAAAGACTGAATCGTCTCTTCTCATTTCCTCTGACATCGCTTCTCCGATAGCCTCTCTCAGTGTTATTATTCTTGACATATTGTTGAATTATTCTTTAATGCGCAAAATTAATATTTTTATCTAAACGAATGGATGGAGAATTCAGTTATATAATCAACTCTATAGATTGACCTGATATGAGCTTGAGATCCCATTCTACTTTACCTCTACCTTGACTCATTACACCATTCAATAAATCGTTGATCGTCACTTCCAGATCTTCGTCTTGAGATACGGGTAATGCCTCAACCACGGTGATTTACAGTGGTATATCTTTATTATTAGTAATCACGACCTTGAATCTCTTCTCTTCTATTTTTTTCTCTTCAAGAAGGTCTCTTTCTTAAGATTCTCAAAATCTTACCTTATGGCATCTATATCTTATCATACCCAATGTCTAACCAAAGTGTATCGCTACTTCCTACCATATTGAGCTTTGTCACACCTCAAAAAAGATATTAACAAATATTGGTATTACCAGAAATTTTGAGGTGACCCCAAGCGTTTGCCAAGTTAACCATCTATTGCTCTATAACAATTCAACAACAATAGGCATTAAATTGAGTTAAAGTAAACTTAAACCATGTAATCCCACCGAAAATAGCTTGTATAATCGCTTGTGTAATTATATTTTAGTATCACAGAAAGGATGAGCCTTATAAACAACAGGTTCAGTCGATAAATCTGCGAATACAGCACATAAAAAATTGATGTTAAGAGTCATACATATAGTATTTAGCATAATGATCAGTATAAGCGTATCTCATGCTCAGGATGAGATACAATGGCTTACATGGGAAGAAATGCAAGTAATGCAGAAAAGAAAAGCTCGCAAAGTTTTAATAGATGTATACACCGATTGGTGTGGCTGGTGTAAGCGTATGGATAAAAATACATTCCAAAAAGCTGATATCGCGAGATATATTAACAATAATTATTATGCTGTCAAGTTCGATGCTGAATATAAGGATGATATTATTTTCAATGGATTAAAATACTCTTATGTTAAATCTGGTCGTAAAGGTCATCACGAGTTAGCTGAACTCATTCTCAAGGGTAGACTTAGCTTTCCTACTGTAGTATTTCTAGATGAAGGCTTGAAGGTAATACAACCTATACCTGGATATCAAGACTCAAGAAGTATGGAGCTTATTGTCACCTACTTTGCTAGAGACTATTATAAAGACACACCCTGGAAGAAGTACACCACCATGTACAATAGTTATATGATACAAGATGCTGGATTCTAAGAAATATATTTGATTTTCAAGACTAAAGAAAAGTAAGGAAACAGGCCACTAAAAAAATATCCTGATACCCGAAAACGTATCTACAATAATACTCAAACTTGGATCTTAGATTAATCTGAAACGAAAAAAGCCTAGCATCAAATGAATGAAACTAGGCTAAACGTTTGTCTAAAAAAATATACAATCTTACAATCCCTTAGTCATCTTTTCTGGCTTAACCCATTGGTCGTATTCTTTCTCAGTAAGGAAACCTAAGTCCATTGCTGCTTGCTTGAGAGTAGTTCCTTCATTATGTGCTTTCTTGGCTATAGTTGCAGAATTATCGTAACCTATCTTTGTATTCAAAGCAGTAACTAGCATGAGACTATTACTGAGATTCGCTGTGATATTCTCGTAGTTAGGCTCTAAACCTTGTGCACAATTATCACTGAAACTAATACAAGCATCACCTATCAGTCTTGCTGACATAAGAAAATTATAGATCATCATTGGCTTGAACACATTGAGCTGAAAATGTCCATTCATACCACCAATATTAATGGCTACATCATTTCCCATTACTTGAGCCATAGCCATCGTCAGTGCTTCCGACTGTGTAGGATTCACTTTACCAGGCATGATAGACGATCCAGGTTCGTTAGCTGGAATATTAAGCTCTCCGATGCCACACCTTGGACCAGATGCCAACATGCGTATGTCATTACCTATTTTCATAAGAGACACAGCGACAGTCTTGAGTGCTCCATGAGTCTCTACGATAGCATCATGCGCTGCCAATCCTTCAAACTTATTAGTACCAGTTACGAAAGGTAGGCCTGTTATATTAGCTATTTCTTTTGCTACTTTCTTAGCATATCCTCTAGGTGTATTAAGTCCAGTGCCAACGGCAGTACCTCCAAGCGCTAGCTCCGATAAGTGGGCCATAGTATTTTCTATTGCTCGTATGCCATGCTCTAATTGAGACGCGTATCCTGACAATTCTTGTCCAAGTGTAAGAGGTGTAGCATCCATGAAGTGAGTACGTCCGATCTTCACCACATTCATATACTCTTCGGACTTAGCATGAAGTGTATTTCTTAGTTTTTTCAGTCCAGGGATAGTTACATCTACCACCGTATGATAAGCCGCGATATGCATAGCTGTTGGGAATGTATCGTTCGATGATTGAGATTTGTTTACATCATCATTTGGGTGCAACGCTTTCTTCTCGTCAGCAAGACTACCCTTCTTAAGTACATGTCCTCGATTGGCTACTACCTCATTGACATTCATATTAGACTGAGTACCACTACCTGTCTGCCAAACTGCTAATGGGAATTGATCGTCGAGTTTTCCTTCTATTATCTCCTTACATACTCTTTCTATGAGTACTGCTTTCTTTTTTGATAATACACCTAATGCGGCATTAGTCCTTGCCGCAGCCATTTTAAGTACTCCGAACGCTTTAATCACTTCGATAGGCATACGTTGTCCACCTATCTTAAAGTTTTGAATAGATCTTTGCGTTTGCGGTCCATAATATGCATCTGAAGGTACTTTGATATATCCTATGCTGTCTTTCTCTTTTCTATATTTTACCATTAGTACAGTTATTATATTTAGTTTCAAATATAATGAAGTCATTTATAAAAAATATGATTTTGATCATCTGCCTTAGATCAATACAATATAGATCTGATAAGAATATGTAATAGAAATGTACATTACTAGGATTACTACTGAACGTGTGATTGGAATTATGAAGCTTTTCATAACTTAGACAAAAATGCAACGTCTACAAGCAGCAACAGCAAAAAATATGTCAAATTTTATTAATTAAGTTACCGATATAGTAAGCACGCCATTTTCAAAGTATTATTCAAAACATAATATAAAATGTTAATTCAATCATTCTCTTCCATCAAAACTCCACCATATACTTGCGTAACTTTATCCCAGTATCCAACTCCATTTTCTTTCTCAATCTATACCTTCCGATCTCTACACCTCTAGCTGAGATACCTAGTAGCGGTGCAATTTCTTTTGTCGATAAATTCATTCTGAGGTAAGCGGCCATCTTGCGATCCTTTCGAGTCAACTCAGGATATTGTTCTTTCAGTCGCTTAAGGAAGTCGGAATGCACTTGATCAAAGTGCACACTAAAGCTTTCCCAATCGTCCTCCAATCGTTCATCATCGGACAATACAGAAATCACCTTCTTCAATTCTTTCTTCGCTTCCGGATCTTTAACTGTTTTTCTAACGCTTTCTATTTCTGTCCGGATTTTATTAATCGTTTCATTTTTCTGTACTAGATGTAATGTTGAAGATGCGAGTTGAGCATTTTTATGGACGATTTCAGATTCAAGCTGTTGAGATTTGAGTATTTCGATTTCTTCTTCCGATTGTTGATTTGCTAATTGTAATACTTTGGTTTCAGTTTTATATTTTTTTTGAGGAACAATATAGATCAGTAATAATCCCCCAACAAATAGTATTATAACAAGCAACTTAGCAACTGAAGACAAATACCACGGTGCTTTAATTTCGAATGAATAACTCTTAGATACAGATGTGGTTCCGTACATATCTGCGGTCTGTACATCAAAGCTATATGATCCATGTGATAGGTTATTATACTCCTTACTTAATTCATTCGTCCAATCTGACCATTCCTCTTCCAACCCAATTAGGCGATATCTAAATTTTGATCTCTCACTATGGTTAAAACTGTTAAACAAAAACCTTATTGCATTTTCATTGGATTGCAGAACCACATTATCTTCCGATATCACACCATAACCAGCATGTAGAATTTGATTATCTCTAGTAGCCAATTTCACTTCGTGTATCTCTACATTAGGCGCAATGTTTCCCCCAATATTAGAACTATTATATAGTATGACTCCCTTATCAGTACAGATCAAAATTGTATTAGAATCTAATTCGTATAAATTCTCGAAACCTCCAACAAAAACATCATTAAGCTCTGGATATATTTCCCTAATAGTATCTTTAGATTCTTGAACTATATTTAGCTTTCCCACTTCGTGTTCTGCAATATAATATCCTTCATTTAATAGACGTCTCACATTGTGTTCGTCAGAATCTATCTCATGAAAGTTAGTATTTTCTTTAAATACATTGCTCACTCTATCAAAACTATATACACCAGTGCTAGCCGTCACAGTAGGTATTCCATTTATATCAAAAATATAATTACCTAAGCCAGAGGGCAAACCTCCTGCTTCTCCGTATTTTTCAATAATCACATTTTCAAATTGATCATTATGAGTAAGTCTGTATACTCCACGATATGGATGGGAAACCCAAATTTCATTTTCTCTTACAGAAATTATTATTCGAGATGACTCTGTGAATCCTTCCAAGGATTTATAATAGATTGGTACACCAAAATGCCATTTGTAGATATCAACACCAGTATAAGTTCCCACATAGAGGTATTCATCCTTTGTAGAAATAAACTTCCAAACTCCTGGCCGATCTGCTAATCTTCGAAGTGATCCATCCTCTAATAGATATGGCCCATCATTATGGCCTATAAGTACTTTATCATCAATTACATTGATGCCCCATATCTGTCCGTCTGATCCAGGCACCTTCGTGAATCCATCATGCATATAACTCCTACCTGCTTTAGATATACCCGTTCTATACAATCCAGTATTAGTGCCTATATATAGATTTTCATTAGCGCAGGCAATATCGTACGTAGAACTTTGTTCATCACCGTCAGGAGAGAACACTCTTATACGACCTGCTAGATCTAGTTTACTTATACCATTATTAGTGCCTGCCCAAAGGTTACCATATGCATCAGTACTTAGAGATCTGACATCATTATTGATGAGATTATTGGACTTGTCATAGATAGAAATGACTTCTTGATACTGATCAATAATGACAATGCCACCAAACTGAGTACCAATTGCAAACTGACCGTTTGATATAGCTACAGCACAGTTCACTCTAAATCTCTTAATAATATCAAATGTAGTCTCTTTAATTCTTCGGACAATATTATCTAATACCAAATAGGCACCATCTTGCTCAGTAAGTATAAGCATCTCTTGCTCACCGAAAGCTAATATTGAGACAATTTGAGTGCCGATTAAAGTCTCTCCCTCCAATTGAAGTGGAATCTGACTATCAACCGAAACTATACCTTCGGTAAGATCTGTATAATAGAATGAACCATTGATATCATCAATCGATATAATCGTTCCTTTTGGATCAATTACTTCAAAACCTATTGACTCTTCGTATATAAAAACTTTGTTTGTCGATCTAAAACATACCTTATTCCCAATTGCCCTACATTCCCATACATCCTCCAATGGTAAATGTATGCTTGGGATTTGCTGTCTAATCGACTGAAATCTGAGATTCCCAATAGAATCTGCCATATAATAACCTATCTCATCCTGTCCTCCGACATATATTCTACCCGATTCTGCTAAACATATCGATCTTGCTATAGATCTGTTAGGCAAGGTCTTTAGATTCCATTTTACTCCATTGTAATCCAAAAATCCAGAATTGTTAGCCACAAGTATATTTCCATTATTCATGGAGACAATAGACCAATTAGACGTACCTGCCTTATAATCCTTTTTTGTAAACGATTCTATATTTGGAATACCTAAAACTTTAACTTGAGAAAGTAAAAATGAACTATGATGTAGTAATAAAACACAAACAATCAAGCGAATTAAAGGCACACAAAATAATGACTTGCAATTAGTTACGTTAAAATTATCACTATATTCCATACATCTGTAAATATAAATTAATTAGACGATGATGTAGTAAAGATGTAGTTATTTTCACTGTTTTTCAGTTATCTATGGCGTATTATTGTCAAAATATTTAGAGATCTATGTCGATCATTGTATCTCATACTTACTAATCGGATAATCAAATAAACCTAAAAGAATGAAAAAATATTTACTCCCTATTATGCTATTCTTAGGAATGGTATCGATAAACGCTCAGAATGTATTTGATTACGAGTCTCCTGAGACTACTATTCCTTTTCAATTCTTTGGAGGAGCCCAAGAAGGAATAGTATTAGATCCTGTAGCTAACCCTAATCCTAGTGGTATCAATACAAGTGCAACTGTATATCCGTTCACAGAATTAGCCAACGGTCCAGAATGGGCAGGTGGGTTTTCTAATCCTGATCCTTTAGAAGGAATAGATGCGACCAATGGTGGAGAAATTTGTATTGACGTACATTTCTCAGAAACAAATAGTCTTACTGTAAAGTTAGAAAATGGAACAGCAGAGGACGAATGGCAACTAACAGTGCAAAACGATGTACTGAACGAATGGACAACGTTATGTTTTGATTTAACTCAGGCAGGAGAAGCTAATAATTCTATGACTGCGGGAAAAATGTTCTCTAGATTAGTTCTTTTCCATGGATTAGGAGAAGCTGCACCTGCAGAACAAATAATATATATTGATAATATAGTGTTCCCAGATGGTGGCGGCAGTGGCGAAACGACAACTATAATTTTAGATGCGGAAACTGCGGAAACAACTGCAGGCTTATTTCACTTTGGAAGTACACTAGCTGATTCTATTGTTGCACCAGTACCGAACCCTAATATGTCAGGTATCAACATGAGTAGTACTGTATTCGAACTTAATAAGCCAGCAAATGCACAACCATGGGCTGGAGCCTTTACAAATCCTAATCCTACGACACCAGTAGACGCGACTAGTGGTATGATTTGCCTTGATGTTCATATGGATCATATAGGTACTATCTCTGTTAAATTTGAAGAAGCAATGGGTGGTGCACCAAATTGGATTCAATCAGTATCAAATACCCTTGTAAATGAATGGGAAACCGTATGTATTGATTTCACAGCACCATCATTAGAAGATCCTTTCACACCAGCAATAGGAGATACATACTCCAAGCTAGTATTCTTCGCTGATTTTCTGGTAGATGCTGCTGACGTAGACGTAATCACTTACTTCGACAATGTAAGAGTAGTAACTAGTGGTGAAATTCCTGAATATGAAGTTACTTTTAATGTAGATATGAATGAATCTACTGAAACATTTACACAAATGTATCTAAGTGGAGCTTTTAATGAGTGGTCAGGCAATGCCAATCCAATGAATGACGATGATGCAGATGGAGTATGGACGACTACATTAAGTTTACCAATTGGATCACATGAATACAAATTCTCATTCGATGATTGGACAGGATCGGAAGATCTAAATAAAACAAACAGTTGTACAATTACTACAGACGGATTTACGAATAGAATAGTCTCAGTCACTGCCGATACGAACTTAGATGCAGTATGCTATGCAAGCTGCTATGCGTGTGGCACTTCAGCAAATATTACATGGAACGTAGGTGTAGATGATCCGTCTGATACGGGAGTTTGGTTAGCTGGAGGTGCTGAATTTGGGGCTCCAGGAGGAAACTATGAAATGAGCGATGAAGATGGAGACGGAGTTTATAGTGTTACTATAGAAAGACTTGTAGGATGGGAAGGGTTTTATACTTTCACTAATGGCAATTGCCCTGATTTCTCATGTAAGGAAAACATAGCAGGGCAGGACTGTGCAAATCCAGACAATTTCAATGACAGATATCTAGACGCTGGGACTACAGAAGTAAACACTTGCTTCGCTGAGTGTACTACTGATACTAACTGTGCCCCTGCTGCAGAACCTACAATGACTACTTTCTCTGTAGATATGAATGAAGTTGCAACGGTAAGTGCAGATGGTGTTAATCTTTTTGGGCAATTCTCTAACTGGGGTAATATCCCAATGACTGACGATGATGGGGATGGTGTATGGACAGTAACTATAGAATTGGACAAAACCATCTACGAATACAAATTCAAAAACGGGGTGGATGGTGAAAACCAAGAATCTTTGATTGAAGGTAGTTCATGTACTGTGACAACACCGGACGGAATGTTCACTAATAGATTAGTAGACCTTACAGAAGCTGAAGCTGTATCATCGACAGGCGTAGTTTGTTATGAGAGCTGTGAAGCTTGTATGACAAATACTACCGATCTAGAAGCGAATAACAATTTAATAAACCTCTACCCTACTATTGCTCAAGATCTTATGTACTTAGATGTACTCACATCATTTGACAATGGTATTGTAAAGATCATCTCTCTACAAGGTGAATTAAGAAATACGATCCAAATTGGAAACAACACAACAGGTAATGCAATCAATGTAGCCAATTACCCACAAGGAACATACATTTTGTCTCTTACTACTGATACATTCAGAAGTACTCAGAGATTTATAAAAATATAAATAATTTTTATTGTAAGCTGAATGCCACATGAGCGCGGCGTTCGGCTTACAACTATTAACTTTTTTGAATACACAGGTATTCTCATACTTCTACTTAGTTTTCATTAGAGTATCGAAATTATTAGATCGTCAAAAAGACAAAAGACACTTTTTGAAATGTTCTTTCTGTCTATTTCTTTTATCTTTTCCCGATTATTAATAGATAATCGCACTAACACAACAAACCATATGAAACAAAGACTATGGCTAATATTCCTGTATTTAATACCGATGGGATTATTGGCACAAACTGGCACAATTACTGGTACGCTTACGGATGCTAGCACAGACGAAGGATTAGCTTTTGCTAATATTTTTAATCTAACAACTACAATTGGTACTGTTACCGATTTGGACGGAAATTATGAAATATTAGCCTCCGTTGGTGACATTTTAGAAATGAGCTATGTAGGCTACGAATCTGCGAAGGCAACCGTAACTGGAATTGAAAAAATGAATTTTGCACTTAATTCTTCATCAGCTCTACTTAACGAAGTAGTAGTAATCGGATATGGGTCATCAACAAAAAAGGAAATAACAGGAGCGGTATCTATTGTGAAAGCTGAAGAGGTCGCTAAACTTAACCCTAATAGATTAGAGCAAGCACTACAAGGACAATCGGCTGGTGTACAGATCAGTTCACAATCTGGATCTCCAGGTGGCGGTTACAACATACGTATTCGTGGTATCTCAACAAATGGTGACAATAATCCTCTCATACTCGTAGACGGTGTACGATATGCTGACCTCAGCGCACTTGACCCATATAGTATAGAAAGTATAAACATTCTTAAGGATGCTTCAGCTAGTATATATGGTGTACAAGCCGCCAATGGTGTAGTATTAATCACCACCAAAAAAGGTACTAAAAGTGATAAGCCAGTCATCGACTTCCATGCATATGTTGGCACCCAGAGTTCTGCTCGACGTATTCCAGTACTTAATGCAACGGAGTATGCAATTCTCTCTAATGAAGCCCATGCTAATGGTGGACAAACGCCTCCATTTAATGTTATTTCTGATTTAGGAGAAGGTACTGATTGGCAAGATGAAGTTTTCCAAAATGCACCTATCAGAAACTACTTCCTAAATGTACGGGGTGGTGGTGATAGAGCTAGATATGCTATTGGTGGATCATACTTTGATCAACAAGGTATTGTAGGTGGCGAAAAAGCAGGATTTAAAAGATATACTGGAAATGTAAATCTTGATGTGGATCTTTCGGAGAAACTCAAATTCAATTCTGTTGTAACATATGCGAAGCAAAACAGAAAAACACTTAGTGAAAATGCAATTGGATCAGTTCTTTTCAATGCACTCAATATGCCTTCTACACTTACGCCTTTTGATGAAGATGGAGATTACACTTTAGCTGAGGGATTAGGGGCAGAAGTAATCAATCCCCTACAGCAGATCGCAAATACATTTAACAATGTAGATGTCAATAGATTCAGTGGAACAGCAGGGTTAAGTTATAATATAGCTGAAGGATTAACCTTCACTTCTAGCCTTCCTTTCAACTTTTCTTTAGTTACGAATAGAGGTTTTTCACCTATCGAATTTTATGGATCGGGAAAAGTATTCAATACTGTAGAAAGTTCAGTAAGCGAATCGACACAGACATACTCATCATGGGGTTGGGATAATGTATTAAATTATACTTATGCTTACGATAATGTTCACAAAATAGATGTTACAGCAGGAACTTCTATGTATGAAGAAAACTTTCAAGGTGTTTACGCAACTGGATTTGGAGTGCCTAACAACTCTTTCGAATTTGCAGCAGTATCTCAAGCTAATGAGATCAGACCTGGAGGCGCTAGCTCTGGTGCTGGTACATTCAGATTAATGTCTCAGTTTGGAAGAATACAATATGGATATAATTATAAATATCTTATCTCAGGTATCATTAGACGCGATGGTACTACTAGATTTGGCCCTAACAACAGATACGGAATATTCCCTTCTATTTCTGTCGGCTGGGTGATGAGCGAAGAGTCATTCCTACAGAATAATAATATTATTGATTTTGCTAAACTGAGATTGAGTTATGGCCAGACGGGTAATGATAAAATTGGAGATTTCCGATATGTAGCTGGGCTCAATGGTGAATCAGAATATGTTTTCGATGGTAATACTTTAGTATTTGGGCAAGCAGTAGGTGCTATTGCCAATCCAGATATCAATTGGGAACGCAACACACAGTTCAATCTAGGATTAGATGTAAATCTTTTTGATGAAGCATTAACCGTAACAGCAGACTACTTCATTAAAGAAAGTAATGATTTACTACTTTCGATCCCTGTATCTGGGATTACCGGATATACTGCTCCTGGTGGAGGACTTCCAATTGCTAATGCGGGATCGATTAAGAACACTGGAATCGAATTAGCGATCAACTATAGATATGATTTTTCTGAAGATATCAGTTTCAATTTCGGAGTAAACGGATCAAAATTAAAGAACGAAACTACAAGTCTTAATGACGGTGTATCATTTATACAAGGTGGAGGATTCTCAATTGGCCAATTACCTCCAACACGATGGGAAGTAGGACAACCAATTGGATATTTCTATGGCTTAGAAACCGATGGTGTGTTCCAAAATGCAAGTGAGATAGAATCTCACGCATCGCAACCAGACGCACTACCAGGAGATTTAAAATTTGTAGATCGTAATAATGATGGAGCAATCGATTCAGAAGATCGCACATTTATTGGTAGCCCTATTCCTGAATACATATTTGGAATGAGTTTCAGCGCAGAGATTCATGGATTTGATTTCTCAGCATTTGCGGATGCTCAGGTAGGAAGAGATTTAGTTCGTAACTACGCACGTAACCTTCCACTCACTAATAGGACAGCTTATAGCGTTGATAGATGGCACGGTGAGGGTACTAGTACTAACGTACCAAGACTAACTACCGGAGCTACCGACAATAATCTATTCTCTGATTATTTTATTGAAGATGGTTCATACCTACGTATCAAAACTTTACAACTAGGATACACTATTCCTCGATATGGAATTCAAAGTATCGGATTTGAAAAAATAAGAATCTATGGATCAGTAAGTAATCCATTTACATTGACAAAATACCAAGGATATGATCCTAACATTTCCTCTGGAAATCCTCTGGACTCGGGAATAGATAACGGATACTATCCTCAAGCAAGAACATTTATTGCAGGTATCAAAATAACATTATAGACTATGAATAAAATAACTAATATAAAATTTTGGATACTGGCAGCTATAATAATGGTAAGTCAGTCATGTAGTGAATTCCTAGAGGTAGATCCATTATACCAAATTAATTCGGAGACATTTTTCAACTCTGAAGACGATTACCAACAGGCATTAATAGGAGCATACGATTTACTGCAGTCATCTTACATCAATGTCATGATGGGTGAATTTGCATCTGATAATACTCTTTGTGGAGGAGAAAATGCAAATGATGTTCCGGGGTTTCAAGAGATAGATGATATGAGACATGGTCCTGTAAATAGCAATTTACAAGATCTTTGGAATTGGATGTATGCTGGAGTAAATAGATGTAATTACATTTTCGAATTTGAAAATAAAACTAATTTCGAAAATAAAGATCTAGTAATGGGTCAAGCAGCTTTCTTAAGAGCATATTACTTTTTTGAATTGACAAAATGGTTTGGTGATATACCGATGCCTATTGATGTGAGAGTAAGTTTTGGGTCTGTGCAAGATTATGGCAGAGAAGCGCAAGCTAATGTATATGCACAGATAGAATCTGACTTAACATTCGCTTCAAATGTATTACCTACATCGTGGGATCAAAAAGGTCGTGTAACTAAAGGAGCAGCTCAAGCTCTTCTAGGAAAAGTTTTAGTTTTCCAAGAGAAATTTGGCGCAGCGACAATTATATTAGATGATGTAATTGATTCAGGTGTATATGATCTATATGATGATTACAATACACTCTTTACGCAAGTAGCAGAAAATAATATTGAGTCAGTATTTGAAGTACAATATTCAAATGAACAGGGTGCAGGATTCGGCTGTTTACAATGTAGTGAAGGTAATGTAATGGTTGGATTTTCTGGTATCCGAGGATACAGTGGACCTACGTATGTAAGTGGATTTAGCTTCAACGTACCAGTGCAAGATTTAGTGGATCAATATACACCAAATGACAATAGGTTACGCGCAACTATTATGGATATAGAGGCTTACAAAAGCGAGCAAGAGTCACAGGGAAATCAAGTGTCATACGGAGAGGGCTGGGAGCATACTGGATATTATAACCATAAATATATTCCACGAACAGGAGAAGCTTTTCAAGACCCTAACTTGACTAATTCTACTAACTATAGAGCGATTAGATTTAGTGATGTATTACTACTTGCGGCTGAAGCCTACAACGCTACAGGCAACGATGCGAAAGCGCAAGAGTATGTAAATCGGGTAAGAACTAGAGCAGGATTAAGTGATCTAGTAACTACAGCAGGATCTTTAGAACAAGATATACAGCAAGAACGTAGACTAGAGCTTGCTGGAGAAGGACATAGATTTTTTGATCTGGTAAGAAGAGGTGAAGCTGCGGCAAAGATTCCCGGCTTCATAGTTGGCACTCATGAGCTCTTCCCTATCCCATTAGTAGAGATAGAAGTTGCAGGAAATATATGGGCACAAAATCCGGGGTATTAAAGCCACTAGCACTTTTAACATTGTTAAATTTTTCGGATCTCAATCTTTAACGATATAATAATTAGTACTCCGTTCAATAATAGAGGCCTTTAAAGAAAACAATGAACATTAATTAAATCAATCTAATTGATAAATATGAAATACATAAAACAAACACTATCAATACTACTTGCGATCACAACGATCATAGCCTGTAGCGAAGACGATCCTTTCACAGGAATATCTGTCACTGCACCATCTAACTTACAGATGAACATACAGCCAGACGCCGACCAAGTAGGATTAGTAAATATCACCCCTACAGCTGAAGGTGCATCATACTTTAAACTAGACTTTGGCGACGGTTCTACAGAGGACAGAATCGATGTAGGACAGGCTGCAACTCATCAATATGCAGAGGGTACATTCACTATTACTGGTACTGCGTTTAACGTTATGGGAGATTCTATTCAAGCTACGCAAACATTGACAGTTGCTTTTGATCCTCCTAGTGATTTAATATTAGACATCTCAATAGATGAAGTAAATACTAATGTAATCACTGTTACTCCCAGTGCAACTAATGCAATGAGCTATGACATCTTTTTTGGTGATCTAGTTGATGAAGTCCCAACTATCATTATGGAAGGTTCATCTGCCAACCACAGTTACACAGAAGCTGGAGATTTTGAAGTAAGGGTAATAGCAAGATCAGGATCAACAACTACAATAGAAGCAACTGAAACCGTTACTATTGTATTACCTGCTGTACAACTATCTTTTCCAATTGACTTCGAAAGTGATGAAATTGATTACGGACTTATTTCATTTGGAAACGCAGAATTATCTATTGTAGATAACCCGGACATGAACGGAAACACATCGAATAGAGTAGTGAAATTTTTCAAGGCCGAGGGTGCAGAAGTTTGGGCTGGTGGATTTGTTGAAATGCCGAATCCAATAGATTTTAGTTCTGAAACAAATATCACAATGGATGTATGGAGTCCAAAATCTGGAGCTACGGTAATGATTAAAATAGAAAATAGTAATGATCCAAATACTTTTGTCGAAGTGATGGCTACAACCTCTACGAGTAATACTTGGGAAAATCTAAGCTTTGACTTTAGTTCTGTCGATCAGTCAACTAATTATAGTCAAGTAGTAGTTTTTATGGATTTTGGAAATCCTGGAGATGATTCAGATTACTACTTTGACAACATTACACTCGGTGAAGGTAACGGCGGCGGTGGCGGCGGAGAGGATAATATAATCTCCATGCCTATCGACTTCGAAGCAAACATTAACTACGTTTTTGAAAACTTTGGAAATGCTACAACAGACGTATTAGACAATCCTGATATGAGTGGAGAAAATATCTCAGCAAAAGTTGGTAATCTTAATAAAGCCTCAGGATCAGAGGTGTGGGCTGGATCATTCATCGATCTTACCGGAAGCCTTGATGTCTCAGCTGGAAAAACTATCACTATGAAAACCTGGTCACCCAAAGCAGGTATACAAGTACTTTTAAAAGTAGAAAACAAAAGTGATCCAAATATATTTTTAGAAATAGCAGCAACTAATACACTAGCTAATGAATGGGAAACTTTATCATTTGACTTTAATGAATTAGATGCGACGCAAGACTATGGTAGAATAGTTGTTTTCTTCGATTTTGGAAATGAAGGTGACGATTCCAATTTCTACTTCGACGACATCACCCAAAATAATTAATATTTAAATAAACCATATTATTTCAATCTGGAACATAACAAAAGAAATGAACATAATACATAAAATACAATTTGCGCTCACAGTCCTTCTTCTTACAGGAATATTAGGCTGTCAGGAAGAGATCAGAGAAATAGGTAATCTCGAAGCGCCAAAAAATCTCACAGTATCTACATCAGTAAACCCTGATGGTTCTGGAATAGTTAACTTCGATGCCAATGCAGATGGTGCTATTATATACCACTACTTCTTAGGTCTTAGTGATACTGAAG
>Ga0209601_1001390_pt1 | contig 16972 bp, 17 predicted proteins | sample COGITO_mtgs_1104_4_FD_184796 | JGI IMG/M metagenome (GOLD analysis project Ga0209601, IMG submission 184796) | Pelagic marine microbial communities from North Sea - COGITO_mtgs_110426 (SPAdes) (version 2) | ecosystem: Environmental > Aquatic > Marine > Epipelagic ...
TTAAGCGCAGATCTATGGGTGTTAGGGATCTCGTTAGTCGTTTAGAGCGTGGCATTATTGACCTATTAGCCGAGTATGCAGTGCCCGCTGCAGCGGATCCCAAAGCGCCAGGGGTTTATGTCGAGGATAAAAAAATCGCCTCACTGGGCCTTAAGGTAAGCCGCGGATGCAGTTATCACGGATTAGCCTTCAACGCCGATATGAATCTTGAGCCCTTTCAGCGGATTAATCCTTGTGGCCATAAAGGCCTTGAAGTGCAGTCGCTGGCAGCACTCATCGGATCGGACCAGGTGGATATGGCGGCGGTGGGGAAGCAGCTGTTGACCAGTGTAGAGCGGGCGTTACAACGGTAATGGCCGGGCCCTCCTTCAGCCGCTCCTCTGATGTGAAAGGCGCGCGCGCGTCGAGTAATGGGGTAAACGCCAGAAGTGGGTGGTTCGGTGGATAGTTCTCATGACTCACTAGTGCAAGCGTGTTTACGTGCCATCAACGTCGTTTATAGCGCCATGCTGGTGGTGGTACTGCCGCCCGTGCTGTGGTTTTTTCTTTTTCTGGACCTGACAGTGGTGGGTGTCATTGCTTTGGGGTGCGCAGTGATTTACGCGCCCGCATTGCTGGGGTTTTTTCCACGACAAGCCGATCGCCGCATAGGGCTGGCTTGTGCGCTGATGATTTTAGTGGCCCTAGCGGTCAACAGCGCTGGAGGATGGCAGGTTCAGCCGGGACTGTGGCTGCTGGTGGTTCCTTGCTTCCTTGTAGGTATCATCTTTGGACACCGTCGCCTGGCCGCTTTTCAGGCGCTTTGCGTGCTATCAATATCGGTCGCGGCATTCAGTTTGGGTCCCCGGGATGCGGAGTTGGTCCCGGGCATTATCGGCTCAATTCTCATGTGGTTGGCGGTGACTTGGACTAGCCTGCTGCTATTGTCCTATCAGCGGCGCTTAGCGGCGCCAGGCCGGCGTCACGCCGATGATGACGCCCTGATTCGAGAAAACAATGCCGCGCTGTCTGATATGGTTGCAGCGCTGTTGCGATCTCTACACGTTTCTGATGTAGGGCTCACTAACGCTATGCAGGTGGGCGCAGCGTCACCTCAGTCGATCAAGGTGCTGTCGCAGCAATTGACCGTCATGGTTGATGATTTAACACAAGCCCTTGCACCGAACGATAACACCATTGTTGAAACCAGCGTCTATTCGTTGGGGGATCTCGCTCAGCACGCAGAGCAACATACCCTACCTTATGTGATGAGGGCGGGGGTCAAAATAAAAATTTTGGCTCCCTTGTTCGAGCCACGCCTGTTGATTGATGCCGAAAAAATCAATGCCATTGTGTCCCATTTGGTACGCAACGCTTGTCGCCGCACGAGTGTCTCGCTGGTCATGGTGGTGCTATTTTTGGAGGAACTCCCCGGACAGCCAAGCCATTTACGGATTGCGATAGATGATGATGGAGAAGCCATCACTGACGATGAAAAAAGTAGATTGCTGCTTTTTTTACGACAATCGGCACCGAAGGAGTATGACACGGGCGTGAGTTTGTTTCTCGCTCGACAGTGGACGGCGTTCCTAGGCGGTAGATTGGAGCTGGTCAATACCAGCCGTCTGGGAGGTGTGCGCTTTAATGTTTCTATTCCCACCCAACGCCCTGGAATCATTAGAGATGCCAGTGCCCCGCTTGATGAAGCGAAGCGGGTACGTGATTGGGCGCGAGGTAAGCGCATCATGGTGGTCGAGGACAATCCCACAGCCCGTGACGCGATTGAACGACTGCTTGGGGATGATTTCGCTATGATCGTAGGGTTGGCCGTGGATGGCATCGAGGCTATGCAGTTATTTGAGGCGCAGCCCTTCGATATCATCATGACTAACTACGCCCTGCCGAACTTCAGCGGTGCGCAATTTATCAGGTTGCTTCGCGCCGCAGGCCATCATTTGCCGATCATTGCCATCACTGAGGTAGCTGATCTGGAGGTAACGGATCAACTGGGTGAAGCCGGCGCCAATGGCATTATGACTAAACCTATTGAGGCGACCGCTTTTCGACAAGCACTGTCGAGTGCCATATCTGCACTCACCGTCTAAGCAATGGCATAATCGCCGTCCCATACAGGAGCCACCATGTCTGAATTAGCGCGCGATATTGCCGCACGGCGAACCTTTGCCATCATCTCTCACCCCGATGCGGGCAAAACGACGATTACTGAAAAACTCTTATTGCTAGGCAGCGCCATCACGGTGGCTGGCTCAGTAAAGGGTAAGCGTGGCCCACAGGCGACTTCTGATTGGATGTCCCTCGAAAAAGAGCGAGGCATTTCAGTGACCTCTTCGGTTATGCAGTTTCCCTACAGTGCGCGGACAGTGAACCTGCTCGATACACCGGGACATGAGGATTTCTCTGAGGATACTTACCGTACCCTGACGGCGGTTGATTCGGCGTTGATGGTTATCGATGGTGCCAAGGGTGTCGAGGATCGCACTATTAAGCTCATGAATGTTTGCCGCTTACGGGATACGCCCATTATCAGCTTTGTCAATAAACTTGATCGTGACATACGCGATCCTATTGAGTTACTGGATGAAGTTGAGGCGGTGCTGGGTATCACCGGTGCACCCATTAATTGGCCTGTGGGTATGGGGCGCTATTTGAAGGGTGTCTACAATCTCTACACGGACGTGATTCACCTCTTTGAGCAGGGTAACAACAGCGTCCTACCCCCCGATAAGCAGATACAGGGCTTGGACTCTGATGAAGCTCGAGCCTTGCTAGACGATGAGTACGAGACCTTCTGCGAAGAAATCGAATTGGTGCGGGGTGCGAGTCATGAATTTGAGCTCGATGAATTTTTGGCGGGCAGGCTGACGCCGGTGTTTTTTGGCACGGCGTTGGGGAACTTTGGTGTGCGAGAGATGCTGGACAAGTTCGTAGAATGGGCGCCTCAGCCATTGCCGCGACCAACAATGAGTCGAGAGATTGGTGCCTTTGAGCCAGAATTTTCAGGCTTTGTCTTTAAAATTCAGGCCAACATGGACCCCAAACATCGAGACCGTATTGCGTTTGTGAGGGTGTGCTCGGGAAAGTACAGCAAAGGCATGAAAATGCGGCATACGCGTACTGGCAAAGATGTCAAAATTGCGGACGCCGTATCCTTCAAGGCGGGCGAGAGGGTGTTGGTGGAAGAAGCCTGCTCGGGCGATATTATCGGCCTGCATAACCACGGCACCATTCAGATTGGTGATACTTTTACCAGCGGTGAAGATATTCGCTTCATTGGCATACCCCATTTTGCGCCGGAGCTATTTCGCCGTATTCGACTCACAGATCCGATGAAATTGAAGGCCCTACGCAAGGGCTTGCAGCAGCTGTCGGAGGAGGGGTCAACGCAGGTTTTTTCGCCACTCAATTCAACCGATTTAATTGTCGGTGCCGTTGGGCAGCTACAGTTTGATGTGGTGACCTATCGGCTGCGTGATGAGTACAAGGTAGAGGCGATCTATGAGCCTATTACTATTTATACAGCGCGCTGGATTGAGGCCGATGATCCCCGCAAATTAGAAGAGTTTCGAAAGAAGGCCGCTGACAACCTGTCGGAAGATGGTGGCGGCTACCTAACGTATTTAGCGCCTACCCGCGTTAATTTATCGCTAATGGAGGAGCGGTGGCCCGATATTCGATTCAATGAAACGAGAGAGCACTAACGGCTCAGAGCAGTGCTTCGATGTCATTGCTAATAGCCGCCGGGGTGGTATTACTTCCGTAACGTTTCACAACGTTGCCGTCTGAGTCTATGAGGAACTTGGTGAAGTTCCACTTGATGGCACCGATGCCTAAAATGCCGGGTGCTTGCTGCTTGAGCCAGGCGTACAACGGATGCGTAGCGCCGCCATTGACATCAATTTTTGCGAACAGGGGGAATGTGGTGTTGAAGTTCATGGAGCAAAACTCAATGATTTGCTCCTCGGACCCCGGCTCCTGCTTGCCAAACTGATTACAGGGAAAGGCCAGTACGTCAAACCCGCGGTCGTGAAAGGTTTGTTGGAGCTGCTCAAGTCCGTCATATTGGGGCGTAAAGCCGCACTTTGAAGCCGTATTTACAATTAACAACACCCGGCCTTGGTAGTGCTTAAGCTCGACGTTGTCGCCTTTGGCGGTGTGTGCTGAAAAGCTATACAAGTCTGACATGCGGTTCTCCCACCTATGAATGATCGACGCCGGTAAGGGTACTAAGGCTCGGTCTGTCTAGGAAGCATTAATGTCGTAGGTAGGTCTCTATTTCAAAATCAGTCACGCGGCGTTGAAACTCATCGAGCTCTTGCTGCTTAGTTTTCCCATAAATAGTCTGAAAATCACTGCCCAGGTAGTGCGCTACGTCCGCTGATTGGCTGAAACGGAGAATCGCATCATCCATGAGTGTTGGCAGACATTCCGCCGTATGCGCTTGCTGCCAAGCGTTGCCTTCAGTGGCGGCCACTGGCTTGAGCTTATTTTCTATTCCATGCAGGACGCCCGCGAGAACCGCCGCGAGCGCTAAATAAGGGTTGGCATCTGCGCCAGCAACACGATGTTCGATACGTTTGGCTGACGGCGGACCTGCAGGGATTCTTATCGCGGTTGTGCGGTTGTCCCACCCCCAAGTAGCCATCGTGGGCGCGTGATTACCGGGTTGAAAGCGGCGGAAGGCGTTAAAGCTGGGGGCGAAGATGAGCATAGAGTCAGCCATTAATTTAAGGCAACCTGCCACAGCTTGCTCCAGCCGTTTACTCCCTTTTTTTCCGCCGTCGCTAAAGACATTGGTATCGTTGTGGTCCAGTAAGCTGCAGTGCACGTGCATACCATTGCCTGCCTCATCGTCCATGGGTTTGGGCATGAAGCTGGCGATTAGTCCAAAGCGCGTCGCCACCATTCGTACGCAACGCTGCATGCGGATGATTTTGTCAGCGAGCGCCAGAACATTGTGGCTATGCGCCATATTGATCTCGAACTGAGCCGGAGCAGCCTCTTTAATGATGCCCTCATAGGGTAAGTCCTGTACCTCAAAGGCTTGTCGTAGCGCCTCTAGCATTTCCCCATGACGGTCGAGTTCCTCCAGCGCATAGAGATTGCCGCCAGGGGACTTTCCTGAAGTGAGGGCGTCGCGCAAGGGTCGATCGTAGCCAGGATCGGGGAGTAGGCTAAATTCAAGTTCGACAGCCATGCAAGGGTATAGCTCTTGGTCCGCAAAGCGCTGCACTAGCTGGGCTAATATTTGTCGGGGATCGCCCATAAAAGGCGAGCCATCGTCATTGTGCATGGTCATTATTAGCTGCCCCTGGTTGATGCCATTGATGGTCAACATAGGGGTTAAGGACTCTTCTATGACCTTACAGTGGCCGTCAATATCGCCATTGTCGAAGGCCAGTTCCGGAATATCTCGACCCCAAATATCGAGGCCTAGAGCGGATTTTGGTAGTTTTAAGCCATTCTCGAGTACGGCTTGTATTTTTCCCCTGGGAATCCATTTTCCGCGAGCAATACCATTACCATCGGTGATCAATGCCTCAATCATCGTAATGTCGGGGTAAGCCGTTAAAAACAGGTCAATCTCGCGCCGCATGTGTGCTCAGTGGTCAATAGGTTAGCGGCAGTAGAATGCGGGGTGGTGCACTTAAACGCAATGCCCTGGATGGGTCAGCCGCGGCTATGACGGCCGGCAAGAGTGTCAGCCCATGTAGACCGATAATGGATCGCCGCCCTGCGCCTCGCCAATGTAGGGCATAACATTGATAAATAGCGCGAATAGGTCTGTTTGGGAATTGACATCAATTTTTTTATAAATCGATTTTCTGTGCCGCCGCACTGTCTCAAGGGATATGTCGAGCCGCTCCGCGGTGACATCGGCACCGTAACCTCGCAGCATCAGTTCGAGGACTTCTCGCTCTCGGGTACTGACAAAGTCGACGCCAAAGGTACGAAAGGCCCTGTCAATTTGCGCGTCCAATCCGGGCTGCAGTAGGTTGCTAACCACGAAATCATCTCGGTGACAGTGCGATTGAATGATGGCGGCAATGGGCTCTGATAGTGAATACAGTAAGTCGTAATCAGCTTGGCTGAAAGTGCCTTGGCTATCCAACCGCATAATACATAAGTTAACCACGCTGCCGTCTTCCAGTTTGGTGAGAAACATGACTTCGTCGACCGTGGCAGTACCACCGTAATAATCTTTGTAATAGCCTGACGCCTGAAAGTCACCTCCCGCTAGCCGACCTAGCCGATAAATGTGGCTTCGGGGGCCGCTCATGGATAGCTGGTAAAAGGGATCCTCTCGGTAGGGCCCCTCTAAATAGCGATCAATTTGCAGCGCCCTATCGGCTTTTGGAATATCAGAATCGAGTACTTTTGGCGGTAAATCCCGGTGATATAGCCAGACCTGAGGGAAGCTTATCTTGACCTGATTGCGGATCGCGTCAAAGAGAACCTGAAAAAAGTCATCAGTCCCCGAAGCGGCGATGACTTTCGCGAAATCAACATTCCATCGATTGAGTAGTGTGAGGTCATCCACCGAGTTGATTCTCCTATAGTCCAATGCGGCTATGCTATTGTCATCGCCAGTCCAATGGCGCGGTGCGCCAGCGGGTCGACCAAGCGTTGTACACCTTATCACTGTATCGTCGACTACCCAGTGAGCCGTTATACGCGGCTAGCGCACGATGCAAATCGCCGTTTTCCCGCTGCAGATAAAACTGCAAAATACGACAGCCGTAGCGAAGGTTGGTTACCACGTCGGTAAGGTTGTCTTCTGATCGGCCAATCTCTTTTTTCCAGAATGGCATGACTTGCATATAACCCTGAGCACCAGCGCGCGATACCGCAAATCGATCAAACGCGCTCTCTACTTGAATCAGCGCCAGCACCAATTCGGGCGTCAGTCCACTATCGGTGGCGGCCCGGTGTATCTGCTTAAGGAGTTCAAGCCGTTTGTTGGGGTCCTTGATAAAAAAAGCGAGCCGAGCTTGCATATCGACCAGCCACACCTCCGCCTCAAAGCGGTCGTCAAAACTGGCCGTCGATGCAATGGTTTGCTCCAAAAAATCACGTAATGCCTGCCGATCATCATTGCCCTGGCCCATCGTGGGGTAGCTGACGGTCGCTAATAGCCCAACCACTGTCAATAGATGTCTGCGCAAAGGGCTACAACGAGGCTAACAGCGACTCAATGCGGTTAAATGCCGCACCGACCTCGACCTGTTCAGTGGCTCCCCCTCGTCGAGCTTGAATCTCTAGCTGGCCCTCTTTGAGCGAACGCTCACCGAGGGTGACTCGCAGCGGAATACCGAGCAGTTCCATTTCAGCAAATTTCACCCCGGGCCGCTCTTTTCGGTCATCCATAAACACCTCAATCCCGGCGGTGATTAATGTGTCGTAGAGCGCCTCGGTAGCCGCTGCTACCGCCGCTGATTTATCCATACCGAGGGGCACCAGCGCGACGGCAAATGGCGCCATAGCTATCGGCCAGACAATACCCTGTTGATCATGATTCTGCTCAATAGCGGCGGCGACGATACGCGTAATACCGATGCCATAGCAGCCCATTGCCATGGGCACGCTCTTACCGTTCTCATCGAGCACAACAGCGTTCATGGCCTCGCTGTACTTAGTACCGAGTTGAAAAATGTGGCCAACCTCGATACCACGCCGAATCTCCAGCGTACCGGTGCCACAGGGACTAGGGTCTCCGGCGATGACTTCTCGTAAATCAGCGATCTCAACATCGGGGATATCCCGCTCCCAGTTAACACCCCGATAGTGATGCTCGGGCTCATTTGCGCCACAGACGAAGTCAGTGAGCGCGGCGGCACTGCGATCAACAATGACGCGCTGGCTAAGACCAACGGGCCCCAGGGAGCCAAAGCCAGCACCTACGGCGTCTACGACCTGCTTTTCATCTGCCATTGTCAACGGCTGGACCAGTCCGGGCAGCTTTTCCGCTTTAATAGTATTCAGGCGATGATCGCCGCGGACAATCAGAGCGACCAAATCGCCATCATCGGCTTTAACGAACAATGTTTTGATAGTCTTTTCAATAGCAATACCGGCGCTTTTCACTAAATCTTCAATAGTTTTGACTTGCGGCGTTGCAAATTTCTCCAGGGATTCGCAGGGTTCTATTCTCGCGTTTTGTGGGGCTAGCGCCTCGGCCAGTTCAACGTTGGCGGCATAGTTGCTGCCAGTAGAAAAGGCGATATCATCCTCTCCCGATTCCGCCAGCACGTGAAACTCATGGGAGTGACTGCCTCCTATCGATCCGGTGTCGGCAACCACGGGTCTAAAGTTCAAGCCTAGTCGAGTGAAAATCGTCGAGTAGGCCTCGTACATCTGCCAGTAGGTGTGTTCCAGAGACGCATGATTTACGTGAAACGAATAGGCATCTTTCATTATGAATTCTCGGGAGCGCATCACTCCAAACCGCGGCCTTATTTCATCCCTGAATTTGGTCTGTAGTTGATAAAAGTTTTTTGGTAATTGCTTGTAGCTCTTCAGTTCAGTCCGACCTACCTGGGTGATAACTTCTTCATGGGTAGGGCCTAAGCAAAAATCTCTGCCGTGTCGATCCTGTAGTCGAGCAAGTTCAGGGCCGTATTGCTCCCAGCGTCCGGATTCGGTCCACAGCTCTGCGGGTTGCACGATGGGCATAGACAGCTCAAGTGCGCCAGTGCGATTCATCTCCTCACGTACGACTTGCTCAACTTTACGCAATACGCGCAAGCCTAAGGGCATCCAGGTATAAATGCCTGCGGCGACACGCCGTATCAACCCGGCTCGAAGCATTAGTTGATGACTTGTCACTTCGGCATCAGAGGGGTTTTCTTTCAGGGTTGATAGTAAAAACTGGCTGGCGCGCATGGTGAAACCATTCTTATCAATTGGAGTCTGGCATTCTACGGAGCTAGATCGTCTGCGGGAAGGGTTAAAAAAAGATCGGGAAATAGACGGTCGGCCGCGCTGCGGGCTTCTTTTTGTAGAAAACGCTTGTCCAGTGATTTTTATTCAGGTTCAATCCTGTTGATTGCACACAACACACTGCAAATGTAGGTGTAGGTGCAGTCTCAACCTCTCCGTCAAATCAGCAAAAAGGTAAACACAACCCATGGCAACTAAAAAAACAGCAGCAAAAAAAGCAACGACTAAGAAACCCGTAGCCAAAAAAGCCCCCGCAAAAAAAGCTGCGGCCAAGGCACCCGCTAAAGTGAAGGCCATTTCTGAGAAAATGACCAAAACGCAAATTGTCGGCTCTATTGCTGACACTACCGGCCTAACAAAGAAGCAGGTTAGTGATGTGATGGGTGCGTTGGAGAATCTGATAGAAGGGAGCATCAAGAAGCGCGCGGTGGGTGAATTCACCATCCCTGGTTTGATGAAGGTGACTACCGTTCGTAAACCGGCGAAAAAGGCGCAGAAAGGTGTTCCTAATCCTTTCCAACCAGGTACGACAATGGATGTCGCTGCAAAGCCCGCGAGTACTGCCGTTAAGATCCGCCCGCTCAAGAAAATCAAAGAGTTTGCCAATAACTAATCTTGGTTGAATTTAAGTCAGGGCACCTGTTTGGGTGCCCTGCATTTTTTCTGTTCTCGACCCCTCCCTGAATCGCTAGTAGCGCGTTCTGAAGCGGTTCTCAATCGCGTACTGTGAAAACCTCGTTTGCGACAACCTTTATTCGACCGCGCGTTTGAGGTACTCTCCGCGACCTTGTTATTTGTCAGTTACACCTCAACTATGTTCTGCGGTTAGATGTTCTGCTGTTAATAATTCATTGAGGAGAGCGAAGCGTGCCCATATACGAGTATCAGTGTAAAGCGTGTACTCACACACTGGAGGCCATTCAAAAAATGTCTGATGCGGCCCTTGTCGACTGCCCAGAATGTGGCAAGTCCGCGCTGAGTAAATTGGTGAGTGCCCCTTCGTTTCGTTTGGCTGGTGGGGGTTGGTACGAAACTGATTTTAAGACCGGTCAAAAGAAGAATTTGGCGGGAGAAAAAGGGTCGTCCTCGAGTGCTGATGCCGGCGCCAGCGGTGATTCCGGTGCGAGTAGTGATGCCGGCGCTGGAAAAACGACTAGCAACAAACCGGGGAGTTCGCCAGCGGCCTGACGCGGCACTCATCATCTATTGACAGTCCTAGTACGGCGGAAGACTTATGCGCAGCCATTACTGCGGCTCACTCGGTGAGTCGCATATAGACCAAACGGTAACGATTTGTGGATGGGTTGATCGCCGCAGGGATCACGGCGGTGTTATTTTTCTCGACATGCGTGATCGGGAGGGGATTGTCCAAGTTGTTTTCGATCCCGATACCAAAGAGCACTTTGAGCGCGCGGATAATGTCCGGGGTGAGTACGTGCTTAAGATTACTGGCCGTATTCGTGCGCGCAGTGAAGCCACCGTCAACCCCGCTATGCCCACCGGCGCCATCGAATTGCTCGGTAAGGATCTGGAGATTCTCAATACCGCAGAAACGCCACCGTTCCAGCTGGACTCACATACCTCAGTGGGTGAAGACGTCCGATTGAAGTACCGCTACATGGACCTACGCCGTCCTGAGATGCAGCGTAACCTCATTGCGCGTTCCCACATTACTCACTCAGTGCGGGCGTTTCTGGAGGCAGAAGGATTTTTAGATATTGAGACGCCGGTGTTAACCCGAGCCACTCCAGAAGGCGCGCGTGATTATTTGGTTCCCAGTCGCACCCATCCGGGTGAGTTTTTTGCACTCCCCCAATCACCTCAATTATTTAAACAACTCCTCATGGTGTCGGGCTTCGATCGTTATTATCAAATTGCACGCTGTTTCCGAGATGAGGATTTGCGCGCTGATCGTCAGCCAGAATTTACCCAAATCGATATTGAGACCTCGTTTTTAGACGAGGCCCAGATCATGGACATCGCCGAGCGCATGGTCCGAAGTGTGTTGCAGGCCCATTGCGGAGTCGAATTGGATGACTTCCCGCGCATGAGCTGGCACGAGGCCATGGAGCGCTATGGCTCCGATAAACCTGATTTACGCGTGGACCTTGAGCTGGTGTCGATTGACGATCTGATGCAGCAGGTTGATTTCAAGGTGTTTCGTGGTCCTGCGGACGATCCCAGTGGGCGGGTCGCCGCCTTAAAAGTGCCGGGCGGCGCTGCTATTTCCCGCAAAGCTATTGACGACTATACGAAGTTCGTCGGCATTTACGGCGCCCGAGGCCTGGCCTGGATCAAAGTGAACGACCTAGCAGCCGGGCTAGACGGACTCCAGTCACCGATTATTAAGTTTATGGGTGAGGAGGTTGTGCAGGCACTGATGACGCGACTGGCCGTTGCCAATGGCGATATTGTCTTTTTTGGCGCCGACAAGCGCGCAGTGGTCAACGAAGCACTAGGCGCCCTGCGACTTCGTATTGCCAATGATTTAGGTTTGGTCACTACGGGTTGGGCGCCGCTGTGGGTCGTTGACTTCCCCATGTTTGAAGAGACCTCAGCGGGTGGATTAACGCCCCTACATCATCCATTCACGGCACCCGCCTGTGACGTTGACACCCTCAAAGCGCATCCGGCAGGAGCGCTGTCGCGGGCCTACGACATGGTGCTCAACGGGTCCGAGGTGGGTGGCGGCAGTATTCGGATCTCGGACCGGGTAATGCAGCAAACGGTCTTTGATATCTTGGGTATTGACGACGCCGAGGCAGAAGAGAAGTTTGGCTTCTTACTCGCTGCGCTACGCTACGGGGCCCCACCCCATGGTGGCATTGCCTTTGGCCTAGATCGCTTAGTCATGCTCATGGTGGGCGGGCAATCTATTCGAGAGGTTATAGCCTTCCCCAAAACCCAGTCCGCGCAATGTGTCATGACCGATGCCCCCAGTGGAGTCGCTGAACAACAACTCAAAGACCTGGCTATTCGTTTGCGTCAGTCTCAAGCGTCAGAGACGAACTGATAGGAAGGATGGTAATAGGGCAGGGCATAGTACACGGCCTCATGTCAGATAGCGTAAAGCCGCCAAGCGCGGGACGTTATTTGTCCAGCTCATTCGTGACGTAGCCGTACTCGTCGATGTCATAACAGCGTCGCGCAATGGTAACCCCGCCGATGTGTGCCCACACTTGGCAAATCCTGACTATCTATAAAAAACAGTACCACTGCCCATGACGTAGCCCGCCGCTTAGTTCAGAATAGCGTAAAACGGAGGTGCGGCAGATGACGGTCATCTTGGGAATTGATCCGGGCTCGCGAAAAACGGGCTTTGGCCTGATCCGCTCAGAGCGTGGTGAATCCACCTACCTCAGCAGTGGCATTATTCGGCTACCCGTCAAGGAACCGTTAGCACCGAGATTGGGCGTACTGTTTGATGCCATTAACCAGCTTTGCGATGAATTTCAACCCGATGAGTTAGCCATAGAGCAGGTGTTTATCGCGCGAGGCCCCGATGCTGCACTCAAGTTGGGACAAGCTCGCGGTGCGGCGATGGTGGCCTGTGTGCAACGTGGCTTGTCAGTGCGGGAATACTCGGCGCGTCAGATCAAGCAAGCGGTGGTGGGGACAGGGAGTGCGACAAAGGAGCAGGTTCAGCACATGGTAAAAACCCTGTTAGCATTAGCTGCTGTGCCCAAAGAGGATGCCGCTGATGCACTTGCTGCCGCGCTTTGTCATAGTCACTCGAGTCGCTTGTTTGAAAAAATTCCCAGCACCGCGTTAAGTCGCGGGCGCCTGCGTTAGGATCGATATTATGATTGGATTTATACGCGGTCAGCTTGCCGCTAAGCACCCTCCGGAGATCGTCATTGATGTGGGCGGTGTGGGCTATGAAATACACATTCCAATGACGACGTTATTTCAGTTGCCAGCGCTCGGAGCTGAGGTCACGCTACTCACTCACTTTGTGGTTCGTGAAGACGCTCAGCTACTGTTTGGCTTTGCCGAGGAGGCCGATCGGCGACTTTTTCGTGAGCTCATAAAGGTGAGTGGAGTGGGGCCGAGATTGGCGCTTACCTTATTGTCGGGTATGGATGCTAGGGCTTTTGCCCAGTGTTTGCAGCGCGATGACACTAAGGCGCTGGTAGCACTGCCGGGTGTCGGTCAGAAAACCGCTGAGCGACTGATGGTTGAGATGCGAGACAAGGCCGGTAAATGGTTAGATGAGCTATCACCGGATCTGCCTGGGCAGCCCCTACGGGTGACAGCGCAGGTTACCGATTATCGCGGCGAGGCGGAGCAGGCCTTGGTGGCTTTAGGCTATAAACTCCCAGAGGCGTCGCGCTGGGTGGCCAGCGTCGACAATGAAGCTATTAGCTCGAGCGAGGAGCTGATTCGTTTGGCGCTCAAAGCGGCAGCACCGCGAAATTAACGGCATAGATACGCTGAGGAAAGTGTTTCATGATTGAAACTGATCGGTTAATCGCAGCAGACCCAGTGGGTCAACATGACGAGCGTATCGATCGAGCGATTCGCCCCAAAACCCTTGCCGACTACCGGGGACAGCCGGTGGTGCGCGAGCAAATGGAAATTTTTCTCGCTGCAGCCAAGGGGCGTGGGGAACCCTTAGACCACACATTAATCTTTGGCCCTCCCGGGCTGGGTAAGACGACGTTGGCGGGCATTATTGCTCACGAGATGGGGGTTTCATTAAAAACGACCAGTGGCCCGGTGCTTGAAAAAGCCGGAGATATTGCAGCGCTAATGACCAATCTCGAACCTGGGGACGTCTTATTCATTGATGAAATTCATCGACTGAGTCCCTTTGTTGAAGAGATTCTTTACCCTGCCTTAGAGGACTATCAGCTCGATATTATGATTGGCGAGGGCCCAGCGGCGCGGTCAATAAAGCTGGATTTGCCGCCCTTCACGCTGGTCGGTGCTACCACCCGGGCAGGTCTGTTGACCTCGCCACTGAGAGATCGGTTCGGGATTGTGCAGCGGTTGGAATTTTATGACGTGGACGATCTGGCACACATTGTTACCCGTTCAGCGGATCTTCTGGAGATTGGTATCGATACTGGCGGTGCTCAGGAAGTGGCGCGTCGAGCCCGGGGTACGCCGCGCATAGCGAATCGACTCCTGCGCCGGGTTCGAGATTATGCGGAGGTTCGTGCAGAGGGACGGGTGACGAGCGACGTTGCCCAGCAAGCTCTTGATATGCTCAATGTTGATCAGCGGGGTTTCGATCATCTTGATCGGCGGCTGCTGCTCATGTTAATTGAAAAATTTGACGGCGGCCCGGTGGGAATTGACAGCCTTGCAGCAGCGCTGTCCGAGGAGCGAGGCACGCTGGAAGACGTGCTTGAGCCGTATTTGATTCAGCAGGGCTATCTTATTCGCACCCCGCGAGGACGCATGGTGACGCGCAGCGCTTACAGCCATTTCGGCCTAGCGGCCCCTGCGGGCATGATGGGTGGTGACGGCACACTGCCCCTGAATTTGGAAGACAGTGGTGACTGAGGAATTTTCACTGCCCGTGAGGGTCTATATAGAAGATACCGATGCGGGAGGTATTGTCTACTACGTGAATTATTTAAAGTACTTGGAACGCGCGCGAACGGAGTTTATGCGGGCCTTGGGTTTTGATAAACCGGCATTTTCAGGCGATGAGTTAATGTTCGTCGTGACTGAGTTGTCCGCGCATTATCACCGACCCGCCCGTCTCGATGATGCCCTGCAGGCGACCGCATTGCTAAAGGACGTTGGCGCTGCAACACTGCATTTTGAACAGCGTGTTTATCGCGACGACAGTACGTTGATGGTGGCAGACGTCAGGCTTGCGCTGGTAGCAATAGCGAGTGGCCGTCCTCGGCGACTGCCTAAAGTGCTGCGCGCCGCCCTCACTGCACAACAGACTAAATGAGGCAACCCAGTGACTGAAGAGCTAGGTATTCTTGAACTGATTTTAGGCGCCAGTCTGACGGTGCAACTGGTAATGCTAATACTCCTGCTGGCCTCGGTGGTATCTTGGTACATGATTGTTCAGCGCTTGATGCTGCTGCGACGAACCGATGAGGAGTTAGTGGCTTTTGAGGCGCATTTTTGGTCGGGTATCGATCTTTCTGAATTGTATCGGGAGGGCAATCAAGGAGTAGCAGATGGGGCGCCACCAACAGGCGTCGAGAGTATTTTCCGTGCAGGATTCAAAGAGTTTTCGCGTTTATCACAGCAAACCGATATTCAGGCGGACGCTATTTTAGAGGGCGCGCGCCGGGCAATGCGCGTAGCGACCTTACGAGAGAGCGATCGACTCGAGGCCAACTTGCCTTTCTTAGCGTCGGTGGGATCCACCAGCCCTTACATAGGCCTGTTTGGTACGGTGTGGGGCATCATGCACTCGTTTCGTGGCCTGGCAAACGCGACGCAAGCAACGTTGGCCACCGTTGCGCCCGGCATTTCAGAGGCGCTAATAGCAACGGCGATGGGTCTGTTTGCTGCCATACCTGCAGTGCTCGCCTACAATCGGTTTGCCGCACGGGTCGATTACTTACTGAACCGCTACGATACCTTTGTGGATGAGTTTTCCGGTATTTTACAGCGTCAAACCTACGCGCAGCGGGCGCGTCAACCCCGGGATTAGCTGCCATGCGCAAGCGTCGAGCGGTCGCCGAAATCAATGTAGTACCTTATATCGACGTCATGTTGGTACTGCTGATTATTTTCATGGTGACAGCCCCTATGTTGATGCAGGGAGTGCGGGTGGATTTGCCCGATGCAGCCGCTGAGCCTGTTGATAATCAAGACAGTGAACCGTTGATAGTCTCCGTCGACTCTGCTGGCAAGCTGTATTTAAATGTCGGCGGTAATAATAAACAGGCGCTCGAATTGGCGACCATTAAGCAGCGAGTCGCGGCGGTATTGCGCAGGGATCCCCAAAAGCCGGTGATGGTGTGGGGCGACCAGGCAGTCTCCTACGGTACCGTCGTAACGGTGATGACTGGCCTCCAAGAGGCCGGTGCGCTGTCGGTGGGGTTGGTGACCGAGGAGCCAACCCAGCTGTGAGTCCATCAATGGAGCGTCTGGCTTGGTTTGGCACCCCGGTGCTAATGACATTCCTGCTTCATCTCATACTGTTTGCCGCTTTTGCGCTGAACTTTTCAGCGCCCCAGACAGTCACCGCAAGAATCATTAAACCCATTGCTATTCAAGCGCAGTTGGTGAGTGCTGATGCCCTCAGGCCCAAGAAAAAATCCGCGGTAAAGCCACGCGAAAAAAAACCGCCTAAACCCGAGCCCAAACCCACCCCCAAACCGCAGGTGAGCATCGATAAACCGCCATCCCCCGTAGTGCAAGCGCCTGCGAAAATCGAACCCGAACCAGTCGCGAAGCCAGATAGCAAGGCGCAGGAAGCTAGTCTGAACAGCCAATCCCTGAAAGATGTAGAGAGCGCCTTAGCCATGGAACGACTGAGTCAAGAGGGCATACAAGGGGGCCCTTCTGACACCGTGGCCGCCCTGGTGCAGCGCGCCGTGATCAATCGCTGGACTCGACCACCATCGGCCCGCAACGGGATGCGCGCGGTAATAGAAATAGCACTGGTGCCCACAGGCGATGTGGTTGGTGTTACGGTACTGACGTCGAGCGGCAATACCGCCTTTGACCGAAGTGCTATTAACGCCATAGAGAAAGCCGCGCGCTTTCCCGAGGTGCAACAATTAGCCCGCGGACTATTTGAGCGAGATTTTCGACGTTTTCAACTGATATTCCGACCAGAGGATTTGAGATACTAATGCGCTTTTTACAGTTTATGACGCTGACGACTATGCTGGCATGGGCGACTGCCACTCATGCACAGCTACAAATTGAGATTACCAAAGGCGTAGATAACCCTACGCCAATCGCGATCGTTCCATTTGCCTGGGACGGCAGTGGGAGTCCTCCCGTTGATATCGCACAGGTGATTGACTCCGACTTAGTGCGAAGTGGTCAGTTCGCACCGGTCAGCCGCCGCGATATGCTCAGCTTTCCTAAGAAAGCCTCGGAT